>Ga0115101_1617445_pt1 | contig 14715 bp, 27 predicted proteins | sample MBTome_4_FD_89645 | JGI IMG/M metagenome (GOLD analysis project Ga0115101, IMG submission 89645) | Marine eukaryotic communities from Pacific Ocean to study complex ecological interactions - MBTS_20Mar14_M1_3um Metatranscriptome... | ecosystem: Environmental > Aquatic > Marine > Oceanic | place... | reverse complement strand
GTTCAGTCTTTTATTAATGTTTTAAAAAATTATCCATTTCAGAATACTTCGTATAATAAACGATAAAGTTTTTTTATCCCAATTAATATACTTCGTTAAAACTAAGGTTTTTAAAAAAATCTTTAAAATTTCTTATTTTAGACTTGCAGTTACACCAGCAGGTAAATTAATTTTTACTAATGAATTTGCTTCTTCTAATGTTTTGGAAACCATTATAAAGATACGTCTATAACTTTTCATTTCAAAATGTTCACGCGCATCTTTATTCACATGGGGTGAACGTAATACACAGTAAATTCTTTTTTTAACCGGTAATGGAATCGGACCTATTAGTTTTACATTACTTGAGTCGAAAGCTTCAGAAATTTGTTTCGATGCAATATCTAATAATTTATGATCAAAAGATGCAAGTTTAATTTTTACAGCAATTGTATCTTTTGTGTTTGAATCCATTTTTTATATTTATGTTAAAATTTTTGAAACAACTCCAGCTCCGATTGTTCGGCCACCTTCACGAATTGCAAATCGCATTCCCGCTTCAATTGCGATTGCTGAAATTAATTCAGCTGTCATTTTAATACGGTCACCAGGCATTACCATTTCTACATCTGTACCATCATCTGCTGTAAAAGCTTTAATGTTTCCAGTTACATCAGTTGTTCGTACGTAGAATTGAGGACGGTAACCTGTAAAGAATGGTGTATGACGACCACCTTCTTCTTTTGTTAAAATATATACCTCACCTTCAAAAACTGTATGTGGAGTAATTGTTCCTGGTTTTGATAAAACCATACCACGTTCAATATCTGCTTTTTGAACACCACGAAGTAGAATTCCGACATTATCACCAGCCATACCTGAGTCTAATGTTTTTTGGAACATTTCAACACCTGTTACAGTTGTCGTTTGTGTATCACCTAATCCTACAATTTCAATTGTATCACCAACATTAATAACTCCACGCTCGATTCGACCAGTTGCTACTGTACCACGTCCAGTAATTGAGAATACATCCTCAACTGCCATTAAGAATGTTTTCTCAGTATCACGTTCTGGAGTTGGAATATAGTTATCAACTTCATCCATTAAGCTGAAAATCTTGTCTACCCACTTGTTGTCTCCACGGCTAAGGTTAGGAGTTGCAATTACTGCTTCTAATGCTTGTAATGCCGAACCAGCTACAATTGGAATTGAATCACCTGGGAATTCGTAACTATCTAATAGTTCGCGCACTTCCATTTCAACTAATTCAATTAATTCCTCATCATCTACTTGATCTTCTTTATTTAAGAAAACTACGATGTTTGGAACACCAACTTGTTTAGCTAATAAAATATGTTCTCTCGTTTGTGGCATTGGACCATCGGCAGCAGATACAACTAAAATTGCTCCATCCATTTGTGCTGCACCTGTAATCATGTTTTTAACATAATCTGCGTGACCTGGACAATCAACATGGGCATAATGACGGCCTTCTGTTTCATATTCTACGTGTGCCGTATTAATTGTAATAACACGTGCTTTCTCTTCTGGAGCTGCATCAATATCTGCGTAATTTTTTAAAGTTGAGTTTCCAATTGTAGATAAAGTTGCAGTAATCGCTGCTGTCAAAGTTGTTTTTCCATGATCAACGTGTCCAATTGTACCAATATTTACATGCGGTTTACTACGTTCGAATTTTTCGCGAGCCATTTTGTTATTTTATTAAGTTATTGATTTTTTTATTTACTTTTGGCATTTAGAATTTTAGTATCTAAATTGAGCAAAGGCTTTATTAGCTTCTGCCATTTTGTGAGTCTCCTCACGTTTGCGAACTGCATTTCCAATTCCATTAGAAGCGTCAATTATTTCATTCGCTAATTTTAAAGATGTTGTTCTACCCGCTTTATCGTTCGCTGCTTTAATAAGCCAGCGTAAAGCTAAAGTTGTTCCACGGTATCGATTAACTTCTAGTGGAACTTGGTAAGTTGAACCTCCAATTCGGCGTGCTTTTACTTCAACTAGGGGAGTTGTATTTTTTACAGCAGTTTCAAAGATTTTTAATGGTTCTTCTTGTGTTTTTTCTTTTACTAATGAAAAAGCTTCAAAAACAATTCGATTTGCTAATCGTTTTTTACCTTTTTTTAGAATTCGAGCAATTAGTAAACTTACTAAAAAACTGTTATATTCTGAATCTGGTAATGGATAGCGTTTTTTTACTATACTACGTCGTGACATAAGATTTTTATCAAGTTATTTTAAAATTTATTTTTTCTCTGCTTTAGGTTTTTTCGCACCATATTTCGAACGACCTTGTGTACGGTTTTTTACTCCTCCACTATCCAATGCACCTCGAATTATATGATATCGAACACCAGGTAAATCTTTTACACGACCCCCTCGTAATAATACAACTGAGTGCTCTTGTAAATTGTGGCCTACACCTGGTATATAAGCAGTTACTTCAAACCCAGTTGTTAAACGTACTCGAGCTACTTTTCGAATAGCTGAATTGGGTTTTTTAGGTGTTGTCGTATATACACGAGTACAAACTCCGCGTCTTTGTGGACAATTTTTTAAAGCTGGTGATTTTGTCTTTGTTATTATTGCTTTTCGTGGTGAACGAACTAATTGTTGTATTGTTGGCATTTTTTTCTTTCAATCTTTTACTTTTTAAGTATCTGAACCATATTTCTTCATAAATCGATCTACACGACCTTCAGTATCAAGAATTTTTAGTGATCCAGTATAAAATGGATGGTTACCTGACCACACATCGACATATAAATTTGGTTTTGTTGAACTTGTAGTCATAATTAACTGACCATCACAATAAACTTGAGTTTCTTCAAACCACTCTGGATGTATTTCTTTCTTTGGCATAATTTTAATTCGTATTCGGAAAATGTTATTAACGTTTTGAGAATTGAGAAGCTTTTCGAGCTTTTTTCAAACCGTATTTTTTTCTTTCTTTAATTCTAGCATCACGCGTTAATAATCCTGCAGCTTTCAAAACTCCACGATTATCATCATTTAATTTTATTAAGGCTCGAGCAATTCCCAATGTTATTGCATCTGTTTGCCCTGTTAAACCTCCGCCACTAGTCTTGATTTTTATGTCATAAATATTTTCAAGACCTAACGCAACGAATGGACTATGAATTTTTCTTAAATAAACAGAATTATTTTGTAAATATTGGTCCCCTTGCTTTTGATTAATTGTAAGCGTACCATTACCTTGTTTTAAAATTACTTGAGCAATAGCTTGTTTACGTCTTCCAATTCCGTAAGAAATGTGTTCGTTAGTATTCATTTTTCTCTACCTCTATTATAAATTTAATAATTCAGGTGTTTGTGCCCCGTGAGGATGTTGATCTCCTTTATAGACTTTTAAATTTGTATAAATTTTACGGCCTAAACTACCTTTAGGTAGCATTCCTTTAACAGCATGCTCAATAATTTTTTCGGGTCTACGTTGTCTTAATTGTGATAATGTTTCAATTCTCATTCCACCTGGTCGTCCAGAATGATTACGGTACAATTTTTGTTTTTCTTTTTTACCGCTAATATTAATTTTTTCCGCATTAATAACAATTATATAATCACTGTTATCAAGAAATGGAGTGTAAGTTGATTTATCTTTTCCTACTAATATTTTACTTATATTACTTGCTAATCGCCCTAAGGTTTGATCTTTCGCATCGATAATATACCACTTTTTGGCGATAAAATTTTTCGAAGGAATAAAAGTATCTTTCATAATTTTTTAAATGCTATGTTTTCTTTTAAGATTTTGAAGAAGGTAAAGTAATATCAAATTTATTTTTTAAAGCTTGAAAAACTTCTTCAGCAGATTTTTTTCCAAAATTTTTAATTTCTTTAATTTCTTCTTGTGAATATTTGACTAATTCATCTACAGAATTTATACCAGAACGTTTCAAGCAATTATATGCACGTACCGGAAGTTGAAGTTCTTCGATTAATATTACTTCAGGTTGAGGAATAGGTTGTTCAGTTATTATTTGTTCTGGTTTTAAGCTTTCTTCATTTGTTAAATCACCAAACCAGGACATTAATATTTTTGCTGCATCACTCAATGCTTTTTCTGGTGTGATACTCCCATTGGTTGTGATTTCTAGCGACAAGGATTCAACTGTTTTGTTATATCCCACATATGTGTTATTAATGTTGTAATTCACTTTTATGATTGGCATAAAAATTGAATCAATATTTAAATAATCTTCATAGGCTAAATCTGTTTGATTACCAAAACGGTAACCAATATTTTTTTCAGCAATTATATCGAATTCAATTCGACTGTTATCGGAAATTGTAGCAATATAACTATTTGGATTTATAATCCTAACCGGTGAATTAAAGTTAATACAACTAGCTGTAATTACACCCGGACCTTGCGCAATAATTTTACCATAGATGGGATTTTTTTCATCACTGGCTAAAACAATTTGTTTCAAATTGAGTAAAATTTCTAATATATCTTCTCGTATTCCAGGAAATGTTGAAAATTCATGACAAGCACCGGGAATTTTAATGGCGGTGATAGCTGTACCTTCTAGGTTTGATAATAGCACACGTCGTAACGCATTACCTATAGTTAAACCTTGTCCTGGCACTAAATTTGACATAATAAAATGTCCAACTAGATGGCCTGATTCCCCAATACTTGATTTAACATATTTAAATTTTAATTCCACAATTTTTTTTTAAACTCGACGTTTTTTAGGTGGGCGGCATCCATTATGTGGCACAGATGTGATATCTTTAATTGAAGTTATTTCTAACCCACCATTTTGGATAGCTCGAATCGCTGTTTCACGACCGGAACCTTGCCCTTTTACAACTACATCCACCGTTTTTAAACCTAAATTTACTGCTTCTAAAGTAGCTGCTTCTGATGCAGTTTGAGCTGCAAAAGGTGTACCTTTACGTGCACCTTTAAAGCCTGTGCTACCCGCCGATGACCACGTAATGGTATTTCCATTCACATCAGTTATCGTAACAATTGTATTATTGAACGTTGAACTGATGTGTGCCACGCCTGAAACGATTTTTAATTTAGCTTTTTTACCTGTGGTTTTTGCTTTTACTTTTGCTAACATTAGATTTTTTTAAAATAAGTAATAACTATATATTATTTTTTCTTACCTGCTACTGTTTTCTTTGAACCACGTCTTGCACGAGCATTTGTTCGTGTACGTTGTCCCCTTACTGGCAGTTGTGTACGGTGACGTCGTCCACGTGTACAATTAATCTCGGATAATCGTTTGATATTTAGACTAACTTTTCTTTTTAAATCACTCTCAACTAAATAACTTGCTTCTAAAACTTCACGTATGCTTGCAACTTGCTCATCCGTTAAATCTTTTGTTCGTGTATTTGTATCGATGGCAGCTCGTTCTAAAATTTCATTTGAACTAATTAATCCAATTCCATAAATTTTAGTTAAAGCGTATTCAATGCGTTTCGTTGCTGGTAAATCGATCCCTGCTATACGTACCACTATAAGACTCCTTTATTTTAAAAATTTAACCTTGTCTTTGTTTATGCTTAGGATTTTTACAAATAACCCTTAAGACTCCATTTCTTTTAATAACTCGGCAATCTTTACACATTTTTTTCACTGATGGGCGAACTTTCATATTTTTTATTCTTATATTTGTTCGAAATTTAATAAATTTCTGATATTAATAGAGTTTGTATTTGGCGTGTTGTGTCAACAGTAACGCCGACTAAAATTAAAAGCGAAGTCACGCCAAATCCATATGAGCTTCTAATATTTGGAATAGCTACTAAAATAGCTAAAAATAGTGCTCCTAATAGCGATAATCGGTTAAGTGTCTTTTTCAGAAATGACGCTGTTTGTTGACCTGGCCGTATATTAGGTATTGTCACGGCCATCTTATTTAAATCTTTTGCAATTTCTTTTGGATTTAAGATTAAGTTCGAATAGAATACGCTAAAAATTAAAATAAGGAAAAAATTGATAGCTCCATAAATTAAACTGATTAATCTAGGGTCATTAAACTCAAATTGTACGATTCCTAAACTTAAAACATAATTCACGATAATCGTTAAAAATGTTAAAAACGTTGAAGAAAAAATAATTGGCATCACACCACCTTGATTAATTTTCAGTGGAAGGTAAGATGCGCGTATCGTATTGTTCGAGACTTGACTTTGTTGGGCAAATAATTGTTTAGCAGAAACTAAAGGTATTACTCTTACCGCTTCTTGAACATATATAATTCCAACAATTAAACTTGTTAAGCCTAAAAAACTTACAATAATAGATACGTTGTTTCCAGAACTGACTAAAGTTTTGATAGTCGTTGGTAAGGCAGATAGAATATTTAAAGTAATTACCAGTGAGGAACCGTTACCAATTCCTTCTTCGGTAATTATATCACTTAACCAAAGAACAATCATACAACCTGTTGTTAACGTTAAAACAATTTGTCCACAGATTAAGATATTCCAATTAAATAAAATTGGACGTAATGCTAAGGCTATTGAAAAACTTTCCAGAATTGCAAAACCAAGCGTTAATATTCTTGTATATTGTTTTATTTGGCGTCGTCCCGTTTCTCCTTCTTCTTTTTGTAATTTTTCTAAGTAAGGAACACTACTTGTTAATAATTGAATAATAATCGATGCGTTAATTGAAGGTATAATACCTAAACTAAAAACACTTAATATTAAATGTTCGCTATTAAAAAAAGCTTTTAACGAAGGATTTGAATTTAAAATATCAATTAAATAACGTTGATCAACATTTGGAACTGGTACAAAGTTTCCAATTCTTATTACAATAATTGCAAATATTGTAAAAAGTATCTTTTTAGATAATGTGGGGATTCGTTGTGCTTCCATAATAAAAGTTACTTAACAAAATTTTCTAAAGGTAGATTACGTTCCGCCGCTACTTGGTTTGGCGTTTTTAAATTTTGTAGCGCAACAACTGTTGCTCTTGCATTATTTAGAATGTTATTTCCACCTAATTGTTTTGCTAAGATATTTTGAATTCCTGCCAATTCTAGTACTGTTCTAATAGAACTTCCGGCAATTACACCTGTACCTTGCGAAGCAGGTTTTAAAAGCGCTCGACATGCACCATAATCTCCCACTGTTAAATGTGGAATTGTTTTATTTCGTGTAAGCGGAATACTAATAACATTGTTTCGAGCATCACTAATACCTTTAGTGATGGCTGTTACAACATCTTCAGCTTTACCTACGCCTACACCGACTTTACCTGCTTCATTTCCGATAATTACAATTGCTCGAAAACTAAGTTTTTTTCCACCTTTACAAACTTTTGTTACTCGACTGATTTGAACGACACGTTCATTCCATTTTTCTCGGGGTGAATTTTGTCTTGATCTTGGCGTTCGCGCCACTTTTTCTTTTTGTTCTTGAGAATTTACCATAGTTTAAAAATTAATTGATAAAAAGTGAATGGTTATTTACCAGATTTTCCAGCTTTACGTAGAATAACTTCATTACTATACTTAATTCCTTTTCCTTTATAAGGTTCTGGTGGTCGTACAGCACGAATTTTTGAAGAAAGTAAACCTACTTGTTCTTTATCAATTCCTTTTATTATTAAGTTCGTATTTGCTTCTACGACAATTTCTATACCCTCAGGTATATCAAATACAACAGGATGACTGAATCCAACACTTAGCGTTAATTGTTTACCTTGTACTTGTGCTCGATAACCTACACCAATCATTTGAAGTTTCTTCTCAAATTTTGTTGATGTTCCCTTAACCATGTTATTTACTAACGAACGCATTAAACCGTGTTTTTGTCTAGCAATTCGTGTATCTACATTTTTATAAACGTTAATTGTATCTTCTACTAAATCTATTCCAATTTCTTTTGGAATAGGTTTGTTTAATGAACCATTTGGTCCTTTGATTTCAATGTGATTCTTTTCTAACGTAACACTCACATTTTTTGGTACTTTTATTGGCAATTTTCCAATACGTGACATAAATACTTTACCTATAATTTAATAAAATTTAGTAGGAATCATGCGAAAATCTTAGTAGACTTTACACAGTAATTCCCCACCGATATTTAATTTCTTTGCTTGTGAATCAGTCATTATTCCTTGCGAGGTCGAAACAATTGCAATACCTAGATTTCCTAAAACACTTGGCATATCTTTAGCATTTGAATATTTACGTAGACCCGGTTTACTAACACGCTCTAAACGTGTTATTACTGATTTTTTCGTTTTACCTACATATTTTAAAGAAATCAGCATCGTTGGCCTTTTCGAATCTTCTAAAAGTTCAAAGTTTTCGATGAATCCTTCTTCTTTCAAAATTTGAGTAATATTTTTTGTTAGCTTTGTTGTAGGAACTTCTACTAAATGATGTTTTGCATTATTCGCATTTCTTATGCGAGTTAACATATCAGAAATCGTGTCATTAACCATTAAATTTTTCCTTTAAAATTTTTATTTACGGAATGGGACACCCATTTTTTTAAGTAATTCTAAACTTTCTTTAGCTGTTTTTGCCGACGTTACAATTGTCACGTTGAATCCCATCATTTGATCTACACTTTCGTATGAAATCTCAGGAAAAATCAATTGATCTGTAATACCAAATGTATAATTTCCATTTTTGTCAAACTTTTTAGGATCTAAACCTTGAAAATCTCGAATTCGTGGTAGAACTAGATTGATTAAACGGTCTAAGAATGAATACATACGATTTCGACGTAATGTTACAGTTACTCCTAGTTCCATTTCTTCACGGACTTTAAAACCTGCAATAGATTTTTTTGCCTTAGTAATGATAGGCTGCTGACCAGTAATTGCTCGAAATTCGTCAACTGTTTTTTTAAGTGTTTTACTATTTTGTGCTGCACCACCTAATCCACGATTGATCTGAATTTTTTCAATTTTAGGTAGTTGATGAATATTCGTATAGTTAAAAGTTTCTTTTAAATAAGGAATAACATCGGTCTCATATAAATTTTTAAATTTTTGTACCATTTTATTATACTTATTACTTAACTAAGTAGTGTTTTTGTTTTTTTCAAAATGCGAACTTTTTTACCATTATCCATAGTAATACCAATACGGCTAGCTACTCCATTCTCGTCGCATAACATTACATTTGAGATATGTAAAGGTGCATCAAATTGAATAATTTTCCCAATTTCATCTTTTTTTGCTGGTTTTACGTGCTTAATTTTGGTATTCATACCTTCAATAATCACTTTTCCTGTTTTATGAAAAAGGGTTTTAATTTTCCCTGTTTGCCCTTTATTTTTACCTAATATGACTTTAACGTTGTCACCAACTTTAATCTTTTTCATTTTTAATTCCTTACAATACTTCAGGCGCTAATGATACAATTTTTGTAAAATTCTTATCTCGAATCTCACGTGCAATCGGCCCAAATACACGTGTTCCACGTGGATTATTTTCTTTATTGATAATAACTGCTGCATTATCATCGAAACGAATACTCATTCCATCTTTTCGACGTAATGTGTGACGTGTACGAACAACAACTGCGCGAACCACATCAGATCTTTTAATTGGCATATTTGGTGTTGCTTCTTTTACAACACCAATAATAACATCGCCAATGTTTCCATATTGTTTATTGTTTCCAAGAATTCGAATACACATTATCTTTCGGGCGCCTGTGTTATCCGCAATCGTTAAGTATGTCTGGGGTTGAATCATGAGCCTTAATTATAAATTTAAAGTTTATTTAAAATTTGTTTCACTGCCCAACGTTTTTTTCGACTTAATGGACGTGTCTCCGAAATTAGTACTGTATCGCCTAATTCACACTCATTATTTTCATCATGCGCCATAAAACGTTGAGTTTTCTTTAATGTCTTACCATAAATTGGATGTAAATAACGATCTTCAACCGTTATTACAATTGTTTTCTCCATTTTATTACTTACAACTGTTCCTACCTTCTCTTTTGTTGCCATAAATCTATGTCTAAGTAATTAATTTTGTTGGCTTTTTGAATTTTGTAACGTTAATAATTGAGCTAATTCACGTTTAATATGCTTAAATTCATGAGGTTTAAAATTTTGACGTGCTGCTTTTTTTATTCTTAATTCAACAAGCTGCTGTGATTTTTCTAAGATAGTTTTGTTTATCTCTTCAGAATTCAATTTTGTAAATTCACTAATATTTGAAAATCCCATTTTAACTTTCAGTCTCTTTTATAATAAATTTAGTCTTTACGGGCAGTTTATAAGATGCTAGTTTCATTGCTTGCTGAGCTAATTCTTTAGGCACTCCTCCTAATTCAAATAGGATATTTCCTGGTCGAACAACAGCTACCCAATAGTCTACGGCACCTTTACCAGATCCCATGCGTGATTCAGCTGCACGAGCCGTTACTGGTTTGTCAGGAAAGATTGTGATCCATAATTTCCCACCACGTTTAATTGAACGTGTAATTGTTCGTCGTGTTGCCTCAATTTGGCGAGACGTAATCCAACCCGGTTCTTGCGTTTGTAAAGCGTAATCACCAAATGAAATTTTGTTATTTCTATAGGCTTTACCTTTCATACGTCCACGGTGATGTTTTCTAAATTTTGTTCTTTTTGGTAGTAGCATAAATACTTCGAGTTAATTTACTTATATATTATATTATTTCACCTTTGAACAACCAGACTTTGATTCCAAGTACTCCATAAATAGTATTGGCGCGTTTTTCTGCATAATCGATATCTGCTCGTAAAGTTTGTAATGGTACTCTTCCTTCTCGTAACCATTCAGTTCGAGCCATTTCTGCACCATTTAGTCGACCTGAAACTTGAACTTTTACACCAGGTACATTTGCTGCTTGAGTTCGAGCAATTGCTTTTTTCACAGCACGTCTAAATGCAATTCTTTTTTCTAGTTGCTCAACAATATAATCACCAATTAGTGTTGCTTCTGCATCTGGATTTTGAATTTCAACAACATTAATTAAAATTGTTCGATTTGAATCAATCTGTTTTTTTAGACCTTGATAAATTTTCGTTAATTCCGTTCCCGAAGATCCAACTAATAGCCCGGGTCTTCCACTATGAATATTAATTTCGATTTTATTTCCATTTCCATTACGTTTTATTTCGATTTTCGAAATAGCTGCTTCTTTTGTTTTTGGTTCAATTAGACTACGAATTTTTGTATCTTCTTCGATTAATTTAGAATAATCTTCAAAATTCGCATACCAAATTGATCTATGCTTTTGTGTTGTCACTAGACGGAAGCCTAGTGGATGTACTTTCTGTCCCAAAATTTAAATCCTTTTTCTACTTTATAATCAGTTTTTAATTGTTAGCTTTTACACTAATAACGATATGACATGTTGGTTTTCGAATTCCAAATCCTTGGCCTTGGGCACGTGGTCGGAATCTTCTAAAAACAGGTCCTTGATCTGCAAATGCTTCACTAATAATTAAATTTTCTTTATTTAAATTTAAATTGTGTTCAGCATTTGCTGCAGCTGAATATATTACCTGCCAAACTGGGCCACATGCTTTATATGGCATAAATTCAAGTAACATTAGGGCTTCTTTATAGGTTTTACCACGGACTTGATTTAAAACACGTCGGACTTTTCTAGGTGACATCCGAATGTATCGTCCGATTGCTTTTGCTTGTAGATTATTATTGCTTTCAGTCATAAATTTTAGTGAAACGTTTTTTAACGGCGTGCCTTTTTATCGCTTTTGATATGCGAACGAAAAGTTCGTGTCGGGGCGAATTCCCCTAATTTATGTCCAACAATTTGTTCCGAGATAAAAATTGGAACATGTTGTTTTCCATTATATACAGCAATTGTGTGACCTACCATTGAAGGTAGGACTGTTGAGGCACGGGACCATGTTTTAATTGTTAATTTCTTTCCCTCGGAATTCATCGCATTAACTTTTTTTAATAGATGATATGCGACAAAGGGTCCTTTGCGGATTGATCTACTCATATTTTCTTATTTTCTTCGTCTTACAATATAAATATCGTTCGGGTTATTAGGCTTGCGAGTTTTTACTCCCAGAGCAGGTTTACCCCAAGGAGTTATTGGGCGTTTACGTCCAATTGGAGAACGACCTTCACCTCCTCCATGAGCATGATCACATGGATTCATAACAACACCACGAACTGTTGGGCGAATTCCCATCCATCTTGTTCGTCCTGCTTTTCCAATAACCATGTTACTTGAATCTGCATTTCCAAGCACACCAATTGTTGCATAACATTCTTTTCGAACTAGACGAATTTCTTTTGAAGGCAATCGAAGTGTTACATATTTTCCTTCTTTAGCAAGAATTTTGGCACTTGTACCTGCTGCTCGAACAATCTGTCCACCACGTTTAGGAGTTAATTCAATATTATGAACATCTAAACCTAATGGAATATCTTCTAAAGCTAAACTATTACCGATTTTAATTTCAGAATTTGGGCCCGAAGATACTGAATCATTAACTTTTAAGTTCTGGGGATAAAGTATATATCTTTTCTCACCATCTTCATAATTGATTAGAGCAATACGTGCATTTCTGTTTGGATCGTATTCAATACTTGCCACTCGACCTAATGTTTCGTACTTATTACGTTTAAAATCGATTAAACGATAAAGTTTCTTATGTCCACCACCTCTATGGCGTATAGTAATACGGCCTTGATTATTACGACCACGTACACGATGGTTTGCAACTGTTAAAGCTTTTTCCGGCTTATGTTTTGTAATTTCATTAAATGCAGATACTCCCCTATTTCTGGTTCCGGGTGTATTGGGTTTAAATATGCGAATAGCCATATAAATTTTTATATTCTTTTGAACTAATTGATTAAACATCAGGGAATAGCGTAATGCTATTGCCTTCTTTTAATGTGATGATTGCTTTTTTATATTGAGATTTATATCCAGAATAACGACCAACTGTACGTTTTTTTCGAGGTACAGTTAAGGTATTAACATTAATTACAGTTACATCAAAGATATATTCAATAACTTTTTTGATTGTAAATTTATTAGCTCGCTTATCTACCATAAATGTATATTTATTTTTATCAAGTAGACGTGTAGCTTTATCACTAATTAATGGATATTTCACCATATTTAACATAGTGCGTAGACTTTCATTTGTAAGAGTATCAGTTTTAGTCACAGTATGTCTCCTCGATAATCTTAAGTGCCGATTCATCCATAATAATTTGTGTGGCTTTTGTTAGATCCGTTACATTCAGATGATTCGCTAAAATATAATTGAAATTCTTTAAATTTCGCAATGATAGTTTTAGATTTTGGTTCGGTTTAGACGATATAACTAAAGTTCTTCCGTCTGAATTCTGTAAACCTAGTTTATTAATCAAATCTTTAGTTTTTGGTCCTTCTAATTCAATTTCTTTAAAAATCGACATATTTTCTTGTCGATTATAAATTAAGGTTCTTAAAGCCAGTTGTTTTTCTTTTTTATTTATTTTTTTATAGATTGATCTTGGTTTAGGTCCAAAAGTTACACCTCCACCTTTCCAAAGTGGTGAACGTGTAGATCCTGCACGTGCACGTCCTGTTCCTTTTTGTTTATAAGGTTTTCTTCCTCCACCTCGAACTTCCGCTCGCGTTTTTGATGAACTCGTTAATTGAGCTCTATTTTTTGTTGCTGTTTTTACTGCTCGATGAACTACATAAACTGCTTTCTCCGCAACATCTAATGAGAAACTTTTTTTCTCTCCAGATTTTGCACCAGATTCATCTAACAGTGTGTATTCAAATGTCTTAATAACCATTTATGCGATGATATTTAAATTTTCTCTTATACTCGTTTTGTTGGTCTAATGCTTAAGAGATTTCCAGGTTTACCTGGTACAGCTCCTTTTACAATTAACAAATGTTCTTTTGTATCAATTTTTAAAATTTTTAAATTTGATACAGTCATTTGTTGATCACCAAGTTTTCCGGCCATTTTCTTTCCAGGATAAACACGTCCTGGAGTACTACCCTGTCCAATTGAACCTGGTTCACGATGGTTTTTTGATCCATGGCTCATAGGTCCACGCGAGTAATTATGACGTTTCATATTTCCAGCGAATCCTTTACCAATTGATTTACCACTAATGTCAACAAATTGACCTTCAGTAAATGTCCCAACATCTATTGTTTGGCCAATTGTAAAGTCTTCCGTATTTGATACGTGATATTCTTTCAAATATTTTAAAGGTAAAGCATTTACCTTTTCTAAGTGTCCTAATTCAGGTTTATTTAATTTTCTTTTTGGAACTACTTGATATCCAATTTGTATTGCATTGTAACCATGACTCTCGATAGATTTAATTTGAGTTACAGTACATGGTCCTACTTTAATTACAGTTACAGGATTTGCATCACCGTTTTCTGCAAAGATTTGAGTCATTCCAACTTTATTTCCTAGTATACCTAGCACGAAAGATTCTCCCTTTCTTTTTTCATAATTTTATTTAGTTATTTATATTTTGCAATTAAAATTTTATATACTAGACTTATAGTATCTTTATATCTAGCCAATACAATATGTTATATTTTTTCTTACTATTTGTCTAGGTATAGTAAAGTTTTGAAGAATAAATTCTTCATCTATATTAATACTTAGGTTTATTATTCATTATTGAATCTGTATTCAAAAACTTCCATCTGTTTTTTTTGTTTTATTTAAATCTGATTTATATTAAACGTTACCAGTTCAAAATCC
>Ga0115101_1301830_pt1 | contig 15163 bp, 29 predicted proteins | sample MBTome_4_FD_89645 | JGI IMG/M metagenome (GOLD analysis project Ga0115101, IMG submission 89645) | Marine eukaryotic communities from Pacific Ocean to study complex ecological interactions - MBTS_20Mar14_M1_3um Metatranscriptome... | ecosystem: Environmental > Aquatic > Marine > Oceanic | place... | reverse complement strand
GTTGTGGTGGACGAACTGTTAAGTGAAAAATACCAGCTAAAATTCCTAAAGTACCAGCTGCGATATGGTGTGAAGCTACACCACCAGCGCTAAATGGGTTAAATCCATCTGGTCCCATGATGGAGCAACTGGTTGTACTTTACCAGTAATTCCATATGCATCTGATACCCAGATTCCTGGTCCAAATAATCCAGTTACGTGGAAAGCACCAAAACCGAAACATAATAGACCTGATAAGAATAAGTGAATACCAAAAATTTTTGGTAAATCTAATGCTGGCTCATCAGTACGTGGATCACGGAATAATTCTAGGTCCCAATATACCCAGTGCCAAATAGCTGCTAAGAAGCAAAGTCCTGATAAAACGATATGCGTTAGTGCCACACCTTCGAAACTCCATAATCCTGGGTTTGACACACTTTCGCCTGTAATACTCCATCCACCCCAAGAATCTGTAATTCCCAATCGTGTCATGAATGGCATTACATACATACCTTGGCGCCACATTGGGTTAAGAACTGGATCTGATGGATCAAAAATTGCTAACTCATAAAGTGCCATCGAACCTGCCCAACCTGCAACAAGTGATGTATGCATTAAATGTACGGCGATTAAACGACCTGGGTCGTTTAATACAACTGTATGAACCCTATACCACGGTAATCCCATCTAATTTAGGTCTCCTAAATTTAAAAACAAATGCTTTAACTTTCTTACATATATTGAAATATTTTACTATTGTAGATTAAAAAAGACCGAATATATCGTTAAATTTAATTATTTCTGGTGATTGTTTTTTGTATAAGAAATATAATTTTAAAATTATATTTCTTATACATATTTTATCGAAGTGTAGTACTTACGCCCGATGGTAAATTGATCGTAATTAATGAATTAGATGGATCTCCCGACGTTGGGTAAATATCCAAGATTCGTTTATGGACTCTAATTTCAAAGTGTTCTCTCGAATCTTTGTTTACGTGTGGTGAGCGTAATACACAATATACCCGTTTTTTTGTGGGTAAGGGTATTGGCCCAACTACTTTTGATTGTGTCTTTGCGACTTCATCCATGATTTGTTTACAGGCAATATCTAATAGCTTGTGATCATAGGATTGAAGTCGAATTCTTATGCGATTTTCGATTTTTCCATTCATTTTATTATTTTTAATTATTATGTTAAAATTTTCGAAACAACGCCTGCACCAATTGTACGACCACCTTCACGAATCGCAAATCGCATTCCCGCTTCAATTGCAATAGCTGAAATTAACTCGGCTGTCATTTTAATACGATCACCCGGCATTACCATTTCTACATCAGTTCCGTCATCAGCTGTAAAGGCTTTGATATTACCTGTTACGTCTGTTGTTCTTACATAAAATTGTGGACGGTAACCCGTAAAGAATGGTGTGTGTCGCCCACCTTCTTCTTTTGTTAAAATATAAACTTCCCCTTCAAATAATGTATGAGGTGTAATTGTACCTGGCTCTGATAATACCATTCCACGCTCAATATCCGTTTTTTGAACTCCACGAAGTAGAATACCAACGTTATCACCAGCCATACCTGAGTCTAATGTTTTTTGGAACATTTCTACACCTGTTACAGTTGTTGTTTGTGTATCCCCTAGACCCACAATTTCAATTGTGTCACCTACATTGATTACACCACGCTCAATTCGTCCTGTCGCTACTGTTCCTCGTCCAGTAATTGAGAAAACGTCCTCAACTGCCATTAAGAATGTTTTTTCAGTATCACGTTCTGGTGTCGGAATGTAGCTATCTACTTCATCCATTAATTGGAAGATTTTATCTACCCATTTATTGTCACCACGAGCGATATCTGGAGTCGCAACTACTGCTTCTAAAGCTTGTAATGCTGATCCAGCAACAATTGGAATATCATCGCCCGGGAAGTCATAGTTAGCAAGTAGCTCACGTACTTCTAACTCTACTAATTCAATTAACTCTTCATCGTCCACTTGGTCTTCTTTATTTAAGAATACAACAATATTTGGAACACCTACTTGTTTAGCTAATAGAATGTGTTCACGTGTCTGTGGCATTGGACCATCTGCAGCTGATACTACCAAGATTGCACCATCCATTTGTGCTGCCCCCGTAATCATATTTTTTACGTAATCAGCGTGTCCTGGACAATCTACGTGTGCATAATGACGAGTTTCTGTCTCATACTCTACGTGTGCAGTATTGATTGTAATACCACGTGCTTTTTCCTCAGGCGCTGCATCAATATCAGCGTAATTTTTTAGTGTTGAATTTCCAATTGTCGATAAAACAGCAGTAATTGCTGCTGTTAAAGTTGTTTTACCGTGGTCTACGTGCCCAATTGTTCCGATATTTACATGCGGTTTACTACGTTCGAATTTTTCGCGTGCCATAATTTTTCCTTTTTTAATCAATTTTTGTGTATTTACTTTTGGCGACTTTTAATTTTAGTAGCGGAAATGTGCAAATGCTTTATTAGCTTCTGCCATTTTATGTGTTTCATCTTTTTTTCGAACTGCGTTTCCAATTCCATTAGACGCATCAATTATTTCATTTGCCAATTTTAATGATGTTGTTCGACCCGCACGATCTTTTGCTGCTTTAATCAGCCAACGTAAAGCTAATGTTGTTCCACGGTAACGACTTACTTCTAATGGAACTTGGTATGTGGATCCTCCCACACGTCTTGCCTTTACCTCTACCATTGGCGTTGTATTCTTTATTGCGTTTTCAAAGACTTGAATAGGTTCGTTTGAAGTGCGTTCTTTCACAATTTCAAATGTTTCAAAGACGATTGCATCTGCCAATCTTTTTTTACCTTTTTTTAAAATTCTAGCTGTTAGTAAACTAACAAGAAAACTGTTGTATTGAGAATCCGCTAATGGGTAACGTTTTTTTACTATACTACGTCGTGACATATTTCTTTTTTAATTTAATCTTTTTTAGGTTTTTTTACGCCATATTTAGAACGGCCTTGTGTTCGGTCTTTTACCCCACCACTATCCAATGCACCTCGAATTATATGGTAGCGACAACCAGGCAGGTCTTTTACACGACCTCCACGCAAAAGTACCACTGAATGTTCTTGTAAGTTATGGCCAACACCAGGAATGTAAGCAGTTACTTCAAAACCGCTCGTTAATCGAACACGTGCAACTTTTCGAATAGCGGAATTTGGCTTTTTAGGGGTTGTTGTATAAACTCGTGTACAAACACCGCGGCGTTGTGGGCAATTTTGTAATGCTGGTGATTTAGTTTTAATTTTTATTGTCTTTCTGGGCGAACGTACTAATTGTTGTATAGTTGGCATTTTTTTTAACTTCTTAAGTATTATGAATCTTCTAAACCGTACTTTTTCATAAAGCGTTCAACACGCCCCTCAGTATCAAGTATTGTTAATGAGCCTGTGTAAAATGGGTGATTCCCAGACCAAACATCTACATTTAATCTTGGTTTTGTTGAACTTGTTGTATAAACTAGTTGACCATCACAGTAAACTTGTGTTTCGTCAAACCAATTAGGATGTATATCTTTTTTTGGCATATTTTTTCTATCTTATATAAATTTGGATAATTATCGTTTTGAGAATTGCGAGGCTTTTCGAGCTTTTTTTAAACCGTATTTTTTACGCTCTTTAATACGAGCATCTCGCGTTAATAGACCTGCTGGTTTTAAAATTGCTCGATTTTCAGGGTTTAATTTTGCTAACGCACGTGCAACACCCAATACTATAGCATCAGTTTGTCCATTTAACCCTCCCCCGTGCGTTTTGATACTTACATCGTAGCTATTTTCGATTCCAAGTAGTGAGAATGGTGTATTTATTTTTCTCAGCGCGTTTAGATTATTTTGTAAATAAGCACTACCTGATCTTTCATTGATTGTTAGGTTTCCATTACCTAATTTTAAAATTACTTGCGCAATTGCTTGTTTACGTCGGCCAATTCCGTACGCTATAATTTCATTATTATTCATTACTTTTTTTTATAGTTTTAATAATTCCGGAGTTTGAGCATCGTGTGGATGTTGCTCACCTTTATAAACTTTTAAATTTGTATATAGTTTACGTCCTAATGCGCCTTTTGGCAACATTCCTTTCACTGCATGCTCAATTATTTTTTCTGGTCTACGTTTTCTTAATTTATCTAAACTTTCTGTACGCATACCGCCGGGGCGACCAGAATGATTACGGTAAAGTTTCTGTTTTTCTTTTTTACCACTTAAGTTTACTTTTTCAGCATTTATGATAATGATGTAATCACCAGTATCTAGAAATGGAGTATATACTGATTTTTCTTTTCCGATTAAGATTCTACTAACTTTACTAGCTAAGCGTCCCAGAGTCTGATTTTCGGCATCTATTAGATACCATTTTTTATTTATAAAGTTTTTTGAAGGAATAAATGTATCTTTCATAATTTAGGATTTTAAATTGATATAAGCGGATATTTATGATTTTAATGAAGGTAATATGATATTAAATTTTGTTTTTAAAGCTTGGAAAACTTCATCCGCAGATTTTTTTCCAAAATTTTTAATTTCTTTAATTTCTTCTTGGGAATATTGCACTAATTCATCCACAGAATTTATTCCCGCTCGTTTTAAACAATTGTAAGCTCGAACAGGTAACTGTAGTTCTTCAATTAGAATTATTTCCGGTTGTGGTATTGGCTGTTCAACGGTTACTTGTTCCGGCTTTAAGTTTTCTTCATTTGTCAGGTGACTAAACCAGAGCATAAGTTTTTTGGAGGCTTCACTTACAGCTTTTTCAGGAGTTAAACTTCCATTTGTGGTAATTTCTAAGATTAACGATTCTGTTGTTTTATTGTGACTTACGTAAATATTATTTATTTTGTAGTTAACTTTTACGATAGGCATAAAAACAGCATCTATCTGTAAAAAATCATTAGTGTTTGGTTCGATCTGATCTGCAAGTTGATAACCAGACCCATGTTCCACTAATATATCGAACTCAATGTCTTGGTCTGTCGATATTGCTGCAATATATTGGTTGGGATTAATTATTTTAACTGTCTTATCAAATTTTAGAGAGCTCGCGGTTATAATTCCAGGTCCCTTTGCAAGAATTTTCCCTGAAATTTTTTCGTTAGAGTCAGTTTTTAAGATAATTTGTTTTAAATTTAATAAAATTTCTAATATATCTTCTCTGACACCAGGGATGAAAGAAAATTCATGAGATGCGTTTGGAATTCGAATAGCGGTGATAGCGTGTCCTTCTAGATCTGCTAATAATACTCTTCTCAATGCATTTCCTAGAGTTAACCCTTGCCCGGGATTTAAATTATTTAAAATAAAATGTCCCGTTAAATGACCTGATTCTTCAACAATTGATTTAACGTATTTAAATTTTAATTCCACAATTATTTTTTATTAAACTTAAACTCGACGTTTTTTCGGTGGTCGACATCCATTATGAGGCACCGATGTAATATCTTTAATAGCACTGATCTCTAAACCACCGTTTTGAACGGCACGAATGGCTGTTTCACGTCCGGATCCTTGCCCTTTGACTAAAACTTCTACAGTTTTTAGTCCAAGGCTAACTGCATTGGCCGTTGCTGCTTCAGAAGCTGTTTGAGCGGCAAATGGCGTACCTTTTCGCGCACCTTTAAAACCTGTACTTCCTGCCGAAGCCCATGAAATTGTATTTCCTTTTGGGTCGGTGATTGTCACAATTGTATTATTAAATGTGGAATTAATATGAACTACTCCTGCAACTATTTTTAATTTTGCTTTTTTTTGTGTTGATGTTTTAAGTTTGGCTAACATAAAGTTTTAGTTTTCATAAATTTATTTTTTCTTACCGGCAATTGTTTTTTTAGCCCCACGTCGTGTACGAGCGTTGGTGCGCGTACGTTGTCCACGTAGCGGTAAATTTTCACGGTGTCGTCTTCCACGAACACAGTTAATTTCGCTTAACCGCTTAATATTTTGATTTACTTTTCGTCTAAGGTCTGTTTCTACAATATATTCAGCCTCTAAAATTTCACGAATTTTACTAACATCCGCATCGGCTAGATCATTAGTTCTAGTATTTGAGTCAATTTCAGCCTTAGCTAGAATATTCTGAGAACTTACAACTCCTATTCCATAAATTTTTGTAAGTGCATATTCGATTCTTTTACCTCTTGGTAAATCTGTACCTGCAATTCGTACCACAATAAGATTCCTTTATTTATTTTTCGTTTATTAACCTTGTCGTTGTTTGTGTTTTGGATTTTTGCAAATAACACGTACTACACCTTGACGACGAATAATGCGACAGTCTTTGCACATTTTTTTCACAGATGGGCGAACTTTCATAATTTTGTTATTTTAATAATTTTTAGAAATTAATAATGTTTGAATTTGACGTGTTGTATCAACAGTGACACCTACAAGTATTAGTAAAGATGTTACACCAAATCCATAAGAGCTTCGAGTATTTGGAATTGCCACAAGTATGCCCAAGAATAAAGCGCCAAGCAAAGACAGTCTCGTTAATGTTTTTTTCAAAAATGAAGCTGTTTGTTTGCCTGGTTGAACTCCAGGAATCGTTATTGCCATTTTGTTTAAGTCTTTAGCAATTTCATTCGGATTTAATATCAAATTTGAATAAAATAAGCTAAATGCAACAATAAGGCAAAAGTTAATGGCCCCAAATATTAGACCAATAATTTTCGGGTTATCAATCTTAAATGCCATTGGAGATTGACTTGCAATGTAATTTATTATAACTGTCAAAAATGCTAAGAATGTTGAAGAAAAGATTATGGGCATTACCCCACCTTGGTTTATTCTTAGCGGCATATAAGATTTTAGAGCTTGGTTTTGACTTTGTGTTTGTTGTGCAAACAATTGTTTTGCGGAAAGTAATGGAATAATTTTAAAGGCTTCTTGTACATAAAGAATACCAATGATTAAAGCTGTTAAGCTTATAAAATTGACTCCTATACTCGTAAAATCGCCATTTTCACTGACTGTTTTTATCGTTTTTGGTAATCCTGATAATATATTAAGTGTAATAATTACTGATGACCCATTTCCGATTCCTTTTTCAGTTATTAGATCACTTAACCATAGAACTACCATTGCCCCAGTGGTTAATGTCAAAACAATTTGTCCACAAATGTTTACGTTCCAATTATATAAAATTGGACGTAAAGAAAGTGCAATTGATAGACTTTCTAATACGGCTAAAAATAGAGTTAAAAATCGAGTATATTGTTTAATTTGGCGTCTTCCACTTTCCCCTTCTTCTTTTTGAAGTCGTTCTAAATAGGGAACCGCGCTTGTTAGAAGTTGGATCAGAATTGATGCATTAATTGAAGGTATTATACCTAAACTAAATAGACTAAGTACTAATGTTTCACTGTTGAAAAATGTTTTCAGTGAGGGGTTAGAGTTTAGTATATTTATTAAGTATTCTTGCTCGACATTTGGCACTGGAATAAAATTACCAACGCGTATCAGTAAGATTATTCCTAATGTATAAACTATTTTGGCTATTAAACTATCGCCTTTTTTTTCTTGCATGTAAAATTTTTATGAATAAAATTTTTCCAATGGTAAGTCTCTTTCTTTCGCTACTAGAGCTGGTGTTTTTAGACTTTGTAATGCGCAAATTGTGGCGCGAGCTGAATTAAGAATATTATTCGGCCCAATTTGTTTTGCTAAAATATTTTTAATTCCTGCTAATTCTAAAACTGTACGAATTGAACTGCCCGCAATTACGCCGGTTCCTTCACCAGCTGGTTTTACTAGGGCTTGACAAGCCCCGAAATAACCAATTGTTAAATGTGGGATACTGTTTGTTTTTGTTAATGGAACATCAATGATGTGTTTACGTGCATCCGTGATGCCTTTTGTAATCGCATTAATTACATCATCAGCTTTTCCAACTCCCACACCAACTTTTCCAGCTTCATTACCAACAACCACAACAGCACGGAAACTTAGTTTTTTTCCACCTTTACATACTTTGGTAACGCGACTAATTTGAATAACACGCTCATTCCATTTTTCACGTTTTGGAGCTGCTGATCTACTTCTTGATTTTCTTTTTGTTTTTTCCTGATTCTCTTGAGAATTTACCATAGTTTTTTTATTAGTTGATAAATTTTTGAAAGTAACTTTTTTATTACTTACCTGATTTTCCAGCTTTACGTAAAACGACTTCGTCTACGTAACGAATTCCTTTTCCTTTATAAGGTTCTGGTGGTCGAGTAGCACGAATTTGTGATGCTAATAAACCAACGGCCTCTTTATCAGCACCACTTATGGTTAAGTTTGTGTTAGCTTCGACTTTAATGTCAATTTCGTTCGGAATTGGAAAAACAACTGGGTGGCTATACCCAACGTTTAATGTCAATTCTTTTCCTTGGACTTGAGCTCGATAACCCACTCCAATCATTTGAAGTTTTTTCTCAAATTTGTTAGATACACCAAGGACCATATTATTGAGAAGTGAACGTACTAACCCGTATTGTTGGCGTGCTAGTCTTGTTTCTTCTTTTTTATTGACAGTTAATGTATCCTCTTCGAGACTAACTCCTATAATGCTTGGAATTTCTCGATTTAGGGTGCCGTTTGGCCCTTTCACTTCAATTTTTGTTCCATCTAATGTTATATTAACGTTTTTTGGTACCTTAATCGGTAATTTTCCAATACGTGACATAATTTATCCCTAATTTTATTGAATTTAATAAATTGTGCATAAAACTTCACCACCAACGTTTAATGCTTTTGCATTTATGTTTGTCATTAAACCTTGTGAAGTGGAAATAACGGAAATTCCTAAATTTCCTAAAACTGTGGGCATATTCTTCGCTTTTGTGTAAACTCTCAGCCCCGGTTTACTTACACGTTCTAATTTTGTAATAATTGGTTTTCTATCTTTACCGGAATATTTTAGTGAGATAAGAATTGATTCTTGCAATTCATCTTTTAAACACTCAAAGTCTTCAACAAACCCTTCTTCTTTGAGGATTTTTGTTAAGTTTCGTGTCGTTTTTGTCGAAGGGATTTCAACTAAATGATGTTTCGCAGTATTGGCATTTCTTATTCGGGTTAACATATCAGAAATTGTATCGTTGACCATATAATCTTCTCTTTGCTTTCCTTTGAATAAAAATTTTACTTACGGAATGGTAAACCCATTTTAGTTAATAAGGCTAAACCTTCCTTTGGATTTTTAGCTGATGTTACAATCGTAATGTTAAATCCTAACATTTTATCGACACTTTCGTATTCGATTTCGGGAAAAATTAACTGATCGGTAATACCGAATGTATAATTTCCATATTTATCAAACTTTTTTGGATCTAAACCTTGAAAATCACGAATTCGCGGTAAGGCTAAATTTACCACTCGGTCTAAGAACGAATACATACGATCCTTGCGTAGAGTTACGGTTACACCAAGCTCCATTTCTTCACGTAATTTAAATCCCGCGATTGACTTTTTTGCTTTTGTTACAACTGGTTGTTGACCGGTAATTGAACGAAATTCTTCAATACTTTTGTTTAGCATTTTTGTATTTTGTGCAGCTACACCCAACCCTCGATTTATCTGAATTTTTTCGATTTTTGGAATCTGGTGAATATTTTGATATTCAAAGGTCTCTTTTAAATATGGAATTACATCTTGTGTGTATAATTCTTTAAATTTTTGAACCATGTTTATTAATATGAATTTAGGTAACTAATTTTTTTGTTTTCTTAAAAATTCGAACTTTTTCTCCGTTCTCAATTTTAAACTCAATTTTACCTGCTACACCATTTTCATCACACAACATTACGTTTGAAATGTTAATAGGAGCGTCAAACTGAATTATTTTTCCAACTTCGTCCTTTTTGGAAGGTTTAACATGTTTTATTTTCGTGTTTATTCCTTCCACAATCACTGTATTTTTTTTATGGAAAAGAGTTTTTATTTGGCCTGTTTGACCTTTATCTTTTCCCAAGATTACTTTAACAGTATCTCCAACTTTAAATTTTTTCATTTTTAAATTCCTTACAATACTTCGGGTGCTAATGAAACTATTTTTGTAAAGTTTCTGTCACGAATTTCTCTTGCAATCGGTCCAAACACACGTGTTCCACGTGGGTTATTTTCTTTATTGATAATTACTGCTGCATTGTCATCAAAACGAATACTCATTCCATCTTGTCGACGTAATGTATGTTTTGTTCTTACGACTACTGCGCGAACAACGTCCGATCTTTTAATAGGCATGTTTGGTGTAGCGTCTTTTACGACACCGATTATAACGTCACCAATACTTCCGTATTGTTTGTTATTTCCAAGAATACGAATACACATAATCTTTCGGGCACCTGTATTATCGGCTATAGTTAAGTATGTCTGAGGTTGAATCATGAGCCTTAGTTAGAAATTTCTATTTTATTTAAAATTTGTTTTACTGCCCAACGTTTTTTTCGACTTAATGGGCGTGTCTCAGAAATCATTACGGTATCACCTAATGTACATTCATTTTGTTCATCATGGGCCATAAAGCGTCTTGTTTTCTTTAAAATCTTTCCGTAAAGGGGGTGGGCATATTTTTCTTCTACACTTAGAACAATTGTTTTTTCCATTTTTGTACTTACAACTGTTCCTGTTTTTTCCTTTGTTGCCATTTTTTACTTTGGTTTTCTAATTTGCTTTATTTTGTGAATTTTGTAAAGTAAGCAATTGTGCTAATTTTCTCTTAGCATGTTTAAACTCATGGGGTTTAAATGCTTGTCGTGTCACTTTTTTTAATCTTAATTCAACAAGTTGTTGAGAGGTTTCTAGAACTGTTTTTTCTAGCTCTTCGGTGTTTAATTTCTCGATTTTTGAAAATGCCATTTTTTTATACTTATGCTTCTCGTGTTATAAATTTTGTTTTTACGGGTAATTTATATGAAGCTAATTTCATAGATTTTTGAGCTAATTCCAGCGGCACCCCGGCTAATTCGAATAAAATATTTCCGGGTTTAATAACCGCAACCCAATAGTCAACAGCTCCTTTACCTGATCCCATACGCGATTCAGCTGCTCGTGCTGTAACTGGTTTATCTGGAAAAATTGTGATCCACAGTTTTCCACCACGTTTTATTGAACGAGTAATTGTTCGTCGTGTAGCTTCGATTTGTCTTGATGTAATCCATCCGGGTTCTTGAGATTGTAATGCATAATCGCCAAATGAAATTTTGTTGTTGCGATATGCTTTACCTTTCATACGTCCACGATGTTGTTTTCTAAATTTTGTTCTTTTTGGACTAAGCATAATTTTTTTATACGTTATAAGTTTTCAAGTATCTCACCTTTAAATAACCACACTTTTATACCAAGTACACCATAAATTGTGTTTGCTCGTTTTTCAGCGTAATCAATATTTGCTCGCAAGGTTTGTAATGGTACACGTCCCTCACGTATCCATTCGCGCCTTGCCATTTCAGCTCCATTTAGACGTCCAGATACTTGAACTTTAATTCCACCAACATTGGCGGCCTGGGCTCTTCCAATCCCTTTGCGTACGGCACGTCTAAATGCAACTCGTTTTTCTAATTGTTCAACAATAAAGTCACCAATTAACTCCGCTTCGGCGTCAGGATTCTTAATTTCAATGATATTTACAATAATGTTAACATCATTTTTAATTACTTGTTTTAACTCTTTATAGATATTTTTTAATTCACTTCCTGCACTTCCAACTAAAATACCAGGTCGGCCACTATAAATTGTGACCTCTATTTTATTACCGTTATTGTTTCGTTTTATTTCGATTTTTGCAATTCCGGCGTCTTTACTCTTTTTCTTTAAGTATTCACGAATAGCAGTATCTTCTTCAATTAACTTTGAGTAATTTTGGAAGTCTGCAAACCAAACTGAACGGTGTTTTTGTGTTGTGGTTAATCTAAATCCAAGCGGATGTACTTTTTGACCCAAAACTTAAATCCTTTTCTTTAAATAATTTATTAAATTTCTTGTGTAACGGTTATTGCAATATGACAGGTTGGTTTTCGAATACCGTACCCTTGTCCTTGTGCGCGAGGTCTAAAACGTCTAAATACTGGACCTTGGTCTGCAAATGCTTCACTTATAACTAGATTTTCTTTTTTTAGATTTAAATTATGCTCCGCATTAGCCGCAGCCGAATAAATTACTTGCCAAACCGGACCGCATGCGCGATATGGCATGAATTCAAGTAACATTAATGCTTCTTTGTATGTTTTTCCTCGAATTTGATTTAGTACACGACGTACTTTACGTGGTGACATACGAATATAGCGCCCTATGGCTCTTGCTTCGAGTTGATTCTCTTTAATTTCATTCATAAATTTTTTAAAACCTTAATTTAACGGCGTGCTTTTTTATCGCTTTTAACATGTGAACGGAATGTTCGACTTGGTGCAAATTCGCCTAATTTATGGCCAACAATTTGGTCCGAAATAAAAATCGGTACATGCTGTTTACCATTGTAAACAGCAATTGTATGCCCTACCATTGCTGGTAAAATTGTTGATGCACGTGACCATGTTTTAATAACAGATTTGTCTCCAGTCTCATTCATTGTATTTATCCTCTTTAAAAGATGATATGCAACAAAAGGTCCTTTGCGAAGTGATCGTCCCATATATGTTTATTTTCTTCTTCTAATAATATAATTGTCACTTGACTTTTTATTTTTTCTTGTTTTGATTCCAAGAGCGGGTTTACCCCAAGGTGTAATTGGGCGTTTTCGTCCAATTGGTGAACGACCCTCACCTCCACCATGTGCATGATCGCATGGATTCATAACCACACCTCGTACGGTCGGTTTGATTCCTAACCATCGTGTTCGTCCCGCCTTTCCTATTGTCATGTTTCCAACTTCGGCATTTCCAACAACGCCAATTGTTGCAAAGCATTCTTTTCTTACTAGACGAATTTCTTTCGATGGTAGCCTTAAAGTTACATATTTACCCTCTTTGGCAAGGATTTTTGCACTTGTTCCTGCTGCTCTTACAATTTGACCGCCGCGTTTTGGCACAAGTTCAATGTTGTGAACATCAAGGCCGAGTGGGATATCATCAAGTGCTAAACTGTTTCCAATTTGAATTTCCGAATTTGCTCCTGATGAAACAAAATCGTTTACCTTTAGATTTTGGGGATGTAGTATGTAGCGTTTTTCCCCATCTTCGTAATGGATTAATGCAATACGTGCGTTTCGGTTTGGATCATATTCAATGCTTGCTACTCGACCAATAATATCGTATTTATTTCGTTTAAAGTCTATTAAACGGTAACGTTTTTTATGTCCACCACCACGATGTCGAATTGTGATGCGTCCTTGATTATTACGTCCTTTTACACGATGGTTTGCACGTATTAGTGTTTTTTCCGGTTTACTTTTTGTAATTTCATTAAATGTGGAAACACCACGATTTCTCGTTCCCGGTGTGTTGGGTTTAAAAATACGGATCGCCATAGAATTTTTTCTGCTATTTTTTTATTTATATATCAGGAAATAGGTTAATACTATCTCCTCCTTTTAATGTTACGATTGCTTTTTTGTATTGTGGTTTATAACCTGAAAAGCGCCCAACTGTTCTCTTTTTGCGAGGGCTTCGTAATGTGTTCACGTTTATTACATTGACATCAAAAATGTATTCAATGATTTTCTTTATCGTGAATTTGTTTGCTCGCTTATCAACCATAAAGGTATATTTATTGCCTTGAATTAAACGTGTTGTTTTATCACTGATGACTGGGTATTTTACAAGACCCAACATTCGATGTAAACTTTCCGCTTGTATATCTTTAGTTTTTGTCACAATACGTCTCCTTAATTACCTGAAATGATAATTCATCAATTATAATTTGGTTTGCTTTCACAATTTCGCTAACATTTAATTGATTTGCTAAAATATAATTGAAATTTTTTAAATTACGTAATGACAACTGTAAATTTTTGTTTGGCTTTGATGATATAACGAGTGTTTTTTTACCATTTCCATTATTGCCAACTTTTTCTAGGAAATCGGCAGTTTTAGCTTCATCAAATTTAAACTCGTTAAATACAAGAAATTGCTCATGGCGGTTGTATAAAATTGTTCTGAGAGCAAGTTGTTTTTCTTTTTTATTGATTTTTTTATTGATTGTTCTTGGTTTTGGTCCAAATGTAACACCTCCGCCTTTCCAAAGTGGTGATCTAATTGATCCAGCACGTGCTCGACCAGTTCCTTTTTGTTTCCAAGGTTTTCGACCTCCACCACGAACTTCACTTCGCGTTTTTGTTGAGCTTGTAGCTTGCGCTCGGTTTGTTGTCGCCGTTCGGACTGCTCTGTGAACGACATATTTCGCTTTTTCACTTACATTTAGTGAAAAGCTTACTCCCCCCGTAGGTTCACTTGTTGATGAAGCACTATCGAGTACATTATATTCAAATGTTTTAATAACCATTGATGCGATGTTGCTTTAAATTTATAAATTTTTTATTTAGCGACGTGTTGTTGATCTGAGACTTAGAAGATTGCCTGGTTTGCCAGGTACAGCTCCTTTTACAATTAATAAATTTTCTTTTGTATCAATTTTGATAATCTTTAGATTTGAAATTGTAACCTGCTTGTGTCCCATTCTTCCACCCATCTTTTTACCTGGGAATACACGTCCGGGTGTTGTACCCATACCAATAGATCCTGGCTCACGATGGTTTTTTGAACCATGACTCATTGGTCCGCGTCCGTAATTGTGTCGTTTTTGGTTTCCAGCAAAGCCTTTACCAATTGATTTTCCACTTACATCGACGGAATCACCTTCGTTAAAGTTGTTAACGTCGATTGTTTGTCCAATTTCGAACGTGTGATCTTCTGATACGCGATATTCTTTCAAATATTTGAAAGGTGCCGCATTTGTTTTTTCTAGATGCCCTAGCTCTGGTTTCGTCAATTTATGCTTAGGGACTTGTTGATAACCAATTTGTATAGCATTATAGCCATGTGTCGTTGTTGATTTTATTTGTGTGACACTACACGGCCCAACTTTTATTACGGTAACCGGGTTTGCATCGCCGTTTTCCGTAAAAATTTGAGTCATACCTACTTTATTTCCTAGTATACCCAGCACGAAAGATTCTCCCTTTCTTTAATTCTTTATATTGATTCTTAAAATATTGTCAATTTTTT
>Ga0115101_1786640_pt1 | contig 15644 bp, 28 predicted proteins | sample MBTome_4_FD_89645 | JGI IMG/M metagenome (GOLD analysis project Ga0115101, IMG submission 89645) | Marine eukaryotic communities from Pacific Ocean to study complex ecological interactions - MBTS_20Mar14_M1_3um Metatranscriptome... | ecosystem: Environmental > Aquatic > Marine > Oceanic | place... | reverse complement strand
ATTTGAACCAACGTAAGCTATGCTAACGGATTTACAATCCGTCCCCATTAACCACTCGGGCATCGACCCTCTAAATACGTACATTCCATATTTTATCACACTTGTTACCAGTAGACAAGATATTGATATAATTTTGCAGAAAATTAACACGGACTCAAGTCAACAGCTTTTTCAATTTTTGTAATTGGATTCTCTATAGAGCATATTACTTATAGAGAATCCAAAAGAGACTAAACCAAATTGGTGACACGATTTGGTTTTGACTAACATTTAAGCTTTTTTAGTGGTTATAACTAACGAGAATTTTATTTTTCTGTTGAGAAATCAGTTTCAATCACATCATCACCTGCATTGTTAGAAGCTCCAGGTGTTGTATCTGGTGTTTGGCTGTATACTTGTTGCCCAATTTCCATCATACTGTTCTTAATGCTTTCATTTAGCTCTTTCATAGTTGTAAAATCTTCGCCTTTTGTTGCCTCTTCTAACTTATTAATAAGTTCTTCTAATTTGGCTTTGTCATCTGCACTTACTTTATCACCCAATTCTTCCAATTGCTTACGAGTTTGATAAATTAACGCGTCCGATTGGTTTTTTATATCAATTTGCTCAGATTTTTCTTTATCAGCTGTAGCATTTGCTTCAGCATCTTTTACCATACGTTCTACTTCATCTTAGCGAGTGTTGAAGCTCCTGTGATTGTAATAGATTGTTGTTTATTTGTAGCTTTGTCTTTTGCAGTAACAGATAAAATACCATTTGCGTCGATGTCAAAAGTTACTTCAATTTGTGGAACGCCTCGGGCAGCTGGTGCAATACCATCTAATCTAAATGTACCTAAACTTTTATTATCTTTGGCTAACTCACGTTCTCCTTGAAGAACATGGATCTCTACATTAGGTTGATTATCTACAGCAGTAGAGAAAGTCTCTGATTTTTTTGTTGGAATAATAGTGTTTCTTGGTGTTATTTTTGTTGTAATTCCACCTAATGTTTCAACACCTAATGATAATGGTGTTACATCTAAAAGTAGAATATCTTTTACTTCGCCACCCAGAACGCCTGCTTGCACTGCTGCACCAACAGCAACTACTTCATCTGGGTTTACTGTTTGATTTGGTTTTTTACCTAAAAGTTTTTCTACAAGTGTTTGAACTGCTGGGATACGTGTTGAACCACCTACAAGAACATTTTGATCGATTGCATCGGATGTTAGTTCTGCATCTTTTAAAGATGCTTGAATTGGTGTTTCACAGCGATCTATTAGAGTCGAACAAAGTTCTTCGAATTTGGCACGAGTCAATTCCTTTTCAAGGTGCTTTGGTCCTTCCGGTGTTACTGAAATAAAAGGTAAATTAATTGCACTTTGTGTCAGAGTAGATAATTCAATTTTTGCTTTTTCTGCCGCCTCTGTTAGACGTTGTAAAGCCTGACTATCTTGTGTTAAGTCAATTCCTTCTTGGTCTTTAAAATCTTTAATTAACCATTGAACAATTTTTTCATCGAAATCATCACCACCAAGATGTGTATCACCTGAAGTTGCTAATACTTCGAAAACACCATCACCAACCTCTAATACAGAAACATCAAATGTTCCCCCACCTAAGTCAAATACAAGAATTGTTTCGTTGTCTTTTTTATCTAATCCATATGACAATGATGCCGCAGTCGGTTCATTAATAATACGCAGTACCTCTAGACCAGCAATTTTACCAGCATCCTTAGTTGCTTGACGCTGTGAATCATTAAAATATGCTGGTACGGTAATAACGGCTTGTTTTACTGTTTCTCCTAAATATTTTGATGCATCATCAGCTAACTTACGTAGTACTTGAGCAGAAATCTCTTCGGCAGCGAATTGCTTGTTTAAAGCAGGACAATCCAATTTAATAATATCTTCGGTTTGAATTACTTTGTAAGATACTTGTCGTAATTCTTCTTTTACTTCATCTGTTTTTCTCCCAATAAAACGCTTGACTGAATAAAAAGTGTTTTCTGGGTTAATAACAGCTTGGCGTTTTGCAATTTGACCTACTAAAAGATCACCTTTTTTTGTATACGCAACAACCGACGGTGTAGTACGTTGACCTTCAGAATTCGTTATTACTTCTGGTTTTCCACCTTCCATTACTGCAACAACCGAATTTGTAGTCCCTAAATCAATTCCAACAACTTTTGCCATATTTAATTTCCCGTGTGTGATATTTAATCTCCTGTTATAAATCTTAAGGCTTTGTAGTTAGGCGAAACAAGGGGTGTTTACCGCACATTTATATGAGGTATCTCGTATTTTTTATAAAGGGGCTTATAAACTGGACAAAATATTTAGACAGCGCTTATACTAGCGGCATTCTTGTTTCGTAAATTACTATGAAAAAGGTTTTAAACAAGATAAAAAAAACTTATGTTTTTTTCGCATTGTTTTAATATAGATTAAATATCTAAATTTGTTCGTATATGTCCGTTGGTCTATTCGCAAAAAACTTGGTATGACACAAATATTTGATGAAACAGGAGTTATTTTTCCTGTGACATTACTTAAGACAGAAGAGTGTCAAATTAGCCAAATTAAAACTACAAATACAGATGGTTATAATGCAATTCAGGTTGCTTATAGTCCAGAGAAAATTAGCAAAATTACAAAACCACAGTTAGGACATTTAAAAAAGATTGGAGAGAAAGGGTTTAAATCGTTTGGGGAATTCCGCGTCAGTGATCCACAAAAGTTTAAGCTGGGACAAAACATTACTTTAGATTCCTTTGAAGTTGGGCAAAAAGTTCGCGTGACGGGTAAAAGTATTGGTAAAGGTTTCGCAGGTAACCAAAAACGCAATAACTTTAGTCGAGGTCCAATGACTCATGGTTCGAAAAACCATCGATTACCTGGTTCAGTTGGTGCTGGTAGTACACCAGGTCGTGTATATCCAGGAAAGAAAATGGCTGGGCAAATGGGTGGGCAGACAGTAACAATCAAAACAAGTGAAGTTCTTTTCATTAATACAGAAGAACAAATTCTAGTCTTGAAAGGTTCGCTTCCAGGTAAACATAATACACTCCTAAAGGTTCAACTTAAGGACTAATTACCATTGTCTGTTTAGCAAATTTAAAGCATGAAAAATGCTTTTTCTATTATTAACAAACTTGATATGAGTTTCGAGCAAAAAGCATCAATTGATTTAGTAAAATATCCACTTCTTACAGAAAAAACAATCAAACTGATTGAACAAAACCAATACAGTTTTGCGGTAGATGCTAATGCAACGAAAACTTCCGTAAAAGCTGCTATTGAAAAGCTATTTGACGTTAAAGTAACGGCTGTAAATACGTTATCGCAAGCAGTAAAAAAGCGTCGTGTAGGAAAATTTATTGGGAAAAAACTCAATACAAACGAGCAATCGTTACACTCGCACCAGAGGACTCTATTACTCTTTTTGAAGATGTTTAAGAAGCAGTCTCTCAAGGTTAAACATTAGGTTGTATTAAACATAATTAGAATTATAATGGCAATTCGTTTATATCGGGCTTATAGTCCAGGAACGCGTTCTCGCTCTAGTTTGTTCTTTGATGATTTAGCAAAAAACAAGCCAGAAAGGTCTCTAACTTTCGGAAAAAAACGTTGTAGTGGACGTAATAATAGAGGTGTTATCACGTTGAAAGGTCGTGGTGGTAGCCATAAGAGAAAATATCGAGTAATCGATTTTCGACGTAAAGAAACAAATTGTATAGCACGAGTAGTAAGTATTGAATATGATCCAAATAGAAACGCTCGTATTGCAAGATTACATTATGCTGATGGATCTAAAAAATATATAATTGCACCTCGTTCATTAAAAGTAGGGACGACAATTTGTTCAGGTAGTGATAGTCCAATTGAAATTGGTAATGCAATGCCGTTAGAATTTATCCCTCTAGGAAGTATTATTCATAACATTGAACTAACACTTGGAAAAGGGGGTCAAATTGCACGAGCAGCTGGAACATATGCACAGTTAATTGCAAAAGAAGGAGATTTCGTTACATTAAAATTACCTTCAAATGAAGTTCGTTTAGTAAATAAAAAGTGCTACGCAACATTGGGGCAGGTCGGTAACGTCGAGTTTGTCAATGTAACACTAGGTAAAGCTGGTCGTAAAAGATGGTTAGGAAAGCGTCCAAAAGTACGTGGGGTAGTGCAAAACCCAATTGATCACCCGCATGGTGGTGGAGAAGGTAGATCACCTATCGGTCGTGCTAAACCTGTCACTCCTTGGGGTAAACCAGCTTTAGGTATCAAAACAAGAAAGCCAACTAAAGCAAGTAGTCGTTATATCCTGCGTGGAAGACGTTAATAAAATAAATAAATAATAAGGCAAAAACAATGTCACGTTCCTTAAAGAAAGGTCCCTTTGTAGCGTCATATATCTTTGATCATGTTGAAGCTATGAACAGTCAGGGAAAAAAGGATATTATTAAAACTTGGTCACGATCAACAACAATTTTACCGAATATGATTGGGCATACGTTTGCGGTTTATAATGGCCGTCAGCATTTACCTGTATTCGTAAGTGATCAAATGGTCGGTCATAAATTAGGTGAGTTTTCGCCTACAAGAACATTTAGGTCACACATTAAAAAAGATAAAAAAGGAAAACGTTAGTTTTTATAGGTTATGAAGACAATTTCTATACAGCAAAATGAAACGCGTGCAGTCTCGAAGTATATTAGAATGTCACCAAGTAAAATTCGTCGAGTATTGCGTCAGATTCAAGGAAAAAGTTATAAAGACGCGCTTATCATCTTAGAATTCTTACCTTACGCTTCTTGTCAACCTATTATAAAAGTTTTACGTTCTGCAGCAGCTAACGCTAAACATAATAAAGGTTTTGATGAAGCAAATTTAACTATTCGAGCTGCTTTCGCTGATCAAGGTCCGACAATGAAACGTTTTCGACCAAGAGCACAAGGGCGAGCTTATCGCATTTTAAAGGCTACGTCGCATATCACCATTATTGTGTCTGCGTAGTAGTTGAAAAAATTTATAATTTTACGAAATATATTCACCTGTGGGACAAAAAACACATCCAACCGGTTTTCGAATTGGTGTAAACAAGACGCAAAGTTCAACCTGGTTCGCCAATTATAGTGCCTTTAGTGACGTCTTAAAGGAAGATTATCAAATTCGCCAATTTTTTGAAAAAGAATTTTCAGTACTATACAATAAAGCTGGTATTGCGAAATTAGAAATTAAAAGAAAAGTAAATCAATTAGAATTGATAATTTACGCAGCTCGACCAAAATCAATCGCATCTGGCTCAGCTGAAGAAGGGACAATTATAAAATTACAATCAAGCCTAAAAAAAATTCTTAAAGAACCAAAACAAATAAGAATTAAGGTTCTGCAAATAAATAAAAGCGAAAATGAAAGTTCATTGGTTGCACGTTCAATAGCAGATCAACTTGAAAAACGAGTTGCTTTTCGAAAAGCTATTCGCCAAACAACACAAATGTTACAAAAAAGTGGAGTTAAGGGTTTTAAAATTCAAGTTTCAGGTCGTTTAAATGGAGCGGAAATCGCAAGAGCTGAGTGGGTTCGTGAGGGTCGAGTACCTCTTCAAACCTTACGAGCGGACATTAGCTATGCAACACAAAAAGCTTTTACAATATACGGGGTATTAGGTCTAAAAGTTTGGATCTTTAATAAAGAAATTATTTAAACCTATCATTTAAAGTTTAAAGATATCGAAAAAATTAATTATGTTACTTCCTAAAAGAACAAAATTTCGTAAAGTCCATAGGGGGCGACTAAGAGGTGTTTCAACAGCAAACACTGTTGTTTTTGGAGAATATGGTATTCAAGCGTTAGAACCTGTTTGGTTAACTTCTCGTCAAATTGAAGCAACACGAAGAAGTATTACAAGATACGTACGTAAAACAGGAAAAATATGGATTCGTATTTTTCCTGATAAACCAATTACAGAGCGGGCAGCAGAGTCAAGAATGGGTTCTGGTAAAGGGGCTGTAGATTATTGGGTAGCAGTAATTAAACCTGGTGCAGTTCTTTTTGAAATAAACGGTTTAGAAAAGGAACGTGCTTTAAAGGTTTTGAAACTTGCTTCTTATAAATTACCTATTAAGACAAAGATAGTTAGCCGCTAGTTCGCTACTTTAATTATGAGTCTATTTTAAACAATAACGCAGAATGACTACAAAAGAAAAAATAGGTATTGTTGTTAGTGATAAGATGATGAAAACGCGTATTGTTGCAGTAAGTGATCGAATTATGCACAAACGCTATGGAAAAGTAATTACAAGAACAAAGCGTTATGCAGTTCATGATACTGATTTCAATGCATCGATTGGAGACAAAGTCCGAATTCGCGAGACGCGTCCAATGAGCAAAACAGTAAACTGGATATTAGCAGATATAGTAAAGAAATCTTCAACATAGAACCTTAAAAAAAAAATGATACAACCGCAAACTTGTCTAAAAGTCGCAGATAATAGTGGTGCAAAGAAGTTAATGTGTATACGTATTCTTGGCAGTAATCGACGTTATGGTTATGTCGGAGATGTAATCATTGGTGTTGTTAAAGATGCAACACCTAATCTAACGGTTAAGCGCTCTGATGTAGTACGAGCTGTTATTGTTCGAACAAAATATTCAATTCGAAGAAAGGATGGTTCTCGTTTACGTTTTGACGATAACGCTTCAGTGATTATAAATAAAGAGAATAATCCACGTGGTACACGTGTATTTGGTCCAATTGCTCGAGAGTTAAAGGATAAGGGTTTTACAAAAATTATCTCTTTGGCGCCAGAAGTGCTTTAATTAAAACATTAAATATAGAAAACTTAAAATCTATTTGAAAATGCATAAAGACTTAAAAACCTTGTATAAGGAGACAATTGTTCCATCAATGATCAATGAGTTTGGTTATAAAAATATTGAACAGGTTCCTAAGGTTATAAAAATTTCAGTAAATCGTGGCCTTGGTGAAGCATCAAAAAATTCAAAAGAACTAGATGCTAGTTTGCAAGAAATTGCAGTAATTACAGGTCAACAACCAACATTAAATAAAGCACGTAAATCAGTTGCCGGTTTTAAAATCCGTGATGGTATGCCTGTGGGTGGTTCAGTCACTTTGCGTAAGGAGCAAATGTATACATTTTTAGCAAAATTCATTCATATTGTTCTTCCACGTATTAGAGACTTTCGCGGAATAACTCCGAATGGTTTTGATGGGCGTGGAAACTATAACTTAGGTTTGAAAGAGCAATTAATGTTTCCAGAGATCTCTTATGATGAGGTAACGCAACTTCATGGATTTGATATTTCAATTGTTACCACAGCAAAAACAGATGAAGAAGCTTTTACTCTTCTTAAAGGTCTTGGTTTGCCATTTAAGACAATGTAAAGTTTAACGGTTTTCTAATATAAAACTATATGACAACAGACACTATCGCAGATATGTTAACGCGAATTCGTAATGCGAATTTAGCTAAACATCAAATTGTTCAGATACCTTCAACTAAGGTTACACGTAGTATTGCAAATGTTCTTTTGACAGAAGGGTTTATTGAATCCTTTGAAGAATTAAAAAATGGATTAAGAAGTTCTTTATTGCTTTCACTTAAATATACTGGAAAAGAAAGAACGCCTTTTATTACAAAAATAATAAGGGCAAGTAAACCTGGTTTACGTTTATATAGTAGTTCAAAAAAAATGCCAAGAATTCTAGGTGGATTTGGTACTGCAATCGTTTCAACTTCTAGAGGCTTAATGACTGATAAAAAAGCTCGAGAAGAAGGAATTGGTGGAGAGCTACTATGTTATATTTGGTAAAAAAATTCTATATATAAAGATGTCTCGAATCGGTAAACAGTTTATAACAGTACCTAAACAGGTTAAGGTAAAGCTTAACGGACAAAAAATCTTAGTTGACGGGCCAAAAGGAAGTCTTTCAAGAATTCTACCGTCACTTATTTGTTGTACATTAAACGAAGAAGAAGGAAAGCTTTTTTTAGAAAAAGCACAAGATACGAAACTTTCACAGTCCCTTTATGGCTTATCTAGAACGCTAGTTTCAAATATGGTAACAGGCGTTTCTGAAGGTTTTGATAAGCGTCTACAAATAACAGGGGTAGGTTACCGGGCACAAGTTGATGGTAAAGATCTTGTTTTAAATATGGGATATAGCCATCCAGTTCGAATGATTACTCCGCAATCTATATCCGTTAAATGTGAAACACCGACTACGGTTGTTGTTTCAGGTATGGAAAAGGATGTTGTAGGTGAATTTGCCGCTAAAATTCGGTCAGTACGACCGCCAGAACCTTATAAAGGGAAAGGTATTGCATACGAAGGTGAAGTTATTCGTCGTAAGGCGGGTAAAACAGGAAAATAATGGGCATAAAAATCAAAATCTCTATACATTTATATAAACTTTAATATGGCAGGTCCTAAAAGAGCGTATAAGGCGAAATCTGAGTGGTCAGAGCGTGTAGTTTCTATTCAACGTGTGACCAAAGTAGTAAAAGGCGGGAAAAAAATGAGTTTTCGTGCTGTTATTGTTGTTGGAAATGAGCAAGGTAAAGTTGGTGTAGGTGTTGGAAAAGCCGGTGATGTAATTACTGCTGTACGCAAAGGCGTAACGGATGGTAAGAAAAATATTATTTCGATTCCGTTAACTAGTTCTAATTCTATTCCCCACCCAACAAATGGTAGGTTTGGTGCAGCTAAATTAGTCTTAAGACCGTCGGCTCCAGGTTCAGGTGTAATTGCTGGTAGTTCAATACGCACAGTTCTTGAATTAGCTGGTATTAAGAATATTCTGTCAAAGCAGTTGGGATCAAATAATCTCCTAAATAATGCGCGCGCAACAATTAACGGGTTAAGTACATTACGTTCATATAGTAGTTAATCGTTAAGTATTTAAGATAAACTTGTCCTTAAATAATGAAAATATCAGAGACAACTACTCTTCTGCAAACGAAAATAACAAAAATTTTAGGTCTTCTACTCTTAATTAGACTAGGACTATATATTCCAGTACCGAATGTAGATCTAGATATTTTTTCACAAGGTCAGTCTTTGAATCCTATGTTTGGATTCGCTCGTACTTTAACGGGCAGTTCATTTTTAGGTATAGGTTCATTAGGCATTTTACCCTACATTAACTCGTCAATTATTATCCAATTGTTGACATCAGTTTTTCCAAGTCTAGAGCGGTTGCAAAAAGAAGAGGGTGAATTAGGTCGACAAAAAATTAGTCGTTATACAAGGTACTTAACTTTTGTTTGGGCTTTAGTTCTTAGCACAGGTATTGCAGTCTTTTTAGTGAAACCTGTTATTTTTAATTGGAATATTGATCTTGCTATCAAAATAATTTTATCGTTAACGACTGGTTCTTTACTGTCAATGTGGTTTGCAGAATTAATTACTGAAGAAGGTCTAGGTAATGGATCATCGATGATTATTTTTATCAATATCGTTGGAAGTATTCCAAATAGTTTTGCCGAGTTTAGTAACAAATTAAGTGAAACGTCGTATCTAAATACGTTATTGGTAATCACGCAAGGTATCTTAATTTATTTGTTTATTGTTTTTGTAATAGTCTTATTCCAAGACGCTTATAAAAAAATTAGTATTGTTTCCGCAAAGCAATTAAATATAAATTATTCAGAGCAATTGCCACAAGTTGGTGAACTAAAAAACAGTTATATTCCAATTAAGTTAAATCAAGGTGGAATTATGCCATTGGTTTTTAGTTCTACAATTGCGACCTTTCTTTATTATCCTTTACAACTTTTTGCAAATTCTTCTTTCGGATCGGCAATTAGTTTTATGCCAATTTTGATGACATCTTATTCATTTATATTAAATATCGTTTTAGTTATTTTCTTTAGTGGGTTCTATGCTTTATTAGTTCTAAAGCCAAATGATATTTCCCAGAATTTAGCAAAAATGGCTTATAGTATTCCAGGAATCAGGCAAGGTAACCAAACAACGCAATATTTAAAACAAACGGTGGGGCGTTTAGCCTTCATGGGCGGATTGTTTTTAGCTTTTTTAGCCTTTTTTCCACTCTTGTTAGGAAATATCTTACAGTTTAATATTTTTAAGAATGTTACATCCCTACTAATTTTGGTTGGTGTGATCACAGATACGACCTCTCAGATTCGTGGTTATTTAATCTCACGTAACTATGAAGGTTTTAAAAAAACGTAGACTTTTTAATGTAATTACGTTACCTTTATTTAAGGTATCTAGGGTTAGAAACAGTCTAAAACTTAAGTCCGTATCTAATTTTGGATACTGTTTTTAATATTAAAAGTAATAAATTTACTCGTGATTTTATGAAAGTAGTAAGTTCAATTGGAAATCTAAAAAATAGATCAAAAGATTGTCAAGTCGTAAAAAGGCGTGGTCGAATTTATCTTATTTGTAAAAGCGACCCTCGTCTCAAAGTTAGACAAGGCAGGGCAAAAATGAAACGTAAATAATAATAAATTAACGATATGGCACGTATCTCAGGAGTGGATCTTCCACGAAATAAACGAATTGATATAGGCTTAACATACGTATTTGGGATTGGGCGAACAAGTGCAAAACAAATTATTCAGGATGCAAATGTAGCTCCAAGTACACGTTGTGCTGACCTAACAGACGAGGAAATAACTAGTATTAGGGCAATTGTTGATAATGATTATCAAACTGAAGGCGATTTACGTCGTATTTACTCCCAAAATATTAAACGTCTAACTGAAATCGGGTCGGCTGCTGGTCGTCGTCATCGAGTTGGCTTACCTGTACGTGGTCAACGTACTCGTACAAACGCACGTACTCGTAAAGGGAAAGTTAAAGTTGTAGTTTCGAAGAAGAAGTAAAATCGTTACTAAAAAAATATCTTTTCATCCCAAATATTCATACTTTTTATACTAAATATGGTTAAACAAGTAAAACGATTTTCAAACAAGAAAGCAAAAAAAATCGGGTCATTGGGTGTTGTTCACATTAAATCAACATTTAATAATACGATTGTTAATATTACAGATAAAACAGGAAACACTTTAGTTTGGGCATCCGCTGGTGGAAGTGGTTTCAAAGGTGCTAAAAAAGGAACTCCTTTCGCTGCTCAATCTGCAGCAGAGAAGGCAGCCTCACAGGCATATGAGCAAGGGATGAGACAAGCAGAAGTAGTTGTTAGTGGTCCTGGTAGTGGAAGAGAAACTGCGATTCGCGCATTACAAGGTTGTGGTCTTGAAGTTCTAGTAATAAAAGATATTACTCCAGTTCCACATAATGGTTGTCGCCCTCCAAAGAAACGTCGTGTATAAGTGTAGACAATAAGTTGGTTTAAGGGGTAACGAAAAGTCAATTTAAATAGATGTTGCAATGTTACAAATTCAGTGTTTACAGTCTAAAACACAAGAACTTAATGCACTTTTTTCCAGATTTGCTATTGGTCCTTTAAAAAAGGGTCAAGGTCTTACAATTGGGAATGCACTAAGACGCATTTTATTGTCTGATCTACCTGGGTTAGCATTTGCAGGCGTTCGTATTGCCGATGTAAACCATGAATTCTCAACAATTCCAGACGTAAAAGAGGATGTTATTGATATTTTACTTAATTTAAAGCAGATTGTTTTAAAAGGTTATGTAAAAGATTCGACTTTATCTCGGCTAGTATACAATGGTCCAGGTATTATTACAGCAAAGGATATTGAGTTACCTGACGAAATTACATTAGTCGAGCCAAATCAATATATTGCTAGTGTAAGCACTAGTAAAACTATTGAAATGGAATTTTTGATTAAAGCAGGTGAAGGATATCTAGTTAGTAATGAAGTAAGTCAAGTACCAGAGGGATTTTTGGCGATTGATGCAGTTTATATGCCAGTTACAAAAGTCAATTTCTTTATCGAAACCTCGGGCAATAATATTTCGACAGCTTTGGAAAGTTTAATTCTTGAAGTTTATACAATGGTAGTATCACTCCAACTGAAGCAGTAAGTTCTGCTGCTGACATTCTACAAACAATTTTTGGTTCGTTAAAGATCACCGATCTATCACACTCTTCTAAAACAATTTCGGACGACGAGTTAACGAAGGAACAAGATGATGGATTAGATAACATCATGATTGAAGAACTTGAATTATCTGTACGTGCATTTAATTGCTTAAAACGAGCGAATATTCATACGTTACCTGATTTATTACGATACTCACAGGAAGATTTATTAGAATTTAAAAATTTTGGTCAGAAATCTGCCGATGAAGTTTGTTTAAGTCTGGAACGGAAATTTGGTAAAACATTGAGCTAGTTAGAAAAAAAATAAACGACCGTAAAAAGGTAAGATTCATAGCAGATATCAAATTTTTGATATTAAAAAGGCAAAAAATCTTTGAACCGATTAATAAACATCACCGTAAAATAGAACGAATTTATGTCTCTTATGACTTCAGATATGCAAGCTGCTTATTTTGGTATTGGGCGTCGGAAAACGTCAGTGGCAAAAGTTATTCTGGTTTCGGGAACTGGTTCTATGGTTGTAAACCATAAGCCAGGGGAGCTTTACTTACAATTTAATTCACAGTATATTAATGCCGCGAAAGCACCATTAATCAAATTAGGTCTAGAAAATACTTACGACATTTATGTTAACACGCATGGTGGAGGTATTAAGGGTCAAGCTGATGCCATTAAATTAGGTGTAGCAAGAGCACTTTGCTATATTTCAACCGATAATCGTAGCTCATTAAAGAACGCTGGTTATCTAACCCGTGACGCGCGTTGCAAAGAAAGAAAGAAATATGGTCTACGTAAAGCACGTAAAGCGCCGCAATTTTCAAAACGTTAATAATTTTAAAATAATTAAATTTAGATGGTTAAACCTGATATTCACCCAAAATGGTACCCAAACGCAAAGGTTTTTTGTGATGGGCAACTAGTTATGAAGGTAGGTTCTACAAAACCGCGATTAAATGTTGATATTTGGTCTGGGAATCATCCATTTTACACAGGTTCACAAAAAATTCTTGATACTGAGGGTCGTGTAGAGCGTTTTATGCGTAAGTATGGAATGGAAAATCAAACATAATAGTTATAACTTTATATGCCTACAATACAACAATTAGTTCGATTTGAACGAACAGTTAATAAAAAGAAAACAAAATCACCAGCACTTCAATCTTGTCCACAAAGACGTGGAGTTTGTACTCGTGTTTATACAACGACTCCAAAGAAACCGAACTCTGCTTTGAGAAAAGTTGCTCGTGTTAGGTTAACATCCGGTTTTGAGGTTACAGCTTATATTCCCGGAATTGGCCATAATATTCAAGAGCACTCTGTAGTTCTAGTACGTGGCGGACGTGTTAAAGATTTACCTGGATGTAGATATCATGTAGTTAGAGGTACTTTAGATGCGGCTGGTGTGAAGGATCGCAAACAGGGTAGATCAAAATATGGTGGTAAAAAAACCAAAAAGTTAATTTAAATTAATAATTTTCTATCAAGTTAATAAAGACTTATGTCACGAAGAAATAGAGCACAACGAACATTAGCCCAGCCGGATCCAATTTATAACAGTCGTTTAGTCACTTTGTTAGTATCACGTATTTTGCAATCTGGTAAAAAGTCACTAGCACAAAAAATTGTTTATCAAGCACTTGAAATTATTTCAGCTAAAACAGAAGAAAATCCAATTCTTGTTCTTGAAAAGGCTGTTAAGAACGTAACCCCGCAAGTTGAAGTTAAAGCACGTCGTGTTGGTGGATCTACCTATCAAGTCCCAATTGAAATTCGTGCTTACCGTGGAACAAATGTCTCGCTAAAATGGATTACAGAATTTGCTCGAGCTCGTTCTGGAAAAAATATGGCCGGAAAGTTAGCCAATGAGTTAATTGATGCAGCAAAAGAAGCTGGAAATTCAATTCGCCGTAAGGAACAAACACATAAAATGGCTGAAGCAAACAAAGCATTTGCTCATTTTAGATATTAATTTATAAGGTTTTTTTCTACCTTTCGCCAAAAGTATTCTTAAACAAAAAAAGCAGAATTAATCTTAATTTTAAAATAAAAAGTTATTATGGCACGTGAAAAATTCGAAAGATCGAAACCACATATTAACATTGGAACAATTGGTCATGTAGATCACGGTAAAACAACTTTAACAGCAGCAATTTCTGCAACTTTAGCTATTCATAATGAGAAAGCAGCAAAAAAGTTTGACGAAATTGATTCAGCTCCAGAAGAAAAAGCTCGTGGTATTACAATTAACACGGCACACGTAGAGTATGAAACAGCAACACGTCACTATGCACACGTAGATTGTCCGGGACACGCTGATTATGTAAAAAACATGATTACCGGTGCGGCTCAAATGGATGGTGGTATTTTAGTTGTGTCTGCTGCTGATGGGCCAATGCCACAAACTAGAGAACATATTTTATTAGCGAAGCAAGTTGGTGTACCTCATCTAGTAGTTTTTCTAAATAAAGCGGATCAAGTTGATGATGAAGAACTGTTAGAACTTGTTCAATTAGAAGTACAGGAACTACTTGAAAGTTATGATTTCCCTGGAGATGATATTCCATTTGTTTCTGGGTCAGCTTTACTTGCTCTTCAAGCAGTTGAGGGTGGTGCAAAAGAACGTGGAGAAGATAAATGGGTTGATTTAATCTATGATTTAATGGATGCTATTGATAGCTATATTCCAACTCCAGAGCGTGATACAGAAAAGACATTCTTAATGGCTGTAGAGGACGTTTTCTCAATTACTGGTCGTGGTACAGTAGCTACTGGTAGAATTGAACGTGGTATGGTTTCTGTAGGTGATACAGTTGAGCTTGTTGGGTTAAAAGATACAAAATCAACAACTGTTACTGGTATTGAGATGTTCCAAAAAAACACTTGATCAGGGAATGGCTGGTGATAATGTTGGTATTTTAATTCGAGGAATCCAGAAAGCAGATATTGAGCGTGGTATGGTATTAGCACAACCAGGTTCAATTACTCCACACAAGAAGTTTGAGGCAGAGGTATATATCTTAAATAAAGAAGAAGGTGGACGTCATACTCCATTCTTTACTGGTTACCGTCCTCAATTTTATGTACGTACAACCGATGTAACAGGTACAATCGTTCAATTTACTGGTGACGACGGTAGTGTTGCTGAAATGGTAATGCCAGGCGATCGTATTAAAATGACTGCAGAGCTTATTAATCCAATTGCAATTGAACAAGGAATGCGTTTTGCGATTCGTGAAGGTGGTAGAACAGTAGGTGCTGGTGTTGTATCAAAAATTCTAGAATAACTAAAATAAAATGGATTTATATAAACCAGAAAAACTTCGAATTGGCTTAAAAGCCTATAATGCAAACGTTCTGGACGAATCTTGTAGCAAAATTATCGACGTTGTTAATGAAACTGGTAAACAAGCTGTTGGGCCAATTCCATTACCGACTAAACGTAGAATTTACTGTGTTTTACGCTCACCGCATGTAAACAAGGATTCGCGTGAACATTTTGAAATTTGAACGCATAAACGTCTAATTGACGTTTATTCTCCTTCAGAACAAACAATGGAAAACCTTAGAAATTTAGATTTGGCTGCTGGTGTCGATGTTGAGATTAAAAGTTGTTAATGTCTAAATATTAAAAAGCAT
>Ga0115101_1397033_pt1 | contig 15650 bp, 25 predicted proteins | sample MBTome_4_FD_89645 | JGI IMG/M metagenome (GOLD analysis project Ga0115101, IMG submission 89645) | Marine eukaryotic communities from Pacific Ocean to study complex ecological interactions - MBTS_20Mar14_M1_3um Metatranscriptome... | ecosystem: Environmental > Aquatic > Marine > Oceanic | place... | reverse complement strand
GTCCCCATTAACCACTCGGGCATCGACCCTGTATCTTTGTTACACGAACACTATGTTAGCATAACTTCTGTAGATATACAAGATTTATAAAGCTTAAATAAGAACAGATTAAAAACTTTAAAACCTTTACTACTGCGTAAATTAGCATTTGGGCAAGGTTTACAGAAACTGTTTTAACACCCTTTCTATACTAGCGAATAAAAATTAAATAGAGCTAGTATAGAAAGGTAATGTTATACATCAACTATTTTTCGGTCGAAAAGTCAGTTTCAATTGCATCATCTCCAGATGACGTAGGTGCCGTACCCTCAGGGGTTTGACTATATACTTGTTGACCAATCTCCATCATTTTATTTTTAATACTTTCATTTAATTCCTTCATGGAGTCATAGTTCTCATTGTTTGAAGCTTCCTCTAGCTTATTAATAAGTTCTTCTAACTGTCCTTTTTCGTCTGAAGAAACTTTATCGCCTAACTCTTCTAATTGTTTACGTGTTTGGTAAACAAGTGCATCAGACTGATTTTTTATGTCAATTTGTTCCGATTTTTCTTTGTCAGTTGCGGCATTCGCTTCGGCATCTTTAACCATTCGTTCAACTTCATCTTTTGCAAGTGTAGATGCGCCTGTAATAGTAATGGACTGTTGTTTATTTGTTGCTTTATCTTTAGCTGTTACAGAGAGGATACCATTAGCGTCAATATCAAAAGTTACTTCAATTTGCGGTACGCCTCTTGCTGCAGGTGCAATTCCATCTAGTCTAAATGTACCTAAACTTTTATTATCTTTTGCTAATTCACGTTCTCCTTGTAAGACATGAATTTCTACATTAGGTTGATTGTCGACTGCAGTCGAAAATGTCTCTGATTTTTTTGTTGGAATAATAGTGTTTCTTGGTGTGATTTTAGTTGTAATTCCACCTAAAGTTTCAACACCTAAAGATAGTGGTGTAACATCTAATAACAAAATATCTTTTACTTCTCCACCTAAAACACCAGCTTGTACCGCAGCTCCAACAGCTACAACTTCATCTGGGTTTACTGTTTGGTTTGGTTTTTTACCTAATAATTTTTCAACAAGCGTTTGCACAGCTGGTATACGCGTTGAGCCACCTACTAAAACATTTTGATCAATAGCTGCGGAATTTAATTCTGCATCCTTTAGTGATGCTTGTATTGGAGTTTCGCATCTATCGATTAATGTAGCACAAAGCTCTTCAAACATTGCTCGTGTCAAATCTTTTTCAAGATGTTTAGGCCCTTCAGGGGTTACAGAGATAAAAGGTAAATTAATTGAACTCTGTGTTAATGTAGATAATTCAATTTTAGCTTTTTCTGCAGCTTCTGTTAAACGTTGTAAAGCTTGACTATCCTGAGTTAAATCAATACCTTCTTGCTCTTTAAAATCTTTTATTAACCATTGAACAATTTTCTCATCAAAATCATCACCACCAAGATGTGTATCGCCTGAAGTCGCTAAAACCTCAAAAACACCATCACCCACTTCTAGAATGGATACATCAAATGTTCCACCACCTAGATCAAATACAAGAATAGTTTCATTGTCTTTTTTATCTAAACCATAAGATAATGAAGCAGCTGTAGGCTCGTTAATAATACGTAAAACTTCTAACCCTGCAATTTTACCTGCATCTTTTGTAGCTTGACGTTGTGAATCATTAAAATAGGCGGGTACAGTAATTACCGCTTGCTTAACCGTTTCACCTAAATATTTAGATGCGTCATCCGCTAACTTTCTTAGGACTTGAGCTGAAATCTCTTCAGCAGCAAACTGTTTATTTAAGGCTGGACAGTCTAATTTAATAATGTCTTCTGTTTGGATTACTTTGTAAGACACTTGACGTAATTCTTCTTTTACTTCATTGGTTTTTCGACCAATAAATCGTTTTACCGAATAAAAAGTATTTTCAGGGTTAATAACGGCTTGTCGTTTAGCAATTTGACCTACTAAAAGATCACCCTTTTTTGTGTATGCGACAACCGATGGTGTCGTGCGTTGACCCTCAGAGTTCGTTATAACTTCTGGCTTTCCCCCTTCCATTACGGCAACAACCGAATTTGTTGTGCCTAAGTCTATTCCAATAACTTTTGCCATCTGTGATTTAATTTTCAGGTTATTTAATCTGCTGCTATAAATGTTACTGCTTTTTGTTAATACAAAACAAGGGGTATTTACCGCACATATTAAAGAGCAGTTTAGCTATTGTTATTATTTAGTCGTCCTTTCTTTTCTTTAAAATCTAGACAAAAGTTATGTTCACCGTTTATACTTTAAGCATTCTTGTTCCTTAAAATGGCTACAATGTTTTAAACAAGATGAACAAAAAACTTAGGTTTTTTTGTATTGTTATACGGTAGATTAAATATCTAAAAGTGATTCTTATATATGTCTGTTGGCCTGTTCGCAAAAAAGCTTGGAATGACACAAATATTTGATGAATCGGGAGTTATATTTCCAGTGACATTACTTAAAACGGAAGAATGTCAAATTAGTCAAATAAAAACTACAAATACAGACGGGTATAATGCAATTCAAGTTGCTTATAGCTCTGAGAAAATTAGTAAAATTACAAAACCACAATTAGGGCACTTAAAAAGAATCGGAGAAAAAGGTTTTAAATCATTTGGCGAATTTCGTGTAAATGATCCACAAAACTTTAAACTTGGGCAAAACATAACCTTAGACTCTTTTGAAATTGGGCAAAAAGTTCGAGTGACTGGTAAAAGCATCGGTAAAGGTTTTGCAGGTAACCAGAAACGTCATAACTTTAGTCGAGGACCAATGACTCACGGTTCAAAAAACCATAGACTGCCTGGTTCAATTGGTGCCGGTAGTACACCTGGTCGTGTATACCCAGGTAAAAAAATGGCAGGGCAGCTTGGAGGAAAAACTGTAACAATAAAAAATAGTGAAGTACTTTTTATTAATACAGAAGAACAGATTTTAGTATTAAAAGGATCTTTACCTGGTAAGCAAAATACGCTTTTAAAAATCCAGCCTAAATAATATAGGTATAGAGCGTGAGTAAAAGATTTAAAGCATTAAATATGCTTTTGAAATTAATAATAAACTTGATATGAGTTTCAATCAAAAAGCATCAATTGATTTAGTAAAATACCCCCTTTTGACAGAAAAAACAATCAAACTAATTGAGCAGAACCAATATAGTTTTGCGGTAGCTACTCATGCAACAAAAACGTCAGTAAAGACTGCCATTGAGCAACTGTTTGATGTTAAAGTAATTTCTGTAAACACATCATTACAAGCAGTAAAAAAGCGTCGAGTAGGTAAATTTATTGGGAAAAAAACTCAATACAAACGAGCAATCGTTACACTTGCACCTGAGAATTCAATTACTCTTTTTGAAGATGTTTAATAAGTTTCTCTCGGCTCGAATATTAGATTGTATTAAAAATAATTAGAAATATAATGGCAATTCGTTTATATAGGGCTTATAGTCCAGGAACGCGTTCTCGTTCTAGTTTGTTCTTTGATGATTTAGCAAAGAATAAACCGGAAAGATCGTTAACATTTGGAAAAAAACGCTGTAGTGGGCGTAATAATCGAGGTGTTATAACACTCCACGGTCGTGGTGGTGGTCATAAGAGAAAGTATCGTGTTATTGATTTTCGAAGAAAAGAAACAACCTGTTTAGCAAAGGTCGTTAGTATTGAGTATGATCCAAACCGAAATGCTCGAATTGCTCGGTTACATTACTCAGATGGTTCAAAAAAATACATTATTTCACCTAGGTCACTAAAAGTTGGTACAACAATTTGTTCCGGTAGTGATAGCCCCATTGAAATTGGTAACGCAATGCCTTTAGAATTTATCCCATTAGGTAGTATTGTTCACAATATTGAACTTACGCTTGGAAAAGGTGGTCAGATCGCTAGAGCTGCTGGAACATATGCCCAGTTAATTGCAAAAGAAGGCGATTTTGTTACCTTAAAATTACCTTCTAATGAAGTTCGTTTAGTAAACAAAAAATGTTATGCAACTTTAGGGCAAGTTGGTAATGTAGAGTTTGTTAATGTAACACTTGGAAAGGCCGGTAGAAAAAGATGGTTAGGTAAAAGACCTAAAGTTCGTGGAGTTGTACAAAACCCAATTGACCACCCGCATGGTGGTGGAGAAGGTAGATCTCCGATTGGTCGTGCTAAACCAGTTACACCGTGGGGTAAACCAGCACTAGGTATTAAAACAAGAAAACCGACAAAGGCTAGTAGTCGCTATATTTTACGTGGACGACGTTAGTAAAACAAAAAATAATAATATAAACCAAAAAAAATGTCACGTTCCTTAAAAAAAGGTCCTTATGTAGCTTCATGTGTACTCGACCAAGTTGAGTCTATGAACAGCCAGGGGAAAAAAGATATTATTAAAACTTGGTCGCGTTCAACAACTATTTTACCAAATATGATTGGACACACTTTTGCTGTTTATAATGGTCGTCAACATCTACCAGTATTCGTAACAGACCAAATGGTTGGCCATAAATTAGGAGAATTTTCACCTACCCGAACATTTAGGTCACATATTAAAAAAGATAAAAAAGGAAAACGTTAGTTTTTAGATTTAAATGTTATGAAGACAATTTCAATCCAACAAAATGAAGCGCGTGCCGTTTCAAAGTATATTAGGATGTCACCAAGTAAAATTCGTCGAGTATTACGACAAATTCAAGGAAAAAGTTATAAGGACGCGCTTATTATTTTAGAATTTTTACCTTATGCTTCGTGTGAACCTATTATTAAAGTTCTACGATCTGCAGCAGCTAATGCAAAGCATAATAAAGGTTTTGATGAGTCAAATTTAGTAATTAAATCTGCATTTGCTAATCAAGGTCCAACAATGAAACGTTTCCGACCAAGAGCACAGGGACGCGCATACCGTATCCTAAAAGCTACGTCTCATATTACGATTATTGTGGCTGCCTAGCAATTTAGCAATCTATATAAATTTACGAAGTATATCTATTTGTGGGACAAAAAACACATCCAACCGGTTTTCGAATTGGTATTAATAAAACGCAAAGTTCAACCTGGTTTGCAAACTATAGTGCGTTTAGTGACGTTTTAAAAGAAGATTATCAAATTCGACAATTTTTTGAAAAAGAATTTTCTGTACTTTATAACAAAGCAGGAATTGCTAAATTAGAGATTAAAAGAAAGGTAAACCAATTAGAGCTACTAATTTATGCTGCCCGCCCAAAATCTATCGCTTCAGGTTCTGATGAAGAAGGAACAATTTTAAAGTTACAAACTAAACTGAAAAAAATTCTAAAGGATTCAAAACAAGTACGAATTAAAGTACTCCAAATAAACAAAAGTGAAAATGAGAGCTCATTAGTTGCCAGATCATTAGCTGATCAGCTTGAGAAACGTGTTGCTTTTAGAAAAGCTATCCGTCAAACAACACAAATGCTTCAAAAAAGTGGTGTTAAAGGATTTAAAATTCAAGTTTCGGGTAGATTAAATGGTGCTGAAATCGCAAGAGCTGAATGGGTTCGTGAAGGGCGTGTACCTCTTCAGACCTTAAGGGCTGACATTAGTTATGCAACTCAAAAAGCTTTTACGATTTATGGTGTTTTAGGTATAAAAGTTTGGATTTTTAATAAAGAAATTATTTAAATCTAAGTGAGTTAATTAAAATTTAAAGATATTAAAAAATAAATTTATGTTACTTCCTAAAAGAACAAAATTTCGTAAGGTCCATAGGGGGAGACTAAAGGGTGTTTCAACAGCAAATACTGTTGTTTTTGGCGAATACGGAATACAAGCTTTAGAGCCTGTTTGGTTAACGTCTCGACAAATTGAAGCAACCCGAAGAAGTATCACAAGATACGTTCGTAAAACTGGAAAAATCTGGATTCGAATTTTCCCTGATAAACCGATTACGGAACGAGCAGCTGAATCACGAATGGGATCCGGTAAAGGAGCTGTAGATTATTGGGTTGCCGTAATTAAACCTGGTGCTGTACTGTTTGAAATAAATGGTTTAGAACAAGAACAAGCATATAAGGTTTTAAAACTTGCATCTTATAAATTACCGATTAAAACAAAAATTATTAGTCGTTAGAATAAACTCTCTCATTATTAAGAATTTAAGACAATAACGCAAAATGGCTACAAAAGAGAAAATAGGTATTGTTGTTAGTGATAAGATGATGAAGACGAGAATTGTTGCTGTTAGTGACCGCAAAATGCATAAACGTTATGGGAAAGTAATTACCAGAACTAAGCGTTATGCTGTTCATGATAAAGATTTCAATGCAACAATTGGAGACCAAGTTCGCATTACTGAAACGCGTCCTATTAGTAAAACAGTAAACTGGATTTTAACGGACATATTAAAGAAATCCTCAACATAAAAAAAGAAAATGATACAACCGCAAACTTGTCTAAAAGTCGCAGATAATAGTGGTGCAAAGAAATTAATGTGCATTCGTATTTTAGGTAGTAATCGTCGTTATGGTTATGTCGGTGATGTAATTATTGGTGTTGTTAAAGATGCTACTCCAAATTTAACAGTTAAACGTTCGGATGTTGTGAGAGCTGTTATTGTTCGAACAAAATATTCAATTCGACGAAAAGATGGTTCTCGTTTACGTTTTGATGATAATGCTTCGGTAATTATAAATAAAGAAAACAACCCACGTGGTACACGTGTATTTGGTCCAATTGCCAGAGAATTAAAAGATAAAGGATTTACAAAGATTATTTCATTAGCACCAGAAGTACTTTAATTTGTTAAATCTAGAAAACTTAAAATCTATTTAAAAATGCATAAAGATTTAAAAACTTTGTACAGGGAAAAAATTGTTCCTTCAATGATCAAAGATTTTGATTATAAAAATATCGAGCAAGTACCAAAGGTTGTAAAAATTTCCGTTAACCGTGGTCTTGGTGAAGCTTCGAAAAATTCCAAAGAATTAGAAATTAGTTTGCAAGAAATTGCAACGATTACAGGACAACAACCAACAGTTAATAAAGCTCGAAAATCAGTAGCTGGTTTTAAAATTCGTGATGGAATGTCCGTAGGGGGATCCGTAACATTACGAAAGGAACAAATGTATACGTTTCTAACGAAGTTAATTAATATTGTTCTTCCACGTATTAGAGATTTTCGTGGTATAAGCCCAAATGGGTTTGATGGACGTGGTAATTATAATCTTGGCTTAACAGAGCAACTAATGTTTCCAGAGATTTCTTATGATGAGGTAAATCAACTTCATGGATTTGATATTTCAATTGTCACAACGGCAAAAACTGATGAAGAAGCTTTTGCGCTTTTAAAAGGTTTTGGTATGCCATTCAAGACAACATAAATTTTTAGAAACTTTTTAACGTATGACGACAGATACTATAGCAGATATGTTAACGCGAATTCGTAATGCGAATTTAGCTAAACATCAAATTGTTCAAATACCTTCTACAAAGGTTACACGTAATATTGCAGACGTTCTTCTAAAAGAAGGTTTTATTGAATCCTTTGAGGAATTAAAGAATGGACTAAGAAGTTCTCTTCTTCTCTCTCTAAAATATAGTGGAAAAGAAAGAACACCTCTTATTACAAAAATCACACGTGCTAGTAAACCTGGTTTACGTGTATATAGTAGTTCGAAAAAAATGCCCAGAATCCTTGGTGGGTTTGGTACAGCGATAGTTTCAACTTCAAGAGGCTTAATGACAGATAAAAGAGCTCGAGAAGAAGGCGTTGGTGGCGAGCTACTATGTTATATTTGGTAAATAAATTTTAGATAAAAAGATGTCTCGAATCGGTAAACAATTCATAGCAGTACCTAAACAGGTTAATATAAAACTTAATGGGCAAAAGATACTAGTTGATGGTCCAAAAGGAAGTCTATCTCGTATTTTACCGTCACTTATCTGTTGCACATTTGATGAAACAGAAGGAAAGCTATTTTTAGAGAAAGCACAAGATACAAAACTTTCACAAGCTCTTTACGGCTTATCCCGAACTCTAGTGTCAAATATGGTAACTGGTGTTTCTGAAGGATTTAATAAACGATTACAAATCACGGGTGTAGGTTATCGTGCGCAACTAGATGGTAAAGATCTTGTTTTAAATATGGGTTATAGTCACCCAGTACGTATGCTTACCCCTACTTCTTTATCTGTAAAAGTAGAAACACCTACAAGTGTAGTTGTCTCTGGTATGGAGAAAGATGCAGTTGGTGAATTTGCTGCTAAAATACGTTCTGTACGTCCACCGGAACCATATAAAGGTAAAGGTATTGCATACGAAGGTGAAATTATTCGTCGTAAAGCAGGTAAGACCGGTAAATAGTGGACATAAAAATTATTGAATTAAAAATTTTTATAACTAATTAAACTTTTAAAGTATGGCAACCCCTAAAAAAGGATATAAAGCAAAATCTGAATGGTCAGAGCGCGTAGTTTCTATTCAACGTGTTACCAAAGTGGTAAAAGGTGGAAAAAAAATGAGTTTTCGTGCTGTAATTGTTGTTGGAAATGAACAAGGTAAAGTTGGAGTTGGGGTTGGAAAAGCAGGAGATGTTATTACAGCCGTTCGAAAAGGAGTAACTGATGGTAAAAAGAATATCATTTCAATCCCACTAACAAGTTCTAATTCTATACCTCACCCAACAAATGGAAGGTTTGGTGCTGCAAAACTTGTACTTCGACCTTCAGCTCCAGGTTCAGGGGTTATTGCAGGTAGTTCTATTCGAACAGTTCTTGAACTTGCAGGCATTAAGAATATTCTTTCAAAACAATTAGGCTCAAATAATTTATTAAATAATGCACGGGCAACTATTAATGGCCTAAGCACGTTACGTTCATATAGTAATTAAACTTTATAAGTGCTAGTTTATTAGGGTAAGGCCTACTAATTAAGTCTAGTACAATGTAGAAAAATTTCATTAAATGAAAATATCAGAAACAACAACTCTTCTACAAACAAAAATAACAAAAATTTTAGGCCTTCTTCTTTTAGTACGTTTGGGTTTATATATTCCAGTACCTAATGTCGATTTGGATATTTTTTCACAGGGGCAAGCATTAAATCCTATGTTTGGCTTTGCACGAACTTTGACTGGTAGTTCATTTTTGGGTATTGGTGCATTAGGTATTTTGCCTTATATAAACTCGTCAATTATCATTCAATTGTTAACATCGGTTTTTCCAAGTTTAGAACGGTTACAGAAAGAAGAGGGGGAATTAGGTAGGCAAAAAATTAGTCGGTATACTAGATATTTAACATGTATTTGGGCAATAATCTTGAGTACTGCGATTGCCTTTTTATTGGTGAAACCCGTTGTTTTTAATTGGAGTTTTGAACTAGCAGTAAAGATAATTTTGTCTTTAACAACAGGTTCCCTATTGTCAATGTGGTTCGCCGAATTAATTACTGAAGAAAGTTTAGGTAATGGTTCATCAATGATTATTTTTATAAATATTGTTGGAAGTATTCCGAATAGTTTTAGTGAATTTAGCAAAAAGTTAACTGGCGCATCCTATTTAAGTACAATTTCTCTAATCGGACAAGGCCTTTTAGTTTATTTATTTATTGTTTTTATAATAGTTCTATTCCAAGATGCTTATAAAAAAATTAATATTGTTTCAGCAAAACAATTAAACATAAACTATTCTGAACAAAACTTGCCATCGGGTGAATTAAAAAATAGCTATATTCCAATTAAGTTAAACCAAGGTGGAATTATGCCTTTGGTCTTCAGCTCAACTATTGCAACCTTCTTATATTACCCATTGCAGTTATTCGCTAACTCTACTGTTGGATCATCTTTAGGCTTTATGCCGGCTTTAATAACAAGTTATTCATTTGTATTAAATATTGTATTGGTTATCTTTTTTAGTGGTTTTTATGCATTATTAGTGCTTAAACCGAATGATATTTCCCAAAACCTAGCAAAAATGGCTTATAGTATTCCGGGAATTCGACAGGGTAACCAGACTACTCAGTATTTAAAACAAACTGTTAGTCGTCTAGCTTTTATGGGAGGGTTATTCTTAGCTTTCTTGGCTTTTTTCCCATTATTACTTGGAAATATTTTCCAATTCAACCTATTTAAAAATGTAACATCTTTATTAATCTTAGTTGGAGTAATTACAGATACAACAGCTCAAATTCGCGGTTATCTAATTTCACGTAATTACGAAGGGTTTAAAAAAACGTAGACTTTTCAACTTAAGTAAGTTACCTTTATTGAAGGTATTTGAAGTTGAAAATAGTATAAATTTAACGTCTATTTTTAGCTCAACATACTAATATTAAAAAATATATCGAACAGTAAATTTATTGATAAGTTTATGAAAGTAGTAAGCTCAATCGGAAATCTAAAGAATAGGTCGAAAGATTGTCAAGTAGTAAAAAGACGTGGTCGAATTTATCTTATTTGTAAATCAGACCCACGTTTAAAAGTTCGCCAAGGTCGAGCAAAAATGAAGCGTAAATAATAAATAAAAAATCAAATGGCACGTATATCAGGAGTAGATCTTCCACGAAATAAGCGCATTGATATTGGGTTAACTTATGTTTTTGGTATTGGACGCACAAGTGCAAAAAAAAATTATCCAAGACGCAAATGTAGCACCAAGTACACGTTGTGCGGATTTAACAGATGAAGAAATAACAAGTATAAGAGCAATTGTTGATACAGACTACCAAACGGAAGGTGATTTACGCCGTGTTTGTTCACAAAATATTAAACGTCTAACCGAAATTGGATCCGCTACAGGTCGTCGCCACCGAGTTGGTTTACCTGCGCGTGGTCAACGTACACGTACAAATGCGCGTACACGTAAAGGAAAGGTTAAAGTAGTGGTGGCAAAGAAGTCGCGTTAAAGTTAACAAAAAATATTTTTTACCACATACATTCATACTTTTATAATACATATGGTTAAACAAGTAAAACGGTTTTCAAGTAAAAAGGCAAAAAAGATAGTCTCGTTAGGTGTTGTTCATATTAAATCAACCTTTAATAATACTATTGTTAATATCACGGATAAAACAGGTAATACATTAGTTTGGGCATCCGCAGGTGGAAGTGGTTTTAAAGGTGCTAAAAAGGGAACGCCATTTGCTGCACAATCTGCTGCAGAAAAAGCAGCATCGCAAGCCTATGATCAAGGTATGCGACAAGCTGAAGTAGTAGTTAGCGGTCCTGGAAGTGGTCGAGAAACAGCTATTCGAGCATTGCAAGGGTGTGGTCTTGAAGTTCTAGTAATAAAAGATATTACACCAGTTCCACATAATGGTTGTCGCCCTCCAAAGAAACGTCGCGTATAAGAATTGCGAATTTGTTAGTTTGATCGCTAAAACAGTTGAATCTTAATAGATAGTGTAATGTTGCAAATTCAATGTTTACAATCCAAAACACAAGAAGTTAATACCCTTTTTTCAAGATTCGTAATTGGACCATTAAAGAAAGGTCAAGGTCTTACTGTTGGTAACGCTTTAAGACGTGTACTATTATCTGATCTACAAGGATTAGCCATCGCTGGGGTGCGTATAGCAGATGTAAACCATGAATTTTCGACGATTCCTGATGTAAAAGAAGATGTTATTGATATTTTATTAAATTTAAAGCAAATTGTTTTAAAAGGAAATATTGTTGAATCCTCTTTATCGCGATTAGCTTATCATGGTCCTGGTATCATTACAGCAAAAGATATTGAATTACCGGGAGAAATTACTTTAGTTGAGCCAAATCAATATATTGCTAGTGTTAATACTAACAAAACAATTGAAATGGAATTTTTACTTAAAAATGGTGAAGGTTACACCATGAGTAATTCCTCAAATCAGGTACCAGAAGGTTTCTTAGCTATTGATGCTGTCTATATGCCGGTAAAAAAAGTAAATTTTTTTATTGAAACCTCTAGTAACAATATTGCTACGGGTCTAGAAAGCTTAATTCTCGAAGTCTATACGAATGGTAGTATTACACCAACCGAAGCTGTAAGTGCGGCTTCTGAAATTCTACAGACAATCTTTGGTTCTTTAACACTTACTAACCTTCCAATACAACCTAAAACAATTGTTGAAGATGAGTTAAAACAAGAAAAGGACAACGAGTTAGATAATATTATGATTGAAGAGCTTGAACTATCTGTGCGTGCTTTTAATTGTTTAAAACGAGCCAATATTCATACTCTACCAGATTTACTAAAATACTCTAAAGAGGACTTATTAGAGTTCAAAAATTTTGGACAAAAGTCAGCTGATGAAGTTTGTGTAAATTTAGAAAAGAAATTTGGGAAAACATTAAGCTAATAAGATAGGATAAACGATTGTAAAAAGACAAGATTCATGATGCATATCAAAGATTTGATACTCAGCATACAAATAATCTTTGAACCGATTAATAAATATCACAGTAATAAATAGAACTAATTTATGTCTCTTATGACTTCAGATATGCAAACAGCCTACTTTGGCATCGGACGTCGCAAAACGTCAGTAGCAAAAGTTATTCTTGTTTCAGGTACTGGGTCTATGGTTGTAAACCATAAACCAGGGGAGCTTTACTTACAGTTTAATTCGCAATATATTAATGCTGCAAAAGCACCTTTAATAAAACTAGGCTTAGAAAATACATACGATATCTATGTTAACACACATGGTGGAGGTATTAGGGGTCAAGCGGATGCCATTAAGTTAGGTGTCGCGCGAGCACTTTGTTATATTTCTTCTGATAATCGAAGTGAGCTAAAATTAGCAGGGTATTTAACACGAGACGCTCGTTGTAAAGAAAGAAAGAAGTATGGCTTACGTAAAGCACGTAAAGCTCCACAATTCTCAAAACGTTAATAATTTTGAAACTATTAAGAAAAAATGGTTAAACCGGATATTCACCCAACATGGTATCCCAATGCAAAAGTTTTTTGTGATGGGCAACTAATTATGAAAGTAGGTTCGACAAAACCAAGATTAAATGTTGATATTTGGTCTGGAAACCATCCATTTTATACTGGCTCGCAAAAAATTCTTGACACAGAAGGTCGTGTTGAACGTTTTATGCGCAAATATGGAATGGAAAATCAAACGTAAAAGCTATAAATTTATATGCCTACAATACAACAATTAGTTAGATTTGAGCGAACAGTTAATAAAAAGAAAACTAAATCACCAGCCCTTCAATCTTGTCCTCAGAGACGCGGCGTTTGTACACGTGTTTATACAACAACACCTAAGAAACCTAACTCAGCGTTACGAAAAGTTGCGCGTGTAAGATTAACATCAGGTTTTGAAGTTACAGCTTATATTCCTGGAATTGGTCATAATATTCAAGAGCATTCTGTCGTATTAATCCGTGGTGGACGTGTAAAAGATTTACCTGGTTGTCGTTATCACGTTGTACGAGGAACTTTAGATGCTGCTGGTGTTAAAGATAGAAAGCAAAGTAGATCAAAATACGGTGGTAAAAAGCCAAAAAATTAATTTAACCTAATAACTTTGTATCAAGTTAATAAAAACTTATGTCACGAAGAAATAGAGCACAACGTACATTAGCCCAACCTGACCCTATTTATAACAGTCGTTTAGTTACATTGTTAGTTTCACGTATATTACAATCGGGGAAAAAATCTTTAGCACAACGTATTGTTTATCAAGCACTCGAAATTATTTCAGAAAAAACTGAAGAGAACCCAATTTTGGTGCTGGAAAAAGCAGTAAAAAATGTGACTCCACAAGTTGAAGTTAAAGCTCGACGTGTTGGGGGATCAACTTACCAAGTTCCTATCGAAATACGAGCTTATCGTGGGACAAATATTTCGCTTAAATGGATTACCGAATTTGCACGTGAACGTTCCGGAAAAAATATGTCTGGAAAGTTAGCAAATGAATTAATTGATGCAGCAAAAGAAGCTGGAAATTCAATACGTCGAAAAGAGCAGACACATAAAATGGCTGAAGCTAATAAGGCGTTTGCACACTTCAGATATTAATCATTAATCATAGAGGTTCCTGTTTACCTTTCGCCAAAAGTATTTTCAAACAGAGAAAGTAAAACTAACAATTTAAAGTAAAAAACTCATTATGGCACGCGAAAAATTTGAAAGATCTAAGCCGCATATTAACATTGGAACAATTGGTCACGTAGACCATGGTAAAACGACGTTAACGGCTGCAATTTCAGCAACTTTAGCAATCCACAACAAAGACTTAGCGAAGAAATTTGACGAGATTGATTCTGCACCTGAGGAAAAGGCTCGTGGTATTACTATTAATACCGCTCACGTAGAATATGAAACAGCAACTCGTCACTATGCTCACGTAGATTGTCCAGGCCACGCTGATTATGTAAAAAATATGATTACAGGTGCTGCACAAATGGATGGTGGTATCTTAGTTGTATCAGCAGCAGATGGTCCTATGCCACAAACTAGAGAGCATATTCTACTAGCAAAACAGGTTGGTGTACCTCATTTAGTCGTTTTCCTAAATAAAGCGGATCAAGTTGATGATGAAGAGCTATTAGAATTAGTACAATTAGAAGTACAAGAACTTCTTGAAAGTTATGATTTCCCTGGTGACGATATTCCATTTGTTTCTGGTTCAGCTCTTCTTGCTCTGCAAGCAGTAGAAGGTGGTACTAAGGAGCGTGGAGCAGATAAATGGGTTGACCTTATTTATGACTTAATGGATGCTGTTGATAGCTATATTCCAACGCCAGAACGTGATACAGAAAAAACATTCTTAATGGCGGTAGAGGATGTTTTCTCAATTACAGGTCGTGGTACTGTAGCAACAGGAAGAATTGAGCGTGGTATGGTATCCGTAGGTGATACTGTTGAACTTGTTGGTTTAAAAGATACAAAATCTACAACAGTTACTGGTATTGAAATGTTCCAAAAAACATTAGACCAAGGAATGGCTGGGGATAATGTAGGTATTTTAATTCGAGGTATTCAGAAGATTGATATTGAGCGTGGAATGGTTCTAGCTCAACCTGGTTCTATTACACCACACAAAAAGTTTGAGGCAGAAGTATATATTCTAAATAAAGAAGAAGGTGGACGTCACACACCATTCTTTACAGGTTACCGTCCACAATTTTATGTTCGTACGACAGATGTAACAGGAACAATTGTTCAATTTACAGGCGATGATGGTAGTGTTGCTGAAATGGTAATGCCAGGTGACCGTATTAAAATGACTGCAGAATTAATCAACCCGATTGCTATCGAACAAGGAATGCGTTTTGCAATTCGTGAAGGAGGTAGAACAGTAGGGGCTGGTGTTGTATCAAAAATTCTAGAATAATTAAAAAATATATGGATTTATATAAACCAGAAAAACTCCGTATTGGTCTAAAAGCATACGATTCTACAATACTTGATGAATCGTGCAATAAAATTATTGATGTGGTTAACACGAGTGGTACACAAGCTGTAGGACCAATTCCATTACCAACAAGACGTCGAATTTATTGTGTTTTACGTTCTCCTCACGTGAATAAAGATTCACGTGAACATTTTGAAATAAGAACACATAAACGTTTAATTGATGTTTACTCCCCTTCGGAACAAACAATGGAAAATCTTAGAAATTTAGATTTATCCGCTGGTGTGGACGTTGAAATTAAAAGTTGTTAAAAAATAAAAAAAGTATAATCGCT
>Ga0115101_1125873_pt1 | contig 15780 bp, 29 predicted proteins | sample MBTome_4_FD_89645 | JGI IMG/M metagenome (GOLD analysis project Ga0115101, IMG submission 89645) | Marine eukaryotic communities from Pacific Ocean to study complex ecological interactions - MBTS_20Mar14_M1_3um Metatranscriptome... | ecosystem: Environmental > Aquatic > Marine > Oceanic | place... | reverse complement strand
ATTCGATATAATATACCTGGTGGTAAATCGGATTTTATTAATAAATCAAAAATATTTATTGATGAGTTATAATAAATTTCTAATATTCGCTTATGAATTCGAATTTCAAAATGTTCTCGTGAATCTTTATTAACATGAGGAGAACGTAATACACAATAAATTCTTTTATTAGTAGGTAATGAAACGACTCCTATATTATTAATATTATTATCTTTAATAATATCAATTATTTTTTGACATGACGTTTGTAAAAGTTCATGATTAAATGATTCTAATCGGATACGAATTTTTTCATTTGGCTTTACGCTCATAAATTTTTTAATTATTTAACAATTTTAGAAACAACTCCAGCTCCAATTGTTCGGCCACCTTCTCGAATAGCAAAACGCATACCTTCTTCAATTGCAACTGGATAAATTAATTCGGCAGTCATTTTAATACGATCTCCTGGCATTACCATTTCAACAATTGAACCATCATCTGCAGTAAACTGTTCAATTGATCCTGTTACATCAGTTGTTCTTACATAAAATTGTGGTCGGTAACCGGTAAAAAATGGAGTGTGGCGACCACCTTCCTCTTTAGTTAATACATATACTTCAGATTCAAAATTTGTATGTGGTGTAATTGTACCTGGTTGTGCTAATACCATACCACGTTCGATATTTTCTCTTGTAACACCACGTAATAAAATTCCACAATTATCACCAGCAAAACCTTCCTCTAATGTTTTTTTGGAACATTTCTATCCCAGTAATTGTTGTTATTTGAGTTTCAGCTATACCAACAATTTCAACATTATCACCAACTTTAACAACCCCTCTTTCAATTCTTCCAGTTGCTACTGTACCACGACCAGTAATTGAAAAGACATCTTCAATTGCCATTAGGAATGTTTTTTCAACGTCTATTTCAGGTGTTGGAATGTAAGAATCAACGGCATCCATTAAAGCATATATTTTATCTACCCAAATATTATCACCACGGGCAATTGATGGGTTAGAAGAAATTGCCTCAATTGCTTGTAAAGCTGATCCTGGACAAATCGGAATATCATCGCCTGGGAAATCATAAGTAGATAATAATTCTCGTACCTCTAGTTCTACTAATTCTAATAACTCATCGTCATCTACTTGGTCTTGTTTATTTAAAAAAACAACTATATGTGGAACGCCAACTTGTTTGGCTAATAAAATATGTTCTCTAGTTTGAGGCATTGGACCATCTGCAGCTGATACAACTAATATCGCTCCATCCATTTGTGCAGCTCCAGTAATCATATTTTTTACATAATCAGCGTGACCTGGACAATCTACATGAGCATAATGACGATCTTTGGTTTCATATTCAACATGTGCCGTATTAATTGTAATTCCACGAGCACGCTCTTCAGGTGCACCGTCAATATCCGAATAATCTTTTGCTATAGAATCCCCGTCTAATGCTAATGTTGCAGTAATAGCTGCCGTTAAAGTAGTTTTACCATGATCAACATGACCAATAGTTCCAATATTAACATGTGGTTTTGTACGTTCAAATTTTTCACGTGCCATTTTAAAAAATTCCTTTGAGAGTGATTGTTTATAATAAATAATATTTTTTTTACCTTTAGCGAAATTAAAACTTAAACATAATTTTTATTTAATAAATTTTAATATCTGAAATGCGCAAATGCTTTATTGGCATCTGCCATTTTATGAATTTCTTCTTTTTTCTTTATAGTATTACCTATATTATTTGCTGTGTCAATAATTTCACTGGCTAACTTAATTGAAATTGTTCGTCCTACTCGTTCTCTTGAATATTTAATAATCCAACGTAAAGCTAAATTAGTTGATCTTAAGCTATTAACTTCAATAGGTACCTGATATGTTGATCCTCCAATTCGTCTAGCTTTCACTTCCACAATTGGGCTAGCGTTTCTAATTGCTTTCTCAAAAATTATTAATGGATCTTCATTTGTTTTTGACTTTATTATGTCAAAGGATTCATTTACAATATTTTGGGCTAAAGTTTTTTTACCTGATTTTAAGATTCTCGTTATTAATAAATTAACTAAATAACTATTATAAGTAGGATCTGCTTCAGGGAATCGTTTTTTTGAAATATTTCGACGTGACATACTAACAAGTAATTTTTAATAAATAGTTTTCTGTAAATACTAATTTAAAATTAGTATTTAACTTTTTGGTTTTTTAACTCCATATTTGGAACGTCTTTGTGTTCTATCTTTTACTCCTCCACTATCTAAAGCGCCTCTAACTATATGATATCGTACACCGGGTAAATCTTTTACTCGACCACCTCGAATCAATACTACAGAATGTTCTTGTAAATTATGACCTTCACCAGGAATATAAGCTGTTACTTCAAAACCTGAAGTTAATCGAACTCGAGCAACTTTTCGAATTGCTGAATTTGGTTTTTTAGGTGTTGTTGTATATACACGTGTACATACACCACGTCGTTGTGGGCAATTGACTAAAGCTGGTGATTTTGTTTTTTTCTTAATTTGTATTCGTCGTGAACGAACTAATTGTTGAATAGTTGGCATTTATATTAATAAAACTAATTTAATTATCTTTTGTTTGTAGTCCATATTTTTTCATAAATCTTTCTACACGTCCTTCACTGTCTACCAGTGTTTGAGAATTAGTATAAAAAGGATGGTTACCTAGCCAAACATCAAGTTGCAATTCGGGTTTAGTTGAACCAATATAAGAGAGAGTTTTTCCTTCACAAATAACAGGAGCATTAGGGAACCATTTTGGGTGAATTTCAGGTTTTGCCATATTTAAAAAATTTTTAACGTTTTGAATATTGTGATGCTTTTCTTGCTTTTCGTAAACCATATTTTTTACGTTCTTTAATACGTGCATCACGACTTAAAAAACCAAATGGTTTTAAAATTAAACGATTTTCATGTTTTGTTAGATCATTTTCAATGTCTGTTTGACAAATTAAACGTGCAACCCCTAATTTAATAGCGTCGGTTTGACCTGTTAAACCACCACCTCTTACACTTGCAATAATGTCAAATTTTTTTCTCAAGTTTAATTTTTCTAATGGTGACCAAATTGCATTTAAATAATTTGCATTATATTGTAAATATCTTTCACCAGAAATTTTATTAATAGTTAATTTTCCATTTCCTTGAGTAAAAAAAACTTTCGCAATAGCACGCTTTCTTTTTCCAAGTCCAATTTTCTCTTTTTGATAAATGATAGTCATAAATTTTTTTAGTTTACTAATTAAAGTACATTTAATAATTCAGGATTCTGTGCATTATGCGGATGTTGATCATTTTGATAAACTTTTAACCGTTTTGTTAAATGTTTTTTTGAAAATCCATTTGGTAACATATTAAAAATACAATTTTCAATAATCTGTTTTGGTATTAAATTACGTAATTTTTTTAATGAGCGACCAGGGCGTCCTGGGCGGTAGACATGGAATCTTTCAACATCAGAGTCAATTTTTAAATGTTCACTGTTAATTAATATTACATAATCACCAACATCAACCGATGGATAATAAATAGATTTTGATTTTCCTGTTAATAATGATATAATAACTGATGATAATCTTCCTAATTGTTTATCTTTACAATCAATTATGTACCATTTTCTTTTATTATAATTCGTAAGTGGAATAAATGTTTTATTCATGAAAATAAACTTAAACTAAATAATTATTTTAATATTATCCCTAATTTATTTTTAAGGGTTGTAAATACCTCATGAGCAGATTTTCGACCAAAATTTTTTAATTCTAAAAGTTTCTCTGGCGAATATTTTAATAAGTCTCCAATTGTATGAATTTGAGCCTTTTTTAAACAATTATAAGGTCGTACAGATAATTGTAATTCTTCAATAGGCATACGAGTATATGGATCTATAGGTTTTATCTTATTTTTTTCTTTTATAGTTTCATGTTCTTTTTTAATTTTATGTTTAGTAATAGACTTAAATAATTCTATAATTAAATTTGACCCAGATAAAATCGCTTGTTCAGGTGAAATACTACCATTTGTCCAAACATCAAGAAATAATCGTTCTTTAATGTTATTTAAGTTGTCATAAACATTTTCAACTTTAAAATCTACCTTTTGGACTGGCATAAATATTGCATCCGTTTCTATAAAGTCTTCAAATTTTTCCGAGAAAAGTTCGTTAGCTAACCTATATTTTGTTCCTGATTCAATTTTAAACTCTATTTCAACTATATGTGAACTGGAAATAGTTGCAATATAATGATTAGGGTTAATAATTTTGATTTCTGATGGTAATTGAATTGAACTAGCGGTAATAACAGTTGGACCAGTTAATCTTAGACGTCCAAATTGTCTATTAGATATGTCTGATTTTAGAATAATTCCTTTTAGATTTAATAAGATTTCAAGGATATCTTCTCGAACACCTGGGATTAATGAAAATTCATCTTTTATACCAGCAATTCGAACACCAGTAATAGCCGTTCCTTTTAAATCGCTTAACAAAACTCGTCTTAGTAAATTTCCAACTGTTATTCCTTGACCCGAACTAAGTGAATTAATTAAAAATTGTCCATACATAGAACCAGAGTCAATTTTTTCTGATTTCAGACATTCTACTAATAAATTAGAATTAATAATAAAATTTTTTGTCACATTCATAATTTATTTCTTTTATAAGTAAATAATTTTATACTCGTCGACGTTTTTTTGGGCGGCATCCATTATGTGGAACTGAAGTGATATCTTGAATTGAAAGAATTTCCAAACCTGTTCCTTCGATTGAACGTATCGCAGTCTCACGTCCTGAACCTTGCCCTTTCACTAAGATTTCAACAGTTTTTATCCCTGTACTTAAGGCTGCCAGAGCTACTTTTTCTGCAGCTGTTTGAGCAGCAAAAGGAGTCCCTTTTCTTGCACCTTTAAATCCAGAACTACCAGAGGAGGCCCATGATATCGTATCTCCGGTTATATTAGTAATTGTAACAATTGTGTTATTAAAAGTGGATTGTATATGAATAATACCTGTTCCGAAATTATTTTTATTTTTTTTTACATCTGGTTTTCTTATTTTTTGTGCCATAGTAAAGTAATATTTTTAATTATTCAAAAATTGTCAGATAAGTCGACTATTTATTTTTACCAGTAACTGTTTTTTTTGTCCCTCGGCGGGAACGAGCATTTGTTCTTGTTCTTTGCCCTCTAACTGGTAAATTATTTCGATGTCGTTTTCCTCTATGACAATTTATTTCATTTAGTCGTTTTATATTTAGTCCATTAAAACGCCGTAAATCACCTTCTAGTTTTAATTCAGAATTTTCTAAAATATTTCTCAGCATTACTGATTCTTCTGTAGTGATTTCATTAGTTCGAGTTTCCGAATTAATGTTCGCTAAATGGACAATCTTTTTTGCTGACGTAAGACCAATTCCATGAATACTCGTAAGCGCATACTCAATTCGTTTATTTTTTGGTAAATCTATACCTAGTAATCTTATCATTTAATTAACTTCCTTTAAATATTAGCCTCGTTTTTATTTATATTTAGACTTTGGACAAATATGTATAATTTTTACTTTTTAATTAATTTATATGGATTATACATTTATTCAAATAAATCCTGTATGTTTATTACAGTTATTAAATTACTAATTAAATTTTTCTCCAACTTAATCAAATCTTTCATTATAAATATTAGAAAGAAGAATACTTTTCATTTCACGTGACATATCTAAAAGAATTCCTACTAAAATTAATAATGATGTAGTACCTAAACCATTGAAACTTGAAATATTAAAAATTCCTTCAATAAGATTTGGTAAACTGGCTAAAATAGCCAATATTAGAGCCCCAACTAAGGTTACTCGTTTCATAACCTGTTTTAAATAAAATGTTGTAGCTAAACCAGGTCGGACACCTGGGATACTCACTGCCATTTTCTGTAATTCTTGAGAAATATCTTTAGGATTTAAAACAATATTTGAATAAAGAGAACTAAAGATTAAAATTAATACAAAGTAACTAATCCAATAAATAAATTTTGATGATGGTAAAAAAATAGGAATAGTTAACGTTGGAAATACTCCTAAACTAGTAATATAATTAGGTAAAACTAAAACAGCAGTTGTTAAAATTATAGGCATAACTCCTGCTTGATTAAAACGTAAAGGAATATAATTATTTGGTTTAACTTTAGAAATAAATGATTGACTTTGACCAAGCTGTTTTGAAGAAATTAACGGAACAATTCTTGCACTTTCTTGTAATGTGATAATTCCCGATAATGTAATAAAAAATAATATGATAATCCCAAAATAAGATATAACGTTTAAATTTTCTGTATTCTCACTGATTAATTTTTTACCTAAATTGGGTAAACTTGAGATTATATTTATATAAATTAATAACGATGCACCATTTCCTAACCCATATTCAGTTATTAATTCACTTAACCATAAAATAATCATTGCCCCTGTAGTAAGCCAAATAATTATCTCAAATGCTAAAACTGGAGTCCAATCATCTAAAGCATTATTTAAAAAAAACGCAATACTTGAACTTTGAATTAAAGCCCAACCTAATGTAAATAAACGAATTAATCTAGTAATTCCTCTTCGACCTTCACTGCCACCTTCTTTTTGTAATTTAGCAGCACTAGGTATTAACCCAGTAACAAATTGAACCATAATTGAAGCATTTATATATGGAAATATGTTTAAAGTAAAGATTCCAATTACAAATGTATCATTCCCCGAAAAAGTACTTATTAAATTTTTTGTTAGTGTGTGGTCTTGAATATAAGACGCTAAGTCTTCTTGATTAATCCCAGGAACTGGGAGAAATGTTCCTAGTCTAATAAATAAAAGTATCCCAATACTGAATAAAAAACGTTTTAATAAGATATTGTCTGTTTTTTTCATTTTTATTTTTAATAATCTACAATATACGTACTTTTAGTACGTAAAATTTATTAAGTATTAATGTAAATCACGTTTTTCTAAAATTTGGGATTTAGTAGTTAAACTTTTTAATGCTATGATTGTAGCGCGCGCGTTATTTAATAAATTATTGGACCCTAATTGTTTTGCAATTACATTTTTAATTCCAGCAACCTCCAGAACAGTTCGAACTGCACCACCAGCAATAACTCCCGATCCTTCAATAGAAGGTCTCATAATAATTTTACATGCTCCTGTGGTACTTACAACACTGTGTGGGATACTTAATGATTTTGTAATTGGAATTGTTATTAAATTTTTTCTTCCATCCGTTTTTGCTTTTTTAAAGGCGTTAACAACATCTTCGGCTTTACCAATACCTACTCCAACTTGACCATTTTCGTTGCCAATTACAACAACGGCACGAAAACTCATTTTTTTACCACCCTTGGTTACTTTTGTGACTCTACTAATTTTAATTAGCCGTTCAACAAATTTAGAATCATGTAGATTTTCGTTGGGAGAGGATGTTTTTTTTAATTTATTAACTTGTTTTAATTTGGTACTCATAAAATTTATTGTATTTCTTAATTATTTACTAAAATTGTAATCCACCCGCACGAGCACCTTCTGCTAAAGCTTTTATTCGACCATGATATAAGTATGGACCGCGATCAAAAACGATTTTCGTTATATTTTTCTTTTTACTTAATTCTGCCAACTTTTGTCCTGTAAGTCTTGAAGCAGTACATGTACGACCATTTTCACTATTAAGTTTTACATCTCGATCTAAAGTTGAACAAGCAACAAGTATTTTAGAAGTTGTATCATCAATAATTTGCGCATAAATATGATCATTAGAACGAAAAACTGATAGTCTTGGTCGTTCGATTGTTCCTTTTATTAATCCTCTTACAGTTTCGCGTTTTAATTTTTTATATTTAGAAGGTTTTAGTTTTTTATTTTTGTTTTTCAGTTTTAATAAAACTCTTTTTGAAAATTTCATAATATACTTTTTAGAACTTACTAATTTTATTTTTTGCCCGATTTACCAGCTTTACGTAGTATTTGTTCGCCTTTGTAGAGTATTCCTTTTCCTTTATAAGGTTCGGGTGGACGCCATGATCTTACTTTTGCTGCAAATAAGCCTAATTGTTCTTTATCACAGGATTTTAGAATAATGGTTGTATTCTGAATTACTTCAACAGTTATTCCATCTGGAATTATTATATTTACTAAGTGACTAAACCCTAAATTTAACACAAGTGAATTTTTATCAATACTGGCTCTATAACCTACACCTTGCAACATAAGAGTTATAATAAATTGTTCCGAAACACCAATGAACATATTATTTATTAATGTGCGGTATAATCCATGAAAAGACTTATTTGCTCGTGTTTGATTTTTTAAGCTCACAATTAATTTACCATCTATATTTTCAACCTCAATAGTTTCTGGAATTGTTCGTTGTAATGTTCCAAATTCTCCTTTAACTATTAAATTTGTACCATTATTTGTAACAGTTACACTTGTTGGTATATTAATTGGTAATTTTCCGATTCGTGACATATTATAATTTTACTCCAATTACCAAATATAACATAAAACTTCACCACCAATTCCGAGCTCTTTGGCTTTAGTATTTGTCATAATTCCTTTCGAAGTTGAAAGAATAGCAATTCCTAAACCATTTAAAACATTCGGTAATTTTTGTGAATTAACATAAATTCGTAAACCCGGTTTACTAATTCGTTTAATTTTATTAATAACTCTTTCTCTTGATTGACCTTTATATTTCAATGAAAGCAGTAAATAATCATATAAATTTTTACTATAGGTTTCAAAGTTTTCAATAAATCCTTCTTCTTTTAGAATCTTAGCTATTGCTTTTGACATTTTTGTCGCTGGTATTTCAACAATTTGATGTTTAACCATGTTTGCATTTCTTATACGAGTTAACATATCTGCAATATTATCTGTGACCACTAATAACTCCTTAATCTCATTTTATTTATTGTTGTGACCAACGTTTACGACGTAAGTGTTTCTTTTTATCCCATACTTGATTAATTTCAGCAAAAGAAGAATATTTGTCATAATACCCACAATCGTTTAGCGGGAACCTTAAAAATTTTAATAGAATCATACCGTTCAAAACTCGATCAATTGTTTTAGAACGTGACTTTGGAACTGACGAATCTAAAACAAGAGTTATAGTTAAGCCTTGGATTTGGTCTACATCATCGTATTCAATTTCTGGGAAAATTAATTGTTCTTTTAACGAAAAAGTATAATTCCCAGCTTTATCAAAGCTTCGAACTGATAATCCTCGAAAATCACGAATTTGTGAAAACGTGAAAAAAATTAATTTTGTAAGAAAATTATACATTTTATCACCCCGTAATGTACTCGACAGCCCTAGTTCCATATCTTCTCGAATTTTAAAACCTGCTACAGCTTTCTTTGCTCTTGTTATTAATGGCTTTTGACCTGTAATCCGAGTAAATTCATTAATACTTTTTTTTAAAGTATTAGTATTTTGAGCTGATAATCCTAATCCTCGATTAATATTAATTTTTTTAAGTTTTGGAATAGTATGCGGATTGATGAATAATTCGGGATTACTTTTTTTTAATACAGAATGAATACCATTTTCATATTCTTTTTTTATATTTTCTAATAAACCATATAATTCTGCAATTTCTTCTAATGAATGTTGACTACGCATATTTCTTATTTATAAATTAATTTAACATTCGAATAATGAATCGGAGCTTCGAATTGTTTTATTTCTCCAATTTCATTTTCGCTGTTTGGCTTAATGTGTTTAAACTTAAAATTAATACCTTTAACTAAAATTTTACTTGTAGTACGAGAAATTTTAATAACTTCACCAATTTTATTTTTATCCGAGCCCGAAATAATTCTTACATTATCACCAATTTTAATGTTTAACTTTTTATTATTCGACATTTATAGAACCTCCGGGGCTAAGGAAACAATTTTGGAAAAATTCTTATCGCGAATTTCGCGAGCAACAGGACCAAAGACACGCGTTCCACGTGGATTATTTTCTAAATTTACGATTACCGCTGCGTTGTCATCAAATCTAATATACATACCATCGCTTCTACGAATGGTTTTAGATGTTCGTACTATAATTGCTCGTACGACATCGGATTTTTTGATTGGCATATTTGGAATAGCTTCTTTAATAACACCAATAATAGTATCACCAATTTTTCCATATTTTCGGTTTCCACCTAAAATACGAATACACATAATTTTTTTTGCACCTGTATTATCAGCTACAGTTAACATTGTTTGTGGATAAATCATAAAAGTAAAAATTAAGTAATTAACGATGATTTTGAAAGTATTTTAGTTACTAACCAACGTTTTTTTGCTACGTGGTCGACATTCTTGAACTAAAACTTGATCACCAATATTGCACTGACTCACTTCATCATGAGCTAAATATTTACGTGTTTTGATCATTGTTTTTGAATAAATAGGATGTGAATAGCGACTTTCGACTTTTACAACTACCGTTTTATCCATCTTATTACTTACAATAATTCCAATTTTTTCTTTTACAGGCATTTTAAAACTCCTTAAAATATTTATTTAGTTTTTTTAGAATACTAGCGAATATTGTTTCATTTGTATATTACCAAGTAATAATATAGTTGTTAGAGAAATAAATGTAATATAGTTTACAGGTGGAACTTAAAACAACGAGAAACCGTTTTTTATATTAATAATTAAGTTCAAACTTTATCTCTTAAAATATTTTTTAATGTTGCTATTTTTTTCTTATTAAGTTTAATCTCGTGAGATTTAAACGGTTGTCGCGTAGCTTTTTTAAATCGCAAATCGAATAATAATTTTTCTGCGCGTTTCAGCTCGTTAATTAATTCTTGAGTTGATATTGACATATTATATTTACTAGTAGAGTTAGGTCGTTTCATCACTTATTAATACTAATTATTGTTTTTAATAATAAATTTTGTTTTAATCGGTAATTTATATGCGGCTAAATTAAAAGCAGCACGAGCAACTTCTTCTGAAACAGAACTAATTTCAAATAAGATTGTCCCTGGTTTTACTGTTGCAACCCAAAAGTCAACTGCGCCTTTTCCTGATCCCATACGTGATTCAGCAGCACGTGCAGTAACTGTTTTATCAGGAAAAATACGAATCCATAGTGATGCACCACGTTTTGTATAACGTGTAATTGTTCTTCGTGTCGCCTCAATCTGACGTGAAGTAATCCATGAAGGTTCTAGAGCTTGTAAACCATATTCTCCAAATGAAACTTCATTTCCACGAGTTGCTTTACCTTTCATTCTTCCACGATGATATTTTCTGTATTTTGTTTTTTTTGGACTTAACATACTAAATTAAAAATAATTAATAAATATATTCTGATACTTGTTTTTGTGTTTTTATTATTTTTTTAATATTTCATTTTTAAAGAGCCAAACTTTTACTCCTAAAATACCATAAATTGTATTTGCTTCTTTTGTAGCATAATCAATATCTGCTCTTAAAGTTTGTAATGGAACTCGACCTTCTCTAATCCACTCACTTCGAGCTATTTCGGCACCATTTAATCGGCCTGATACTTGAATTTTAATACCATTTACTTCGCTATCTTGTGCACATTTTAATGCTTCGCGAATTGCACGTCGAAATGCAACACGATCTTCAAGTTGTTGAACTACAAGATCAGCAATAAGAGAAGCATTTGAATTAACATTTTTAATTTCTATAATATTAACGGTAATTTTTCGACTAGAAGGTATACATTTTTTGAGATTAGTTACTAAAGTTTTAATCTTAGAGCCTTTTTCTCCCACTAATATTCCTGGACGACCTGTTTCAATATTTAATTCAATTTGATCGCCTAATCCATTTCGATTAATATAAATATTTGAGATACTAGCAAATTTTGATAGTTGATTAATATATGTTCTAATTTTATCATCTTCATTTAATAACGTCGAATAATGCTTAAAATCCGTATACCAAGCCGATCGATGTTTTTGTGTTATGCCTAAACGAAACCCCAATGGATGTGTTTTTTGTCCCATAGAAAAATACTTAATTCTTATTTTATTAACTAATTGATTTTACAATAACTGTAATATGACAAGTTGGTTTTAAAATTTTGAAAGCCCGACCTTGAGCACGTGGTCGAATACGTTTTAGTTTTGGACCTTCATCTGCAAATATTTTTGAAATAACCAGTGTTTTTTTATCTAAATTATAATTATTTTTTGCATTTGCCGCTGCAGAATGAATTAATTGCCAAATAGGCGAACCTGCGTCATAAGGTAAAAATTCTAATATCATTAATGCTTCTTGATAAGTACGACCCCGAATCTGATCTAAAACTTTTCTGACTTTATGTGGAGACATACGTACGTATTTTGCTACTGCTTTTACTGATTGCTCATTTGACATAAGAACATTTCCTTATTATTTTTCATAGATTTTCTTATGTTATTAAAGAATTTTTATTTTATATTTTAATATACAAATTTCTTTTTTATTGAAACCTTCTTTATTACATAAGCTAATGTAATTGTTATATATTCTTTTGATTCTAATTTTTGGTAGGGTTTAATTATAAACTTATTTTTACGTGGAACTTTATTTATGTGAACTTCAGAAATCCAAATATCAAAAAAATCTACAGATAAATTGTTTTGTAAAGAAATACTAATTGAGTATAAAGCTTGTAAAAGAAAATCTTGTTCAATTGGATTAGAATTTAATAAATAAAATATATCATCACGAGCGTAATAAAAATGTTTAAATTGCATACCTTGTAAAACGAATTTTGCAAGTGGAGATAACTTATTTTCAGATTTAATATTAAAAGTGGCACATTGAAAGTTTCTTGGAAATCTTAATGTTAATTCGGTTTTACGTTTTTTCCGTTTACCCATTATCTACTTTTTTCTTTCGTTTTTTTTTATTGAAAGTTAACGTTGTGCTTTTTTATCTGATTTAACGTGTGATTTAAATGTCCGTGTCGGGACAAATTCACCTAATTTATGTCCAATTAATTGATCGGAAATAAAAATTGGAACGTGCTGTTTACCATTATAAACTGCGATTGTAAACCCTACCATATTTGGTAATATGGTTGAACTTCGTGACCAAGTAGTAATTACTTCTTTTTTTCCTTCTCTATTCATTTTATTAATTTTTTTTAACAAATGATAAGCTACGAAAGGTCCTTTTTTTAGTGATCTTGACATGTTTAAAATTTTATTACTAAATTTTTTATAAATTAATTATTAAGGTCGACGAAGAATATAATTATCACTTAATTTTTTCGTTTTTCGTGTTTTTTTCCCTAAGGCTGGTTTTCCCCATGGGGTTAAAGGTCTACTACGGCCGATAGGAGCGCGACCTTCTCCACCCCCATGGGGATGATCACATGGATTCATTACTGAACCTCTAACAGTTGGACGTTTTCCTAACCAACGAGTACGTCCGGCTTTACCACTTTTAATTAAAAATGCATCATTGTTACTCAATTCTCCAATTGTAGCAAAACATTCTTTATGAATTAACCTAATTTCTTTAGAAGGTAATCTGACAGTTACAAAGTTTTCTTGTTTAGCTATAATTTTTGCAGATGTACCAGCCGAACGAACAATTTGCCCTCCTCGGTTAGGAATTAATTCAATATTATGAACTGAAGCTCCTAAAGGGATTTCATTTAAAGGTAAAGAATTTCCAATATCTAGTGCAATTCCTTTTCCTGCTAAAATCTTATCACCAACATTTAAATTATTTGGATGTAAAATATAACGTTTTTCTCCATCGACATAATGAATTAAAGCAATCCTAGCATTTCTATTTGGATCATATTCAATAGAATTAACAAGACCAACTATATTATGTTTACTCCGTTTAAAATCAATAATTCGATATTGTTTTTTATGGCCACCACCTCGATGTCTTATAGTGATAATTCCTCGATTATTTCTACCTTTCTTTCTATGATAATGTTTAACTAAACTTTTTTCTGGTCTATCAGTTGTTATTTCTGCAAACGAAGAAAGGGCTCTATTACGCGTTGCTGCTGTATATGATTTATAAAGACGAATAGTCATAAATAGTTATTAATTATTAATTTTCTTCTGCGAATAAATTGATTGTATCGCCTTTTGACAACGTTACAATTGCTTTTTTATAATGTGGCTTCCAACCTGCATGTTGACCAATTCTTTTCTTCTTTTTGGGTAAATGAGACGTATTGATTTTTACAACTTTAACATTAAATAAATACTCAATTGTAGATTTAATAGTTGGTTTATCAGATTTAGCACTTACGACAAAACTATATTGATTATTAGATAATAATCGGGTAGCTTTATCCGTAATAATTGGATACTTTATAATATCCAATCTCATTTCATTCAAATCTAAAGAGTTATCCATAATTACAATAAATCTCCTTTATATCTTCTATTGCTAATATTGTTATTAAAATTTGTTTAGCGTTTAATAAGCTTAAAGTATTTAAATTAGATACAGAAATTAATTCAACATTTTTGAAGTTTTGTGTCGATAATTTTAAACCGGTTGTTTTTTCATGTACAATTAATAAAATTTTTTGATCCACATCTATATTGTAATCTTTACAAATTTCATAAAACTCTTTTGTTTTAGGTCCATCCATTAGAATCTCTAACTCGTCAATTATAGAGATATTTTCTCGTTTATTGTAGAGTAAAGTTTGGAGTGCTAGATTACGTTCTTTTTTATTTAATTTTAACGTTCTTGTTTTCGGTTTTGGACCAAAAATAACACCTCCTCCTCTCCATAATGGAGAACGGTTTGATCCTGCTCGAGCTCTCCCAGTACCTTTTTGTTGCCAAGGTTTTTTACCACCACCTCTAACTTCACTTCTAGTTTTTGTTGAAACTGTTCCTTGTTTTTGAGAATGTTGATGTCTTAAAATATCTCGATGAATTAAATAATTAGCAGAATTCTCTAAAATATTAAATTTAACCCCAATCTTAATAGGATTTCCATTTATTCGGCGACGATATTTACGTAACCAAAAAAAGTTTACAATCTTTTGAACAGCCATAGAGTATTTTTCCTAATGTTCTTTTAGTTAATCAAATTTTTTATACATTATTTTGACATAGCAATCGTAAGTAAATTACCTGGTTTTCCAGGAACAGATCCTTGAACAACTAAGATATTTTCACTATTATTTACTTGAATGATTTTTAATTTTTTAACTGTTGTAATTTTATTTCCAAGTTGTCCTGCCATTTTTTTTCCGGGTAAGACACGTCCAGGTGAAGTACCCATACCGATTGACCCAGGACCTCGATGATTCTTAGATCCATGGGTCATAGGACCACGTGCAAATTTATGACGCTTTTGAAGACCGGAAAATCCTTTCCCTGTATTTTTCCCTGTAACATTTATTAATTGTCCTTCGACAAATGATTCAACATTTAAAGTTTGACCAACAGTAAAGTCAACGGGATTATTTATACGAAATTCTCTTAAATATTTTAACGGTGGTATATTTGACTTCTGTAAATGACCTAATCTTGGTTGTGTTAATGATTTTTTCGGAACGTTTCCATATCCAACTTGAATTGCATTATAACCATCATTTAATACAGTCTTAACTTGTGTAATTATACAAGGCCCAACTTTCAAAATCGTAACCGGAATAACGTTTCCTGATTTATCAAATATTTGAGTCATTCCAATTTTGTTTCCTAATAAACCTAAAGACACAATATTTTCTCCAAAAATACTTATATATATTAATAGTGATAAAATTTAATTATAATT
>Ga0115101_1269747_pt1 | contig 16244 bp, 31 predicted proteins | sample MBTome_4_FD_89645 | JGI IMG/M metagenome (GOLD analysis project Ga0115101, IMG submission 89645) | Marine eukaryotic communities from Pacific Ocean to study complex ecological interactions - MBTS_20Mar14_M1_3um Metatranscriptome... | ecosystem: Environmental > Aquatic > Marine > Oceanic | place... | reverse complement strand
TAATTATCAAAATATTTATTTTTGAATTGAATAAAACTAAGTTTTATAACCATTAATATCTATATATTAAGTATTTTTTGGAGAAAAATATTGTGTCTTTAGGTTTATTAGGAAACAAAATTGGAATGACCCAAATATTTGATGAATCAGGGAATATTATCCCAGTTACAATTTTAAAAGTTGGACCTTGTATCGTTACACAAGTGAAAACTACATTAAACGATGGCTATAATGCAATTCAAGTTGGGTATGGAAATGTTTCAACAAAATCATTAACTCAACCGCAATTAGGTCATTTGCAAAAATCAAATATTCAACCTTTAAAATATCTAAAAGAATTTCGTGTAAATGAGCCTGCTGACTTTAGTGTTGGACAAGTTTTGAACGTTGACTCATTTATTGAAGGACAACTAATAAATGTTACAGGAAAAAGTATTGGTAAAGGATTTTCAGGACTTCAAAAACGGTATAATTTCTCAAGAGGTCCAATGACGCATGGTTCAAAAAATCATCGCGCACCTGGTTCAATTGGTATGGGGACCGACCCTGGACGTGTATTACCGGGAAAAAAGATGGCAGGTCAACTTGGTAATAAAATGACAAACATTAAAAAATTAAAAATTGTTCAAGTGAACAATAATGAAAATATTTTAGTGGTTAAAGGAGCCGTTCCAGGAAAACCCGGAAATTTACTTAGTATTGTTCCTTCGAAATAATTTATAAAAAAATATTATTAAATAAATATTAAGAAAATACTATATGACTGTTCAAAAAAGTATTGAGTTTAATGAAGATGTACTTAAACTTAATGTCTTAGAAGATTCAGGTAATTATCTGATTCATCGAGATATATTAAGACAACAAATTTCACAGAAGCAAGGAACTGTTTCAACAAAAACAAGAAGTGAAGTTCGTGGAGGGGGTAAAAAACCTTGGCAACAAAAAGGTACCGGCCGTGCGCGAGCGGGATCAAGTCGATCTCCATTATGGCGAGGTGGTGGAGTTATTTTTGGACCAAAACCAAGAACGACTGTATTAAAATTAAATAAAAAAGAACGTAAATTAGCAGTTCAAACGTTACTGTATAACAAACGAAAAAATATTTTAGTAAGTGCTAAATTAGAAGAATTAGGTAAAGAATTAGAATTTGCAGACAATAAAACAAAAAAATTTTATAGTTTTTGCAAAAACGAGTTAAATATTGATTTAAATAAAACAAAAATTTTACTAGTTTCAGAAAATTCTCGTTCATCGTCAAAAACATTTTGGTTAGCAACTCGAAATTTAAAAAATGTTGAAGTAATTTCTTCAGCAAATTTAAATACGTTAAGTTTATTAAAAGCAGAACGAATTCTAATAACACCAATAGCATTGAATAATATAAAGGAGATTTATTGTGATTAGTTCTTCAGATATTAATGATACTAATATGAATATTATAAAATATCCAATTATTACTGATAAAGCTACAAGATTATTAGCAAATAATCAATATAGTTTTGTTGTAAACCCTAAATCTGATAAGCCTACAATTAAAGCTGCTATTGAATATTTATTCGATGTTAAGGTAGTAAAAATTAATACCGCTCATTTACCAAAGAAGAAAAAACGAGTTGGGCAATATATGGGTTGGAAATCACATTATAAAAAAGCAATTGTAACGTTATCAGAAGGCGATACAATAAACTTATTTGCAGAAGAAAATTAACAATTATATAAATTAATCAAGTTTATGAGTATTCGTCTTTATAAAGCATATACACCTGGAACCCGTAATCGGGCCCTTTCATCTTTTTCAGAGATAACCACTGGTAAACCAGAAAAAAGTTTAATTCGAAAAAACCATCGACATAAAGGTAGAAATAACCGAGGCGTTATTACTATACGACATAGAGGGGGGGGACATAAAAAACAATACCGCTTAATTGATTTTAAACGGAATAAATATAATGTACCGGCTATTGTTAACTCAATTGAATATGACCCGAATAGAAATGCACGAATTGCATTAGTACATTTTGTAGACGGTGAAAAACGTTATATTTTACATCCAAATAATTTAAATGTCGGTGATACGATTTTATCTGGAAAAGGTATTTCATTAGATATTGGAAATACTTTACCATTAGAAGAGATTCCATTAGGAACATCTGTTCATAATATTGAACTTATTCCTAATCGAGGAGGACAAATTGTACGTTCGGCTGGAACATCTGCAAAGATCTTAGCTAAAGAAGGTAATTATGTAACTTTACGTTTACCATCTAAAGAAATTCGATTAATTCGTAAAGAATGTTTTGCAACGATCGGAGAAATAAGTAATAACGATGCATTTTTAGTTCAAAGTGGAAAAGCTGGCCGTACACGCTGGTTAGGAAAACGCCCTACGGTTCGTGGATCCGTTATGAATCCTTGTGATCATCCACACGGTGGTGGTGAAGGTCGTGCGCCAATTGGTCGTAGTCGACCATTAACACCATGGGGTAAACCTGCATTAGGTAAAAAGACACGTAAAACAAAAAAATTAAGCAACGCTTATATTCTACGTCGCCGTTCATAATTAATTTATAAAAATTATCAATAAGAATCTTAAAAAATGTCAAGATCATTAAAAAAAGGTCCTTTTGTTGCATATCATTTATTAAAAAAAATTAATAAAATGAACGCAGAAGGAAAAAAAGATGTAATTACAACTTGGTCACGTAGTTCGACAATTTTACCTAATATGGTTGGATTTACAATAGCTGTATACAATGGTAGACAACACGTTCCTGTTTTTATTTCTGACCAATTAGTTGGACATAAATTAGGCGAATTTGTTTCAACAAGAACATTTAAATCACATATTAAAGCTGATAAAAAAACAAAACGTTAAGGAGAAAATAATGGCAGGATTAGAATTAACATTAAATTTTCCAGAAAGTTTCCATATCAAAACTTTTAATCTTAAGCCGAAAAAAAAATTATCTCCATTAGCAAATTCAATATTATCGAGTATTAAATTTAAACATTTTTATTATGTACGTGATGATATAGCATATCTTTTAAACTCAAATCCACTTGAACGGGATTTTCTTTTACAGGCTTTTTATTCAATTATACTTTCTTTACAAAATAATTCATCTGTTAATTTCTTTGATATGTGGATTTATGAAATTTATATTACTACGGTTCCAGTAAATAATAGATTTCTTAATGAAGAATCTCAAAGTTTAGAATCAGATAAGTATATAACAATTAAATTAGCTTATGAAACTAGTGTTTCTTAAAAAGTAATAGTATTTCAATTTTGAAATGTAAGCTTTTAGAAACATAACATATATGTAAAAAACTATTAAGGAAACTTTATTATGTCTGAGGGGCAATCAGTAAAAGCAGTAGCGAAATATGTAAGAATTTCTCCACATAAAGTGAGAAAAGTTTTAGATCAAATTCGCGGTCGTTCTTATCAAGAAGCATTAATGATATTAGAATTTTTACCATATGATGCTGGTTCACCGATTTGGCAAGTTGTTCATTCGGTGGCAGCAAATGCAAAAAATAATTATAATTTAGATAAAAAAAAATTAATTATTTCAGAAATCTTTGCAGATGAAGGCCCAAAATTAAAACGTATTAGACCACGTGCCCAAGGTCGAGCTTTTAAGATTTTAAAACCAACTTGCCATATTACAGTCGTTGTAAAATCAATTAATTAAGAAAATAAAAATTAAGGATTTTTTCTATGGGACAAAAAACACATCCTTTGGGATTTCGTTTAGGAATTACACAAGAGCATCGATCATCATGGTATGCAGACTTTAAACATTATTCAACATTATTAAAGGAAGATGATCAGATAAGAACTTATCTTAATAAGTTCGCCAAATTCGCCAGTATTTCAAATGTTCATATTAATCGTAATGGATTAGGTGATCAAATTGAATTAAATATTGAAACAGGTCGACCTGGTATTTTAGTTGGGGATAACGGCTCTCAAATTAAAACATTAGCAACTAATATCAAAAAATTTTTACCTGATAATCATCAAATTACTATTAATGTTATTGAAGTTGAAAATATTAATTCTAATGCTTCACTTATTGCTGATCTTGTTGTTCAACAACTTGAAGATCGAGTTGCCTTTCGTCGTGCAATTCGTGAAGGGTTAAAGTGTGCTCAAGATAATCAAGTAAATGGTATAAAAATTGAAGTATCTGGCCGATTAAATGGTGCCGAAATGGCTCGAAGTGAATGGATTCGAGAAGGTCGTGTTCCATTACAAACTTTAAGAGCAGATATTGATTATGCAACAAAAGAAGCTAATACAATCTATGGTGTTTTGGGTGTAAAAGTTTGGTTATTTAAAAATGAAATATTAAAAAAATAATAAACACATAATTGACGATTTAAAAGCGATATTAATTAACTAATCTAATTTTATTATGTTAAGTCCAAAAAGAACAAAATATAGAAAATATCACCGTGGGAGAATGCGAGGAAAGGCTACAAGGGGAAATGAAGTAACATTTGGTCAATATGGTTTACAAGCTTTGGAACCATCATGGATTACTTCACGTCAAATTGAGGCAACACGACGAACAATTACACGTTATACTAAACGTGGGGCATCTTTATGGATTCGTATTTTTCCGGACAAAACAGTAACGGCACGGGCAGCTGAATCTCGGATGGGATCAGGTAAAGGGGCAGTTGATTATTGGGTTGCAACAGTAAAACCTGGAACAATTTTGTTTGAAATTAGTTCAGTTCCAGAAGAAGTTGCACGTGCAGCTTTTAATTTAGCCGCCTATAAGTTACCTATTAAAACAAAATTTATTATTAGAAACGATTAATAAACTATGAAGTTATCTAACTCTAGCAGTAACGATATCATGTCAATGTCAACTCAAGAATTAATTAAAGAGCTGAAAGAGGCAGAGAAGGGCTTATTTGATTTGCGATTTAAAAAAGCTACCCGCCAACCATTTAAACCTCATCAAATCAAAGCTACGAAAAAAAAGGTAGCAATGTTAAAAACTATTTTAAGAACTAAATCTCTAGATTTTTAAATAAATTTTAAAAATTAAAATTCGAGTTAAATAAAAATACATTTATAAAATGAAGAGTATTCAAAATAACTTGAGTGTAAAAAAAAGAGTAGATGTTTGAGAAATAAAATATTTTTTGATAAGTTTATAAAAAAATTAAATAGAGATTTTAAGGAACTTTTTAATGCCTGTAAAAGAAAAAATTGGTATTGTTGTGAGTAACAAAATGCAAAAAACGGTGGTTGTAAAAGTTGAAAGTCGTTATCCACATCCGATTTACTCAAAAACAATGATAAAAACACGTAAATATCTAGCTCATGATGAAATGAGTGAATGCAATATTGGTGATCAAGTTTTAGTACGAGAATGTCGACCACTTAGTAAAAGAAAACGTTGGTCAGTAGCTCAAATTATTTCAAAATCATCGTTAATTACTTAAAAAAAGTATCTTTTTATGATTTATCCACAAACAATGTTAACTGTAGCTGATAATACAGGTGCAAAAAAAATTATGTGTATTCGTGTTTTAGGTGGAAACCGAAAATATGGAAAAATTGGTGATACAATTATTGGAGTTGTTAAAGAAGCTATTCCAAATATGCCAGTTAAAAAATCTGATGTTATACGAGCAGTTATCGTAAGAACATCAAAGACGATTCGTAGACCAGATGGAATGTATATCCGATTTGATGATAATGCTGCTGTAATTGTAAATATGGAAAATAATCCACGTGGAACAAGAGTTTTTGGTCCTGTGGCTCGTGAAATTCGTGATAAGAATTTTTCAAAAATTGTTTCATTAGCTCCGGAGGTTCTATAAATGCCAAAAGGTAAAAAACTACAGATTAAAATTGGTGATAATGTAAAAATTATTTCTGGCTTTGATAAGAATAAAACAGGAGAAATTACAAAAATTTATCGGAATACTGGTAAAATTTTAGTAAAAGGTATTAATTTTAAATTTAAACATGTTAAGCCAAATACCGAGAGTGATGTTGGAGAAATAAAACAATTTGAAGCTCCAATACATCATTCAAATGTTAAATTAATTTAGACTTATTTGAAATAAAGAATATGCGTAGTCAACATTCCTTAGAAGAAATTGCAGAATTATATGGTCTATTAGAAAATATAAAAAAAGAATATGAAAATGGTATTCATTCTGTCTTAAGAAAAAGTAATCCCGAATTATTTTCTAATCCTCATACTATACCTAAACTTAAAAAAATTAGTATTAACAGAGGGTTAGGCTTAGCAGCTCAAAATAGTAATATTCTGAAAAAAAGTATTACGGAATTTACTCGAATTACAGGCCAAAAACCATTAATTACCAGAGCAAAAAAAGCTGTTGCCGGATTCAAAATTCGAGAAAATATGGAGTTGGGATTATCAAGTACTTTACGCGGTGAAAAAATGTATAATTTTTTAACAAAATTAATCTTTTTTACATTTGCGCAAATTCGTGATTTTCGCGGCTTATCTGTTCGAAGTTTTGATAAAGCAGGTAATTATACATTTTCGTTAAAAGAACAATTAATTTTTCCAGAAATTGAGTATGATGATGTAGATCAGATTCAAGGTTTAAGTGTAACACTTGTTGTCGATTCATCGACACCAAAATCTCGATCGAAAACAATTGACCGAGTATTAAATGGTATGATCTTATTGAAATTTTTACGATTCCCGTTAAATGATTGCGGTTATTATGATAAATATTCTTCATTTGGAGAAATTAATCAAGTATGGGATAAGAAAAAACACTTACGTCGAAAACGTTGGTCACAAGAATAAATAAAATAAGATTAAGGAGTTACAAGTGGTCACAGATAGTATTGCAGATATGTTAACACGTATACGAAATGCGAATATGGTGAAACATCAAATTGTTGAAATACCAGCAACAAAAATGTCAAGAGCAATAGCAATAATTCTTAAAAACGAAGGATTTATTGAAAATTTTGAAATTTATAATGAAAATATCTCTCAGTACCTTCTTCTTTCGTTAAAATATAAAGGTCAATCTCGTGAAAGGGTTATAACTAAAATTAAACGCATCAGTAAACCTGGTTTACGCGTTTATGCTAATTCCAAAACTTTACCTCGTGTTTTAGATGGATTAGGAATTGCTATCCTTTCAACCTCAAAAGGAGTAATGACCAATACTCAAGCAAAAGAGCTTGGAGTTGGGGGTGAAGTTTTATGTTATATTTGGTAATTGGAGTAAATTTATAATATGTCACGAATAGGAAAATTACCAGTTAAATTACCTGCATCTGTAGATGTTACAAATGATAATTCACTTTTAACAATAAAAGGAAAATTTGGAACATTAGAAAAAACAATTCCGGAAATTTTTGTAGTTGAACAGAGCAATGGTACTTTAATTGTACGTTTAGAAAATCAAACAAGAACAAATAAAGCTTTACACGGCTTATACAGAACATTGATAAATAATATGGTCATAGGTGTTTCTGAACAATTTCTTAAAACTCTTATGTTACAAGGGGTTGGTTATCGAGCAAGTGTACAAGGAAAAACCCTTGTTTTAAATTTAGGTTTTAGTCATCCTGTTAATATTGATATTCCGGAGGCTATAAATGTTGAAGTTGTTCAAAATACAACTATTAATATAAAAGCTTGTGATAAAGAGCAATTAGGCTTATTTGCTGCACAAGTTAGATCATGGCGTCCGCCTGAACCGTATAAAGGAAAAGGAATACTTTACAAAGGTGAACAAATCTTACGTAAAGCTGGAAAATCAGGTAAATAAGAAAAATTACTAACTTCTAAAAAAAGTATATTATGAAATTTTCAAAAAGAGTTTTATTAAGACTTAAAAATAAAAATAAAAAATTAAAGCCTGATAAATATAAAAAGTTGAAACGTGAAAGTGTAAGAGGGTTAATAAAAGGCACAATTGAAAGACCCCGCTTATCTGTATTTCGGTCTAACGAAAATATTTATGCTCAAATTATAGATGATAGTACAGCTAAAACACTTGTTTCTTGTTCAACTTTAGATCGTGATATTAAACTTAATAGTCAAAATGGACGAACATGCGATGCGTCTAGACTTATGGGACAAAAATTAGCAGAATTAAGTAAAAAGAAAAATATAACGAAAATTGTTTTTGATCGAGGGCCATATTTATATCATGGTCGAATAAAAGCTTTAGCAGATGGTGCTCGAGCGGGTGGTCTACAATTTTAACGAATAAATAAAAACTAAAAAATTTTATGAGTACCAAGTTAAAACAAGTTAATAAATTAAAAAAAGCGCCGCATCGTAATGACAATTTAAATGATGTTAAATTTGTTGAACGATTAATTAAAATTAGTCGCGTAACAAAAGTAACAAAAGGGGGTAAAAAATTAAGTTTCCGGGCAGTTGTTGTAATAGGAGATGAAAATGGACAGGTGGGAGTTGGAGTTGGTAAAGCTGAAGATGTTGTTAATGCTTTTAAAAAAGCAAAAACTGATGGAAGAAAAAATTTAATTCAAGTTCCAATAACAAAAGCATTAAGTATACCGCATGGGGTTGTTGGTGATAAAGGAGCTTGTAAAATTATTATGCGACCTTCGATTGAAGGCTCCGGAGTAATCGCTGGGGGTGCTGTTCGAACTGTGCTAGAAGTAGCCGGAATTAAAAATGTAATTGCAAAACAATTAGGATCAGATAATTTATTGAATAATGCTCGTGCTGCGATTGTTGGATTAGAAAGTTTAACGACTAAAGCTCAAGTATTAAAAAAACGTGACTTAAGTTAAAAACACAAAGTCAAATGAATACCAATATTTAAATTTTACATTACTAAAAATAAAAATGAAAAAGACAGACGATATTTTATTAAAACGTCTTTTATTAAGTGTTGGAATACTTCTCTTTATTCGCATGGGAACATTTCTTCCAATTCCCGGTATTAATCATGGACACTTGGCTTTCTATATTCAACAACACCCACTTACAAAAAATTTAGTGAGTACTTTTTCAGGGAATGATACATTTGTAATTGGATTATTTACATTAAATATTTTTCCTTTTATCAATGCTTCTATTATGGTTCAGTTGATAACAGGTTTAATACCAAGTATTTCTAAACTTCAAAAAGAAGGAGGTGGTGAAGGCCGACGTGCTATTACACGGTTAACTCGTTTAATTACATTAGGGTGGGCGTTAATTCAAAGTTCAAGTATTGCTTTTTACTTAAAACGTGCATTATTTGATTGGAGTCCATTACTAGCTTTTGAAATAGTACTTTGGCTAACCACAGGAGCTATGATTGTCTTATGGTTAAGTGAAGTAATTACAGAATATGGATTAGGTAATGGTGCATCTCTTTTAATTTATACAAATATTATTTCAAGTTTGCCAAACTTAGGTAAAAAATTAATAAGCGAAAATACTAATAATTTAACTACGTTATCCACTATTAGTATTGGTCTATTATTCTTTATCGCTATCGCAGGTATTATTACATTACAAGAAAGTGCACGAATTGTTCCCTTAATTTCTTCAAAACAATTAGGCCAAAGTCAATCTTTTGTCTCTTCAGCCAAATCAAATAATTATATTCCTTTACGGTTTAATCAAGCAGGTGTTATGCCAATTATATTAACAACTGCAATTCTCGTTTTACCAAATTATATTATTAATTTAGGTGTATTTCCATTATTAACTCTTCCTATATTTTTAAAATCATCAAAAATTATTTATTGGATTAGTTACTTTGCATTAATTTTAATCTTTAGTTCATTTTATTCAACTATTGTTTTAAATCCGAAAGATATTTCTCAAGAATTGCAAAAGATGGCAGTAAGTATACCTGGTGTAAGACCAGGATTAGCTACTACATTTTACTTAAAACAAGTTATGAAACGCGTAACGTTTTTTGGTGCTATTATTCTAGCAATATTAGCTACTCTTCCTAATATTATAGAAGGAATTTTAAATGTTTCAAGTTTTAATGGTTTAGGTACAACTTCATTATTGATTTTAGTCGGTGTTGTTCTTGACATTTCACGTGAAATGAAAAGTATTATACTTTCTAATATTTATAATGAAAAATTTGATTAAAACAAATAAAAATTTATTTATTAATTTAATATTTACAACGTTATAATGAAAGTTCGTCCTTCAGTTAAAAAGATGTGTGATAAATGTCGAGTAATTAAAAGACATGGTAAAATTATGGTAATTTGCAAAAATCCAAAACATAAACAACGACAAGGTTAATATATAAAAGGAGTTAAATAAATGGTAAGATTACTAGGTATCGATTTGCCAAAAAATAAACGAATTGAATATGCCCTGACATATATTCATGGAATTGGGCTTACATCTGCAAAAAAAATTGTAAAATTAGCAGAGATTAATCCTGAAACTAGAACTAATGATATTACAGTAGAACAATCTGTAGCGTTAAGAAATATTCTAGAAAACTTTGAGCTAAAACTGGAAGGTGATTTACGTCGTTTTAATGGATTAAATATAAAACGATTAAATGAAATAAATTGTCACCGAGGGAAAAGACACCGAAATAGTTTACCTGTTCGAGGACAACGAACAAGAACAAATGCTCGTTCACGACGAGGATCAAAAAAGACTGTTACTGGTAAGAAAAAATAATATTCTTTTGTTGGCAGTTTTACTAATTAAAAATATTACTTTATTATGGCACAAAAAACTCGAAAACCAGCAATAAAAAAAAATAGGACAAATCTTGGAACTGGAGTTGTTCATATTCAATCAACATTTAATAATACAATTGTTACAATTACCAACATAGCAGGAGATACAATATCATGGGCATCTTCAGGTAGTTCTGGATTCAAAGGTGCACGGAAAGGTACACCATTTGCTGCTCAAACAGCAGCAGAAAAGGCAGCTTTAGATGCATTAAGTTTAGGTATAAAAACTGTTGAAATTTTAGTAAAAGGTTCAGGTTCAGGTCGAGAAACAGCGATTCGTTCTATTGAAGGAGCAGGTTTAGAAATCCTTTCAATACAAGATATAACGCCAGTACCACATAATGGATGTCGACCAAGAAAACGCCGACGTGTATAAGTCTATTTATTTATAGAAATAAATAAATTATGAATTCCACAAAAGATTTTATCAATAGTTCTAATTTATCTTTAAAATCAAGTAAGATGAAACAATACACAATTCAATGTTTAAAATCAGAAACAATTGACTCAGGTGCGATGTATGGACAATTTTTAATTGATTCACTAAATTCAGGTCAAGGAATAACAAATGGGAATTTATTAAGGCGAGTTTTATTAGGTGATCTAGAAGGAACAGCAATTACTGGTGTTAGAATTGCTGGAGTAAAAGATGAATTTTCATTAATTCCAGGTGTTCGTGAAGATATTCTTGAAATTTTATTAAACTTGAAAGGAGTTATTTTAAAATCAAATATCGTTACTCGACAATTTGGACGATTACGAATACAAGGACCAGCTGTTATTACCGCGAGTTCAATACAGTTACCACCAGAAATAGAAACTATTAATCCAAATCATTATATTGCAACTATCTCAACTTCAGATATAGTTGAAATTGAATTTAAAATTGAATCTGGAACACAGTATCGACTAGCAAATGAACTTTTTTCTGATAAATTTGAAGATTTTATCGAAACAGATGCAATTTTTATGCCTGTTCAAAAGGTAGATTTTAAAGTTGAAAACGTTTATGATAATTCTAATAATATCAAAGAACGTTTATTTCTTGATGTTTGGACAAATGGTAGTATCGTACCACAAGACGCAATTATTTCTGCATCAAATTCAATTATTGCATTTTTTCAATCTATTAGTGAACAGAAAGTTAAAAATGCATTAGAAAAAGAAAATATAATAGAAAAAAATCAGGTAAAACCTATAGATCCTTACATTCATATTGCAATTGAAGAGTTGCAATTATCTGTACGGCCCTATAATTGCCTAAAAAGAGCTCGAATCAATACAATTGGAGATTTATTAGAATATTCTCCAGAAAAACTTTTAGAATTAAAAAATTTTGGTCGAAAATCAGCCGACGAAGTTTTCGCTACTCTTAAAAATAAACTAGGGATAGTTTTAAAATAATTATTTAGTATACATTTAATTTTATGAATAAAACATTTATTCCATCTACAAATTATAATAAAAGAAAATGGTATGTCATTGATTGTAAAGATAAACAATTAGGACGATTAGCCTCGAGCATTGTACCATTATTAACAGGTAAAACAAAATCTATTTATCATCCGTCATTAGATGTTGGTGATTACGTAATTTTAATTAATAGTGAAGAATTAAAAATTGACCGTGATGTAGAACGATTCCATGTCTACGAGCCAGGTCGACCTGGTAGTTCATTAAAACGATTAGTAAATATTTTACCAAAACGAATTATTGAAAACTGTGTTTTTAATATGTTACCAAATGGATTTCCAAAGAAACATTTAGTAAAACGATTAAAAGTTTATCAAGGAGCTGTACATCCACATGCAGCACAAGATCCAAAAGTTTTAGAAATAATTTAAATTTTACTTAATCAATTAAAAATATTTATGAATACAATTTTTCAAAAAGATAAAATTGGACTTGGGAAAAGAAAACGTGCAGTTGCACGAGTTTTTCTTGTTCCTGGAGATGGAAAAATAACAATTAATAAAATTCCTGGTGCAAAATACTTACAATACAATACAAATTATTTAAATTCTATTTGGGCACCTTTAGAAAAATTAAATTTAAAAACTCAATTTGACATTGTTGCAATTGTAAAAGGTGGTGGTTTAACTGGTCAAACTGACGCTATTAAACTTGGTGTTGCACGTTTAATTTGTAAAATGGAAAATGAAAACCGCTTAGTCTTAAAACCATTTGGATTCTTAACCCGTGATGCACGAATTAAAGAGCGTAAAAAATATGGTTTACGAAAAGCAAGAAAAGCATCACAATATTCAAAACGTTAAAAAATTTAAAATTATACTATGCCAAAACCTGAAATTCATCCAACATGGTTCCCAGAAGCTACAGTACTGTGTGAGGGGAAAACCCTTTGTTCGATTGGTTCTACAAAACCGCAGTTACAACTTGATGTTTGGTTAGGAAATCATCCATTTTATACAGATTCACAAACACTTGTTGATAGTGAAGGACGTGTAGAACGGTTTATGAAAAAATATGGATTACAAACAAACGACAAGTAATTTACAGATCTACAATAGTTTAAACTTAATTTAATTATTTTAAAAATACATGCCAACTATTCAGCAACTAATTCGTTCAAAGCGAATACAAATTAATAAAAAAACAAAATCACCTGCATTAGTAAATTGTCCTCAACGACGTGGTGTTTGTACACGAGTTTATACAACAACACCCAAAAAAACCCAACTCAGCAATTCGTAAAGTTGCACGTGTTCGATTAACGTCTGGTTTTGAAGTAACTGCTTATATTCCAGGTGAGGGTCACAATTTACAAGAACATTCAGTTGTTTTAATTCGTGGTGGACGAGTAAAAGATTTACCTGGTGTACGTTATCATATTGTTCGCGGTGCATTAGATAGTGGAGGTGTTAAAGATCGGACACAAAGAAGATCAAAATATGGAGTTAAAAAACCAAAAAGTTAAATACTAATTTAAAAAATTAAAATTAGTATTTACTAAAAACTATTTATTAAATAAAAAAGTTATTAGTATGTCACGTCGAAATATTTCAAAAAAACGATTCCCTAAAGCCGATCCGACTTATAATAGTTATTTAGTTAGTTTATTAGTAACTAGAATTTTAAAATCTGGCAAGAAAAATTTAGCTCAAAATATTGTAAATGGTGCTTTCGAAATTATAAAATCAAAGACAAATGAAGACCCTTTAGTAATTTTTGAAAAAGCAATTCGAAATGCTAGTCCAGTTGTAGAAGTAAAAGCAAGAAGAATTGGGGGTTCTACGTATCAAGTTCCTATTGAAGTAAGTAGTTTCCGTGCAACAAATTTGGCTTTACGTTGGATTATTCAATATTCAAAACAAAGAGTAGGAAGAACAATGGCAAGTAAATTAGCAAGTGAAATTATTGACACGGCTAATGATATAGGTAATACTATAAAGAAAAAAGAAGAAACTCATAAAATGGCAGATGCAAATAAAGCATTTGCGCATTTCCGTTATTAATTTTCGTTAAAATTAATTTCGCTAAAAGCAAAGAGATTTTTATTATAAACATTAAACTTAAAAGGAATTTTTTTAGAATGGCACGTGAAAAATTTGAACGTACAAAACCGCATGTTAACATTGGAACTATTGGTCACGTTGATCACGGTAAAACAACATTAACAGCCGCTATTACAGCAACTTTATCATTAGATGGTGACTCTGTAGCAAAAGATTATGCTGATATTGATGGTGCACCCGAAGAACGTGCTCGAGGAATTACAATTAATACTGCCCACGTTGAGTACGAAACTAAAGATCGTCATTATGCACACGTAGATTGTCCAGGTCACGCAGATTATGTAAAAAATATGATTACAGGTGCTGCTCAAACGGATGGTGCAATTTTAGTTGTATCTGCTGCTGATGGACCAATGCCACAAACAAGAGAACATATCTTATTAGCTAAACAAGTTGGTGTACCACATATTGTTGTATTTTTAAATAAACAAGATCAAGTAGATGATGACGAATTACTAGAATTAGTAGAATTAGAAGTAAGAGAATTATTATCGGCTTATGATTTCCCAGGCGATGATATTCCAATTTGTCCAGGTTCAGCTTTACAAGCAATTGAGGCAATTTCTGCGAATCCAAGTATTCAACGTGGTGATAATCCATGGGTTGATAAAATTTATGCATTAATGGATTCAGTGGACGCTTATATTCCAACACCTGAACGTGATGTTGAAAAAACATTTTTAATGGCTATTGAGGATGTATTCTCAATTACTGGTCGAGGAACAGTAGCAACAGGGCGAATTGAAAGAGGAGTTGTTAAAGTTGGTGATAATGTTGAAATTGTTGGTGTTGCTGACACTCAAACAACAACGATTACTGGTATCGAAATGTTCCAAAAAAACATTAGATGAAGGTTTCGCGGGTGATAATGTGGGTATTTTATTACGTGGTGTTACACGAGAAGATATTGAACGTGGTATGGTTTTATCACAACCAGGTACAATTACACCACATACTAACTTTGAATCAGAAGTATATGTATTAACCAAAGAAGAAGGGGGCCGTCATACACCGTTCTTTACAGGTTACCGTCCACAATTTTATGTACGAACAACTGATGTAACAGGTTCAATTGAACAATTTACAGCTGATGATGGTTCTGTTGTAGAAATGGTAATGCCAGGAGATCGTATTAAAATGACTGCAGAATTAATTTATCCAGTTGCAATTGAAGAAGGTATGCGTTTTGCGATTCGTGAAGGTGGCCGAACAATTGGTGCTGGTGTTGTTTCTAAAATTGTTAAATAATTGAAAAAATTTATGGAAATAAAATCCAATCAAAAAATTCGTGTAAGATTAGAATCTTTTAACAGTGAACTTTTGAATACATCAATTCAAAAGATATCAGAAATTATTCGTGATACCGGGGTTTATAAGGCAGGAGTTGCGTCTTTACCAACAGATAAACGAATCTATTGTGTATTACGCTCACCGCATGTTAATAAAGATTCGCGTGAACATTTTGAAATTCGTACTTATAAACGAATAATAGAAATTTATTACGATGCTTCTGTTAATATCTTTGATTTATTAGTAAAATCTGATTTACCACCGGGAGTATTTTACAGAATATGTATCTCATAAAATTTAACTAAATAATTGAATCTTATTTGATCATTTCGTTAAATTAAAAAAGAATATGAATGTAGAAATGCATTGATATTCTTCTTTGGGTTGAATTCGTAGAAATAATTATTTTTACGAATTCCCTTGAAATTAATCCATAAAGAATCTCCAGATTAATTCTACAGTTAATGCACCACAGAAAAAAATTAAGGCAAACGTAAGCGGAGTGACCGCACCACCTCTTTGATCTTTTAACGTTTAATCTTTGGCTTTATCTCATATAACCCAAGTTGTATTGATAATTAATTAATTTTTTAAAGCATCTATAGATGATTTTGTTTTCTTTAGAGCGAATTATTTCAATTATAGTTGATGTGGTTGGTAACTACATATTGGTCTCGTATGTAATTAATAACGAATATAAG
>Ga0115101_1360651_pt1 | contig 16381 bp, 1 predicted proteins | sample MBTome_4_FD_89645 | JGI IMG/M metagenome (GOLD analysis project Ga0115101, IMG submission 89645) | Marine eukaryotic communities from Pacific Ocean to study complex ecological interactions - MBTS_20Mar14_M1_3um Metatranscriptome... | ecosystem: Environmental > Aquatic > Marine > Oceanic | place... | reverse complement strand
TTTTCGTCCAAGCCCACAACAGGTTTCAATATCAGCTGCCCTTGGTATTGATCCCAGCTTATCGAACTTTCAAATTTTCCCGCAGGATTCTGAGAGTCCAAATCAAGAAGGATATCTCGGGTCTTGGAGCCGATCAAACCTGAAATTGTGATCCATGGGAATCTCCCGATAGACGCCTCGTTATAAGCATTCTTGCACGTGTCCAAAAGCTTGACTGTAGGCGTGAGGCAGATTGTAATCTCGTTGGGTGCGCACGGGGTTTGAGTGGCTTGACTGACTGATTTGGAGTTGAATTCCAGAGCGACGATGTTCAATGGCGACACCCCGTGAGATGTTTCCGCTGAAAGCTCCTTCTCTGGCATCAACTGACCAGCAGGCGTCAAAGTTATCGTCTGAGGACCTTGTTGATCCCGCCGGTTCTGCAACACGAAAGCAAAGCAGTACAGCGTGTCTGCCGCCAAATCCGACTCAAGCGCCAACGCGAGTGATCCTGTGGTGGGATCCCAACTTTGTGCTTGCAAAAAATTTGCAGGGCCGTTGTAGCCCTTGGAGAAGTGGTCCGAATATGTCAGGGCAGGTACGTCTTGCGTGGTGGATCCCACGAGACCGGAAAGAGTCATCGTCGGCACACACGCTGTAGTGATAGTAGGCCACGCCTGGATGCAAACTTGTATCGTATTGTCTCCGCATGGCTGAGCCGAATTAGCGCGGACCAAATGCGTGTCGAATTGTCCTGCCATCAACTGGTCAATTTGCCCCGTCATCGTCGTCAGGGCTTCGCTCCCTTCACCATCTACCCTGATCTGAATGCCCGTGACAGGTGCCTGTGTTGCAGTGTCAATGTTGGTGATGTCGAAGGAGAAAGAATAATCTTGCGTTTCGAATATTTCCTCAATCGGTTCAACGGTGATTTGTCCTCCACCTTCACCAACAGACTGCAACCAACTTGCACTTGGATTCAATGCGGATGGTGGTTCGTGCAGAGTGATGGATGTGCTGCTCGTCCTGGAGTCTCCAAGGCCAGAAATGACAAAAGCAATGCTGTTACAGAGCAGGGGGACCGTCGGTCTCAAAACCACTGTGATCCTATTCACGGCGCACGGCGCTGTCGAACTGGATGAAATACTTGCAGTTGTCCAGGAGGTATCAACGACGTGCAGTGGTTGCTCAGCAAGGGTCCCCGGCTTTGTCAAAGGTTGAGGCTTTACCACATCTGGTAAGCTACCAGTCGTGGCCGTAAAAGAGACGGTAACGTCCGGTGAAATTTGCGGCGTGGTGGGATTAGTGAGGTCAAAGGTAATGGTAATCGGATCGCATCCCTGCAGTGTTTGTGTCTTTGTCAGAGTCAGCACTGCACTGTCAGCTGAGTTGCTCCACCCAGCTGTGCTTGAGATCATATCAGCGCCCGACACGTCGATGTTCAAGTTGCCTCCTGCCCCCATCGTGGTGGAACCTGTCAGTCCACTGATCGAAATCGTGCCTACACAACTCAAGAGTGGGGCGTCAGTTTCGAGTATTACTGTGATGGTGTTGACAGCGCACGGGTAGCTCTTAGACTGGCTGATACTGTAGGTCGTCCACTGCACGCCTTTGATGTACAGCGGGTGCGCGTCTCCTGACGCACCGAGGCACAGCGACTTGCCTGAAAAATCTACTAGGCTGCCGTCTTTGGACATAGACGATTGGTGATCGGCGCGGTCATGTGTGTCATCATCTAGACGGAGCCACAGTGAAACATCGGGCGACGGTTGGCCTTTGTTTGGATTGTCCAGAGTGAAAGTCATCACAATCTCCGTATTCGCCAAAATAGGGGCACTAGTCCCGAGAACGTTGACAACCAATGCCCCGGCAGCCGAATTCCAATTTGCGTTAGTCTGTGTCCAACTAGATCCCTGCACGGCGAAGTCCACACTAAAACTTACGCTGTCTCCCGTCGCGCTGCCCGTCAGCCCAGAAAGCGAGACGGAGGGGAAGCATTCTGACTCTAGAGAGACACTGGATTGGAACGTCACGGTAATGGTGTTCTCATCGCACGGGAACGGACTCGATTGACGGATCCCGGTGGCCACGGTAGCCTCGCGGATTCTCATCGGATACGTCGCATCGGTATCAACAAACAAAGAATTTAGGTCTCCGTTCAGAAATCCTTGGCCGTTGTTCGTGGCACCGTTGTTCCAAACGCCTAAACGACCTGAGTTGGTGTCTTTGTAGCTCACATCAAGCGTCATTCCTGGGGCAGACTGGTGCATCGAGGGGTTAGTGACAGTGAAGGCCAGAGTAAAGGTCAGTGATGTTGCTCCAGATAGGAACAGCAGATCGTTTTGCACAGAGGTAGTTAGTGTTCCCGGGTCTGAGTTACTCCAGCCGGAGATGATGTGATTCAGCGAGGTTGTTGAATCCAGCGCAGGCGATGCCTGTGTGTTGCTGAACAGACCCGTGATGGTGAGCAAGGGAGAACAGAATGTGTAGAACGGAACGTTTGTGACAATGGTCACGGTGATGATGTTCTCACTGCATGGATTGTCGGTGCTTTGAGACACGTGCGTCCCTGTGAGGACTTCTGGGATCATAATAAACATCGGCTTCTTCTCATTGCTGCTCTCCACCTCCATCGATGCTGCAGTGTTTGACATGATGTCTGAGCTCACCGAGAGCACAGCTGCACCATGCTGTGACGCTTGATTTCGTACCTTGAAGCTGAAGACGTATGAAATTGATTTCTGCACGTCGGACTTCGGCGCAAATATCACCTGGCCTGTATCCCCGCTGAAGGAGTCCGCTTCAACATCCGTGAATGGTGCGTCTGCAGCGCCACTAAATTTCGACACCGATGTGCCCTCACGCGTTCCGGTCAGTCCCACAATCGTGATGCGAGGATAGCTACTGTAAGGAACGCTGCTGCCTGATGTGATTTGCTCGCAGGTGTTGAGCAGATCTATCGATGTTTGTAAAGTGACGGTGATGGTATTTTCAGCGCACGGATAGTGCGAGCCCTGCCCGATCTTCTTGACATTGAAAGATAATGATTCAATGAAAAGCGTCTCTTGATCAGCAGACACACCACTGGACTTCTGCACAACAGTTTCCGAGTAGATAGACTGCGCAGTGAGTTTTATTGCTGGTGCAGCCTGTCCCTGTGGGCTGTTTTTGACTACGACACTCACATCATAGCTTGTCTGTCCTGTTAAATCCGTGGCAAGGCGAAGAATAAGCTGGCCTGTGGCCGTGTTCCAAGGAGCAGTGCTCTCAAACATTCCAGCAGCATTTTGGCTGCTAACAGCAAGGCTGTACGACGGCCAGCTGGTATCTGCCCACGACGCGGCGTCTCCGAGTGTCGTGGTTCCCGTCAAACCGGTCAATGTCAATGTAGGGGTACACTGTTTTCTGATCGAAAAGGTGGCTGCAAAGGATATGGAAATGGTGTTTGCCACGCACGGCTGCGAAGTTGATTGCGACGCAGTCGGCGTAATGACGGCGTTTGTTACCTTCATCACTGTGCCGTCAAGCAGGTGCTGTGTGCCAGAAATGTGCTTCACTTCAAGCTTAATGTTGCTGTGACCATTGAAGGTCACCTGTCCATTCACCAGCTTAAAACTTACAGTGTATGGCGTATTAGCATTTATATCGCTCTCGAGGAAGAGCTCAACAGATCCAGCATTCTTGTCCCAGTCTGCTGTGGCTTGGAAGATGTTACCACTGTCATCTGCCAAGTTAATTTTCCCGGAAACTGTGCTTGACCCACCAAAGCCTGTTACCAGCAGACTTCCTGACACCCCATCACAATTACTGTATATTTTCTGAACGGATGTGAAGGTAATCCATACAACATTCGGGCCGCAAGGCTCATACAGATTGTCGCCGTTGTGGTCGGGGTCTGTTCTCTGCTCGATGCTAGCCGTTGAAAACGTAACGTCTTCGACCTGTAAAGCGCCGCCGTCGAGGACATGTGCATTCGACGTGCCAATCACGTGCGCCTCAGACACAGTCACTGTTTTCTGAGACTGAGGAGCAGCGGGGTTATCGAGGTCAAAACTAAACGTGTAAAAAGTGCCCGCGACCAGATTGTCAATTACTGCTACTTTTAGAACCCCATTCGCCTCATTCCAGTCGGCCGTCCCGGCAAAGCTGGGTCCCGTAACACCCAGCGCGGATGCAGTGTCGGTGGTCGATCCCGTCAGTCCAGTCAAGGTGAAGCGCGAGATGCAACTTGCCAACAAGTACGCACCCACTGACACAGAAACAGTAATGGTGTTTAGTGAACATGGATTGTTTGTTTGCTGCGAGATGGTGGATCCAGATCTGAAAGCCACTGGCAATATTTTGAGAGCCTTCCCGTGCTCTGCAGAGGGAGTCAGGACCCCATTAGCAACCTTGTCGGTAAAGTCAGGCGTGTGGGGTTTATCTGATACTTCAAAAGTTGGCGAGGTGAAGTACTCGACATCTTGACCGCTCCGCGGGTTCAGCACATGGAACTGTACCTTGATGCTCGGGACCACTGACTGTTGACTAGCAGTCGGATTTGTGACGGTAAAGTAAAACCCCAGCTCACTTCCAGCCGTGACGCTCTCTCCAACAATACCACCCTGGTGAATGCTGAAGGACAGAATGCCAGCAGCGTAATCCCAGCTTGCTGAACCAGCACCCTTGTCAACCTGGGCATTCTGGAGATTGATGGTCAGTGTCGAGTCAGTCGTGTTGGTCGCAGTTAGTCCAGAGAGAGAAACCTTGGGGTTGCAGCCGGATACGAGATCGACGTTGGGAATAATGTATACAGTGATACGGTTCACATCACAAGGGAACGGGGATGATTGATACGCTCCTGCAGCGAGCGTCACATCACGAATGTACATGGGCTCAAAATCTCCCGGTACAGCTGTCAAAATACTGGTACCTGTCACCAAGCCTGCCTCACTATCCATCACCTGTTTGACGGTAACCAGCGGTGTAGCGTCAATGGATGCTAAGACAGCGCTCTGCGGCGTTGGAGGATTGGTCAGGGTAAACGAAATCGTGTGTTTTTGTCCAGCCTCCATGATGCCAGAATCCTTGAGCTTGATCTGCACGCTTCCGCCCGACTGTGACCAGATACCTGTGGTCTGGACCGCACTTGTTCCTGTCTCCACTGTCGAAGTTATGCTGAAAACCTCATCAGCTTTTGTCGTGGAGCCCGTCAGCCCCTCGATTGTGAATCCATCTTCCAAGCATCTTTTGTAAATAGGGACGGATGGCGCAATCGTGGTTGTGATCGTGTTCAAGGCGCACGGGTACGGAGTACTCTGTCGTATGTACTTGGTCTCCCATCTCACCGGCCGGATGTACAGTGGATGAAGATCGCCTGTCTGGGGGTTGCGGATTTCAGCTGCAGAAGGCACCGTATCGTCCTGTGCCATGGCCTGACTCACTGAAATGAGAGGGGAAGCTGTCACCAGTTCGACAGAAGAATTTTGAGCCACTGCATCATTGTAGATACTGAACGAGAATGCATATTGTGTCCCCGGTTCCATGCTTGCACCACCGACAAGGGAAACGGTGAGCTTACCAGCCTCTCTGTCCCAGACAGCGGTCTCGTTGAACACACCAGCGGAATTACCTGGACGTGATAGGGGCATAACCCCGGAGGGAGAATCTTGATGTGCCCCCAGCAAGCCCGCAATTGTCAAGCTGCGCAAGCACGACGCTGGAAAGGGGACCGTAGACTGCAGTGTCACAGTGATGGTGTTGAGAGCGCACGGATATGGAGTTTTCTGCCCGATATTCTTGACTGCCCATGTCCTGTTTCGAATGTACATTGGTCTGAGATCTCCAGCCGCGGGGTCGTAGATGTCGTAGCTGATGTCAGGCTCACTCATATCCTCCTCCATGATATAGTCGCTGATTATGAGATTCGGGGCAATCAAGACTTCGACGGGGGAATTCTGCGCTGCAAAGTCATTTCTCAGCGTGAAATCAAACGAATAGCTTTGTGTTGGCAGCATCGGATGCGCATCCCCAGGCTGTAGGGAAACAACAAGCTGCCCGGCACCTCTTGTCCACTTTGCACTTGAAGATAGTACCGTTGTATCGACATTGTTCAAGGTCAGTGTTGTGTCCTCTGTCGCCGCCCCCGTCAGCCCTTTCAAAGTGAAGGACTGTAGACAGGACTGATAGACTGGCACACTTGGCCTCAATGTGACCTTGATTGTATTGATGGCACAGGGATACGGCGATGTCTGTCCAATTTTTCGAACCTCCCACTCGACAGTCCGAATGTACAGCGGCTCAAGATCACCAGCTACTGGATTGTAAATATCAGACTCTAGACTAGGTTTTGTGGAATCGGGCTGCATTAGCTCAGTACCTGTCAGTAATGTCTCGCGCACGACGATCGAAACTGGCGACGACTGGTTAGAGATACCGTTGACAAGTTCGAAGGAGAAGATGTAAGGTGTGCCTGCCAGCATTGGATCGAGGTCTGATGCGGCCAGGAATATCACAAGGGTGCCAGAGGCACGCGTCCAATTAGCACCTGTCTGCAGGGCCGAATTCTGCGGCGAAATGTGAGTAAGGTCCAGCATAGAGGAATCGGTTGCAGCCCCAGTGAGACCCGTCAGCGAAAAGGAGGGAAGGCATGAGTAAAAAATGGGAACACTCGGTTGGAGAGTGGTCGTTATGGTATTTGAAGCGCAGGGATATGGCGACGACTGTCCTATGTCCTTTACCTCCCAGCTCACATTCCTGATATACATCGGGTACAGGTCGCCAGGCTGGGCATTGTAAATAGGATAGTCCAAGTCATCTGGATCTGTTGGATCGTTGTCCAAGCTTTGGCTAGTTTCAATCATATAGTCTGAACCTGAGGCCACAAGTATCTCCACGGCAGACGGCTGGTCATTAAAGTCGTTGGTCAGATCGATGGAAAACACGTATGAGACACCTGCCAGCATCGGATGGTCGTCGCCTTCAATGAAAAAGATTGTAAGGCTGCCTGCGTCCCGTTCCCAGATGCCAGACGTGTTGATGACGTCACTGTCAGAGGAAGGAAAAACGTTTGTGATCGTGATGGCATTATTGTCAGCAGTCTTACTCCCAGTAAGTCCCGTGATGGTGAAAGCCGACAAACAGGACTGGTAGATGGGAATGCTCGGCTGCAGGGTCGTTGTGATCGTGTTCTGAGCGCACGGGTACGGCGAAGTCTGCCCTATCATTTTCACTTCCCACGCAACGCCACGGATACGAAATGGTTCCAAGTCCCCAGCCTGAGGTACATGGATTCCGTAACTAGCGTCTGGAACCCCACTATTTGCATCCATATCAGTGTCTTTGAAAAGTGGGTCGGCCTTGAGCGACAGGATACTCCCTTGTTCTTTGATCGTATTCTGGTTTGTCAGTTTAAATTTAATCGTCACTGCAGTGTCCCTGTCAACAGCAAGAATAATATTTAGAACAAGGTCATCGTCATCCGCCTTCCAGTCGGCGGTTGAAGAAACCTGCGGTGGTTGGGGTGTCTGTAGCAGAAGAGACCCTGACGGCGTCGAGGATCCGTCCAAGCCCCTTACAGTCATGGATGACAGGCAAGAGGAGTCGAATGGCACAGACGAGACGAGGGTCAGAGTGATTGTGTTGTCAGCACACGGATATGGAACGGATTGCTGCGCACTCTTGGTGGTCCAGGTTGCTTGAGCTATCATCATAACACTTCCCTCGAGTACATTTTGACCTTGCGGAATCGTCAAGAAACCCACCTCAATATTTACGTCCGTGATCGCACTTTGCTGCTGATCACCGTTGATGAGATCGAAGTAAAATGTTTTCTCCACACCGCTATTTGTAGACTGCAGCAAGTTGATTGTGATGCTATTTCCTGACCAAACACTTTCAGACTGGAAGGTCCCATCAGAGGTAATCGTTGGTCCATCACCGTCAGTTTGCTTGGTGCCAGTCAACCCAGAAATTGTCATCTTTGGTACGCAGCCGTTGTCGTTGTCGATATCGATAGACAGAGTCAGCGTAACATGAACCCGATTTGTACCGCAGGGATCTGTGTTTGTTGTCCCTATCGCCCGTTTGATGAAGGTGAGGGGCACAACTCCCAAGATGGAGGTTGTCAACGAGACATCCGGTAGGATGATTGCTGGATTACCCGTAGACAAACCTACGCTGACCGCAACATCGCGTTCGAATGGTTTGTTTTTCAGTGTGAACGTGAAAGAATGGCCCACGCAGCCTTCCAGTGTCGACGTGTCCTGCAGATCAAAAATCAAGACGCCGCTCTGGACCCAGCTTGCCGTGGACTTGAAAATGCCGTTGTCTATGGCGGTGCCCGACAACGACAGTGTCTTGTCTTCAGTTGCCGTTCCGGACATCCCCGCCAGCGTGAACTTCGGCACGCAGGACTGGAACACTGGGCCTGTTGTGTGAATGGTGACAGACATTGTGACATCAGCGCAGGGCGTGGTCGTGCCTGACGTTATTGTCGATTCTGTCAGATGAAATTCCACCGGTCGAATCTTGAGAGGGTATGCATCCGCAACACCACTGGCGCAGGCAGTCAAGGTGGACCAAGTCGTCAGGGAACTCGTGTCCGTCGGCAGTGACATGCTTTGAACCACATGTTCAGATGTGCTGTGATACGCATCGTCTAGGACGATCCTAAGCGAGGTTGCAGGCGAATCTTGTGCGACATTGGGGTTTTTTAAAGTGAAGCTGAACTGAACGAGCTGATTCATCGGAATTGCAGACGAAGTGCTCGACGTGTCGAAGTAGAAAACCGTCAACGATCCAGATTCCTTCGTCCACGTGCCAGATTGTTGCCATGCCGATGCGCCATCATCAAACGAAACCTCAGGTGTACTGTCGGAGGTCGCCGAACCTTTGAGACCAGACAATTGAATTTCGGGAGTGCAGCTTGGGTACAGTTGAATATCAGCAGTCACATCCACTGTAATGGTGTTAACATCGCACGGGAAAGGTGAGGATTGCCGTATCGCAGAGGTAATCACAGCATTTCGAATCTGCATAGGGTATGTCGCGATGGCGGTCGGATCGCTAGCCGCTATGCCTTGAAATCCGTGGACGGGTACATTTGCGTTGTTTGTCCACTGGTAAGCCGTCGGAGTGGCTCCAAGTCCATAATAGTTGAGCTCAACATTCATTCCCGGAGCATCCTGAAACTTTGAGGGATTCGTGAGAGCAAATGTGACTGTAAATGAAATCACAGTTGCTTGGGTGTCGCCGGCTCCAAAATCACTTGTAGACGCCAGCACCAGAGTGCCATCGGCCCTTGACCACGAGACAAGGTCGATCTCATATGACGAGCCACTGTAGATCAGATCTACCTGGGTCACCTCGGCATCAGTGTTTGAAGAGCTGCTCGTGAGGCCGGTGAAAGTCAACTTCGGCGTACAGCCAATATACAGGGGAACATTCGTGTTCATAGTGACAGTGATCGTGTTGGTTGCACAAGGATTGTCACTACTTTGATGCGCATTACTTGTGCCTTGAATGACTGGCCCGATGACGTACATCGGCTTGGTGTTTCCTGTTCCGCTGCTGACGCTTCTCGCTGTGCTGGTTACCCACTCACTGTTCAAACGAGGGAAGGCGCAGTGTGGCTTTCCTCCTGATTGGTCACTTCAAAAGAGAAAGTATGGGTTCCGATCCCCATGCTTTCACTAGGTGTGATGATGAACTCTCCGGTGGACACGGTCAAGTCGGGTTGCAAGCCGTGCAAGGGGTTCGGCGTGTCAGTTGAGGTGGTTGCTGAGACAGCCGATCCTTCTCTCGTCCCTGTGAGTCCGGAAAGGGTTATCTTTGGTGCTGTTGCATGTTGTGACGCGTATGAATCTCCGTATCGGCATCCAGACAGCAATGCAATGTTGGTTGTGAAGATCACCGTGATGGTGTTCAGAGCGCATGGCCAGTGCAAGGTCTGGATAGCACTAGCACCAGTAATCTCGAGCGCATCGATCTGCATGATGAAGTTTTCAGGTCCAACCAATTTGTCACTCTTGCCTGACCCGAATACAGAAGGATTGATGAATGTAATGGTCTGAGCGGAATTCTTCGTAGGCTGGTTCAGGACGTCGAAGCTGTACGTGTACGTAGTATCCACCGCCAGGTCCGAATCTAACTCGAGTAACAGAACACCTTCGACATATTCCCATCCCGCAGTCTCTGAGAACCCGCCTGTTGCTGCAACAACACCAGTGATCTCTTGGTCCACAGTTGCCGAGCCTTTGATACCGCGTACAGTTATCTTGCTGTCGCAGAATTTCGCAATAGGCGCCGTAGCAGGAGCAACAGAAATCGAGATGGAGTTAGACGCACAAGGATTTTTAGAAGATGATGAGATGCTAACAGCCCAAGTTGGCTCGAGTATTTGGAGAACCGACCCAACCATAACCTGCTGGTTTGTTGATGAGAGCAGGGGAGCGTTGATGGCAATCGAGTCTTGAGCAACTTGAGGTTCCTTTCCATTCCGAATTGTGAATGATATGGTGTACTTGGTGTCTTTGCTCATCGTACCCACCAAAAACACTTGCAGGATACCACTCGACATGGACCAGGAAGCCGTTTTGTTGAACGTCGAGCTGTCATCTACAATACTCAAAGAAGAGCTGCCAGTCATCGAGCCCGTAAAGCCAGAAAACTCCAGATATTCCACACAGCTTGCGTACAGGTCGACGTCAGGTTGAATCGTCAAAGTGATGACATTTTCAAAGCAAGGATAAGTATTTGTGTCGGATATGCTTTTCGTTGACCATGTCAACGCATCAATTTGCATCGGATCAATTGCAGATCCAGCCAAAGCAGAAATTGCCGGATTGTCAATCACTCTTGCAATATTCAGTGTGACAGCCGCTGCACCTTGGGGAGTTGCCGGGTTCTTCAAGGCAAATACTATGACGTACTCTTGACACCCTTTCACCACGGATGATAGCCCCCCAGCAGCCAGAGGCAGCAACAGTGTACCGGCAGCTCCAGTGTTATCCCATCCAGCAGCACTTCCACCCACATTTGTCCACGGCCCGTACGGCTCTATCACACCCGAAGGCACAGAAGACAACGAAAGGGATTGATCTGCTGTCACGGACCCGCTCAGACCGGACAAAGTGAGATTGGAAACGCAGTTCTGGAACAATGGCCCATCAGTTGTAAACTTCACGGTGATTTCGTTGTCAGCGCAAGGGTTCGCACTGTTTTGTTCTACAGAAAAGGACGTGAAACTGACTGCACGCACGCGAAGAGGGTCGGCGTCGCCGTTTTGGGGACTGTTGTTGCATGCATCCTTGCCGCTTGTTGACACCGCTGTTGTGTCCGAGCCCGGCACGACGATGCTACTCGAATCATGTGTTGCTGGTGCATGGTATGGGTCATCATAGCCGTCGTTCATGGTTGGCGTGTCCTGTAGAACTACTGACAGCGACACTGTCGCACTCGATTGTGCATGCGAGGGGTTCTGCAGAGTGAAACTGAGCACAACCTCGGATCCCCCTGCAATTTCTTGAGTGCTTTCAGTCGGCAAGAACACACTAACTGACAACGTGCCGCTTTCCTGCACCCATGCTGCTGCTTTATTGGCCATGGCAGACCCGCCGGCTTTGACTGCAACCTCGAGATCGCTACGGCTTTGAGTGACAGATCGGTACAGTCCTGTAATATTCACGACCGGAGAGCACCCACGATGGAGGTCAAGGCTGGGCGTGAAGGTTACGGTAATGGTGTTGTCATCACATGGATAGGGTGAGGACTGTGCAATACGACTCGAGATTGTGAGAGCTTCAATCTTCAACGGATATGAGGGGTCCGTGCCAGAGAAGCTGCCACTGCTTCCTCCCACATATTGCTGTCCGCTGTTGGTTGCTGCGTTGGACCACACCGTGCTGTACTGTAGCTGGATATCGACTCATGGAGCGTCCTGATGCATAGATGGATTCAGTAATTGGATGTTGAAAGAGAAAGCCGTCTTGCCCGTGGCATCACCCGGAATGGTCCCAAGCTGCATCTCCAGCGTCCCAGTCGACCTGGTCCACGTTGAGGCTGACAAGGCCGTACTCGGAGACATTGCCCCGTTCAAATTTGACAGAGCAGAACTTGCAACATCCGGCGTCGAAGTGGCCACGAGCCCTGTCACCGTGAGAACGGGGGTACACAACTCAAAAATGGGGACATTGGTTGTGACGCTCACGGTGATCGTGTTTTGGGCGCATGGGTTGTCAGAGGACTGATGAACGTGCGTGTCGGCGCCTCCCATGACTTGTGGCGATATTATATACATGGGCTTCTTCCGATCTTCAGTTGGCGTGTCCATGGCTTGGACTGCGTGCGTGAGAGTGTCGGCTGAAATGTAAATTGCCGGCGCTGTTTCTTGGCCCGTCTCCTGATTGGTGAGGCTAAACTCGAAAACATACGTCGTTCCCTTGTCGACCGCAAAGTGCGGCCTCAACATGAGGTCACCATCCGCCGTCAAGCTTGTCGTGACGTTGTTGAAAGGCGCGCCGCAAACGCAATTGCCCCAGCCGTCGCTGCTATCGTACGTGTACTGAGTACCACACCATAGTACTCCATTATTGTTTTGATCCGTGCATTCACTGTAGTCGATGCCATTGTATTGAAACGGAAACATGCATGCAGAACCTTGTGGAGCCACACCACCTGTTGTGAAGCATGAGGACGTGCTGCTGGCAAGCACGGAAGTAGTCAAATCTCTGCTGCCTACCAACCCCGTGATGGTGATCGCGGGGAATATGCCATCACCGATGTCGCTCGAGTTCCCGCACGAATTGAGCAAATGCACACTGGTTGAGAGTGTTATCTGGATTGTGTTGAGATCACACGGGTAGGGCGAAGATTGTCCAATCTCTGCCGTATCAAATTGCAGCGCCTCAATGGACATGATCTGCTCATTGCTTTGCTCGTTCGACTCCATGTTGGTACTGTCTCCCAAGTAAATGTATCTTGATGTTTGAGCGACAGGTCCGTTTACAACCTTGAAAGAGAATTCGTAAAAAGACTGCCCTTCCAGATCACCAACCAGGCTCACAATTGCCTTTCCGGCTGCAGAATCCCAGATCAGCGTCGAGCCCCAAGCACCAGACGCCGGACTTGGACTCAGCAAATCGAGACGATGTCCGGTTGCCCACGAAGGCGGCTGCGTATCCGTATCTACGTCACCCTGTGTGCTTGTTCCTGTGAAGCCCCACAGCGTGAATCGAGGGCTGCACAGCTTCCTGATTGCAAAGTTGGCGCTAGGCGTAAAAGTGACTGTGATGGTCGATTCGGCGCACGGCTGGGAAGATGACGAGTGGACAGACGTAATGATATAAAACGAGTCGACTTCAAGCACCGTCCCGGCAAGTGAATGCTTGGTGTCAGACAAGTGCGGCAGTTCCAGTTTGATGTTTGAATGCCCAGTTGACGAGAATGCGCCATTCACGATGGTAAAGCTAAAGGAGTACTGGGTGTCCTTGACCAAGTCGCCATCAAGATAGAGCGTCAAAGTTCCATCGTCCTTCTTCCAGTTACCGTCCGCATTGTAGACATCGGAACCGATGGGAGTGACTGCCAACGGAATACTCTCCGTCGATGATCCTGTCAACCCTGAGATAACTATGTATACGAATCCTAATATCGGATCACCATCACCATTAGCCGCACCAGTAGCGCAGGCTCTCTTGATGTTGATGTTTGGAGTGAAGTTGACCGTGATTGTGTTTGGACCACATGGCTCAGAGCTGGTGTCAGTGATAGTTGCTGAGGAAAAGGAAACATCATCGACGACAACTACGCTCCCTTCCAACTGAAGAGCAGATCCGCCCACGATCACCGGCTCTGCCAAATAGGCTGCCGATGAAGTTTGAGGGTTCGGACCATTTGTAACATCAAACGAGATGGTGTAGCTTTGCCCTACGACCAAGTTCGCGACCAAATTTACCACGAGTGTTCCAGAACTCAAATCCCACTCTCCCGACGTCTCAAATGTGCTGACCGGGCTAGAGCTTACGTCAACAGAACTCGCCAATGGTCCTACTGTCTCGAGACCAGAAATGCTGATGCGGCTGGCACACGCGAAAGCCAAGAACTTGTCGACACTGAAAACAACGGTAATGATATTTTGTTGGCAAGGCTCGCTGGTGCTCTGTGCAATGGTACCTGCTGCAAAAGAAACCGCCTCCACGAAGAGCGCATGATAATGGGCTTCATCTGGCTGCCCCATCTCACTTGACTGGTGTGTTTCTGGTTCGTGTAAGGATGAGGGGTACGACGGCGTGTCAAGAGGCACACGATCATCGAGAGTAAGCTGCAGCGAAGTGGTTGGGGCAACCTGGCTTGCGCTGGGATTGAAAAGATCAAATGTCATGACTAAGTCTAAGTTGGCTGGAATTAGAACACTGTCCGCTTCGTCGGAGAAAAGAGATACCGTCACTTTCCCAGAGCTTTGCTCCCATGAGGCATTCTTGCTCGTGATTTGAGGCACCCCTGCTGCTGTAAAGTCTACCTTCACGATACTCCTGTCCGTTGCCGATCCCGTCAGTCCAGTCAGTGTTATCGTTGGAGAGCAGATGGGATAGAGCGCAATGTTTTGCACCGTTACAGTGACTGTCATGGTGTTAGTCACGCAAGGCGAGGCGGATGCTTGTGCAATTTTGCTCGACACGGCGGCAGCCAACACTTTCAAAGGGTAATCTTGCTCATTCTGAGTAGCTCCGCTTACGCCTCCAATATTTGAGTCCCACGGCAGTGACGGAATTTCGGCATCATTTTTCCAGAAGTGAGCGGTATTCTGATGGACATACTGCATCTGCAGGGTGACACCGGGTGCATCTTGTGCACGCGAGGGATTTCGTACATTAAACGTCAGCACAAACGATGTGCTGCCATCCGTGTTGAACTTTTCAAGGTCAGAAGTTACTGTTACTGCCAAGACCCCTGTGGCGCGATTCCATGAATCAATTCTGAGGGCGCTTGTACTGCTTGACCCTTTGGCCGGCCTATCCGGGCTCGAAGTAGCTGTCAACCCGCTCAATGTAAAGCTGGGAGCACACCTCAAGTAAAGAGGCACGTTGGTCTGGATCGAAACGGTTATGGTATTCTCCGCGCACGGGTACGCACTCGATTGCTGCACAGTGGTCTGCCCTGCGCCTTTGACGGTTGGCTCCATGATATACATTGGAGCCATGTTGCCTGTTGCTGATGCAATGCTGGTTATCTGATTACTGAGGATATCCGCCTGGACTGAAAGTTGGGCCCCTACTGCCTGTTTCACGGCTTGATTAGTGACGTCAAACCTGAAAACATATTCCTGCTGGGCGCTTGTCTCTGCACCTGGAGTTATCGTCACGGTTCCCGCACTATTCAAAATAGGCTGCACACCCTGGAATTGACCGTACGTACTATCAATGTCAGAAATGTCCGTCGTCCTTGTCCCAGCCAGACCCGAAATCGTGATGGTCGGAAACTTGTTATACGCCGTCAGATCTGAGGTGCGCTTGCAAGAGTTTTTCAAGGGAACACTAATGGGAAGGCGCACAGTGATGGTGTTGACCGCGCAAGGGTAGGATGAGCTCTGTTCTGCAGATGGGGTTTGAAATGTCAGTTCCTGGATCTGCATAATATTTGATCCCGACAATGTAGTATCCGGGAACACTGCAGGCGAAATAATCGAAATGCCCTGGCCTACCTGCTGCTCGGGACGATTTTGAAGGGTAAAGCTGAACTGGATCTCCACGCCGGCAACTAAATTTTCTTTAAGAGTGACTGTTACTTGACCTGTACTCCTCTCCCAATCTGCACTGGTCCCGAACTTCTCGGTGGAACCCATCAGAGTCAGCACGCCGTTGCCAGACGCGGTGGTAGCCCCTGCAAGACCTTGAATAGTCAACTTCGTCACACATGATATGTCCACGTCGATCGAGGGAACGAGCGTCACCGAAATGTCGTTGTTGTCACAAGGAAATGTCGAGGTTTTACTTATGCTGGCTGTGGTCCATGACGACGAGATGATGTCGAGGACAGCTCCTGCATTGGTCATGGTGTAGGTAGACGTGGAAAGTTGAGGGACAGATATAGAAAGAGAAACTCCCGTGGCATCAGGAACGGCGCCGTTTCTAATCACGAATGAGAAGACGTATGGGGTACCAGCTGCCAAGTCCTTGTCGAGGAAAACACGAATGTTGCCGCTAGACTTGGTCCAGGTTGCGCCACTCTTGAAAGTCCCCGCACTGTTGCTTGTCACACCCAGCTCTGTGGTGTCCTCGTGGTTCGTACCGGTGAACCCAGAGATTTCAATGTACTCCACACAATCAGCACCCTTTGTCAACGCAATGGTCGGAGCAATAGTGATTGTGATCGTGTTCAGGGCGCACGGATAATTCGAATCATCCGATACAATCTTCGTGCTCCA
>Ga0115101_1014798_pt1 | contig 16420 bp, 33 predicted proteins | sample MBTome_4_FD_89645 | JGI IMG/M metagenome (GOLD analysis project Ga0115101, IMG submission 89645) | Marine eukaryotic communities from Pacific Ocean to study complex ecological interactions - MBTS_20Mar14_M1_3um Metatranscriptome... | ecosystem: Environmental > Aquatic > Marine > Oceanic | place... | reverse complement strand
TTTAGATTGGTTTATTAAATAAAGATATTAATTTTTATCAAAAACAACGTTAATATGTACACAAAATATTTGGAGGAATATTGTGACTGTAGGATTATTAGGGAATAAAATTGGTATGACTCAAATTTTTGATGAGTCTGGAAATATAGTTCCTGTTACAATTTTAAAAGTTGGTCCATGTGTTGTAACACAAGTTAAAAGCACTTTAAAAGATGGATATAATTCAATTCAAATTGGATATGGAAATGTCTCAAGCAAATTATTAAACCAACCAAAACTAGGGCATTTACAAAAATCTAATATACAACCTTTAAGATACTTAAAAGAATTCCGTTTAAATAATATTGATGAGTTTGAACTTGGACAAGTATTGAAAGTAGATACATTTTCTGCGGGTCAACTTGTTAATATAAGAGGAAAAAGTATTGGTAAAGGTTTTTCCGGATTGCAGAAACGTCATAATTTCACTCGTGGGCCGATGACACATGGTTCAAAAAACCATCGTCTACCAGGTTCCATTGGGATGGGAACAACACCAGGTCGTGTTTTACCCGGTAAAAAAATGGCAGGACAATTAGGAAATAAAATGATAACCGTTAAAAAATTAAAGGTTATTCAAACAAATGCAGACGAAAATATCTTAGTAGTAAAAGGATCAGTTCCAGGAAAACCTGTCAATTTACTAAGTATTATACCTTCAGAATAAGTTAACTGAAATTATCTAAAAAAATGAATATATTTTAAATAGCGTATGACCGTTCAAAAATTTGTGAAATATACTCCGGTAGATATAAATGGACAAGAATTAACTACTACACATGAATTAAAATTAAACGTTCTGGACAAATCTGGAAATTATTTAATTCATAAAGATATTTTACGCCATTATTCTTCTCAACGACAGGGGACTGTTTCAACTAAAACCCGCGGCGAAGTCCGTGGTGGTGGACGAAAACCTTGGCAACAAAAAGGAACTGGGCGTGCTCGAGCTGGTTCAAATAGCTCACCTTTATGGAAAGGTGGTGGTGTTATTTTTGGTCCAAAACCAAAAAAAGTCGTTTTAAAACTAAATAAAAAAGAGAGAAAATTAGCTTTACAAACTTTATTATATAATAAAAAAAATCGTGTTTTAACGATTGAAAATTTAGAAACTGAGATTACAACACCAAAAACAAAAACTTTTGTAAAGGTTTGTGAAGATTGTGGAGTAAATTTAGAACAAAAACTTTTAGTTATTGTTTCAACAAAAACAGACGCTCTAAAATTATCAACGCGCAATATTCAAAACGTAGAATTAATCTCTGCATCAAATTTAAATACACTAAGTTTGTTAAAAGCAAAACAAATTATATTAACTGCTTCAGCAATAAATGATATAAAGGAGATTTATTGTGATTAATTCCTCGTCTTTTGCTCAAATTATTAAATATCCAATTATTACAGATAAAGCTACACGACTTTTAGAAAATAATCAGTATAGTTTTGTTGTAGATCGCTATTCTGATAAAATTACAATTAAAGCTGCAATTGAGTATTTATTTAATGTAAAAGTAACAAAAATAAATACATGTCGTCTTCCGCGTAAGAAAAAACGCGTAGGTAAATATATTGGGTGGAAACCGCAATATAAAAAAGCGATTGTAACGTTATCCGAAGGTGATGTAATAAACTTATTTACAGAGAACTAAAAAATATACAAAAAATAATCAAGTTTATGAGTATTCGTCTTTACAAAGCATATACGCCCGGTACACGGAATCGAGCATTATCTGGTTTTACAGAAATTACAAAAACGAAACCTGAAAAAAAATTAATCCAGAAAAATCATAGAAACAAAGGTCGAAATAACCGTGGTGTTATTACAATCCGTCATCGAGGTGGTGGTCATAAACGCCGCTATAGATTAGTTGATTTTAAACGTAATAAACATGGTATTAAGGGGATTGTTAGTTCAGTTGAATATGATCCAAATAGAAATGCTCGAATTGCCTTAATTAATTACGTTGATGGTGAAAAACGTTACATCTTACATCCAAAGAATTTAAATGTGGGAGATACTATCCTTTCAGGATCAGGCTCACCTTTAACTATTGGAAATACTTTACCATTAGAAGAAATTCCATTAGGTAGTTCAATTCATAATATTGAATTAATTCCAACGCGCGGTGGCCAAATTGTTCGAGCTGGTGGAACATCTGCAAAAATCTTAGCAAAAGAAGGTAATTATATTACTTTACGCTTACCATCAAAAGAAATTCGTTTAATCCGCAAAGAATGTCACGCAACAATTGGTGAAGTAAGCAATAATGATGCTTTTTTAGTTCAAAGTGGTAAAGCTGGGCGAACACGCTGGCTAGGAAAACGTCCTACTGTTCGTGGGTCTGTTATGAACCCATGTGATCACCCACACGGTGGTGGTGAAGGTCGTGCACCAATTGGTCGAAGTCGTCCACTAACTCCTTGGGGTAAACCTGCACTAGGAATGAAAACTCGAAAGAAGAAAAACTTAAGTAACGCTTATATTCTTCGTCGACGTTCTTAACAAGTTTTTAAAGAATTTAAAAAGAAACTATTTTCAAAATGTCAAGATCATTAAAAAAAAGTCCCTTTGTAGCATATCATTTATTAAAAAAAATTAATAAGCTTACGCAGGCCGGAAAAAAAGATACTATTACAACTTGGTCACGTGCGTCTACGATTTTACCAAGTATGGTTGGACATACTATTGCTGTTTATAATGGTAAACAACATGTTCCAATTTTTATTTCTGATCAATATGTTGGGCATAAATTAGGTGAATTCGTTTCAACTCGAACATTTAAATCACATATTAAAACAGATAAAAAAAGCCAAACGTTAAAACGTTAATGAAATTAACACATGAATCGAATATTATATGATAGCCGATGTCGTTGTAAAGAAGAATTTTCTATAACTAAAAAACGTAAACCAAGTGGACGAAGTGAAGGAAAACCTCTTCAATACCCTAATGAAATAATGTCGAAAACATTTCAAATTAAGTATGAGAAAAAGTTATCACTCGTTGCAAGATTTATTTTAACTATTTTTCGGAATAAATATCTTTATTATGCGATTGATGATATTTTATATTTATTAAAAGCAAATCCTATTGAACGAGAAAATCTGCTTTCAATTCTGTATTCACCCGTGCTTTCATTGCAAAATAATTTTTGCATTAATTTTTTTGATATATGGATTTACGAAGTTTATATTAACGAAACTTCGAAAAATAATAAATTTCTTAATCAAGAATGTGATAATTTGGAGCGATTCAATTCTGTAACAATCAAATTCTTATATAAAACTCGATTACCTGTTAAAAAAGTGGAATCATTGTGGTAAATTTAATTTATCTAAAAATCACAAATTAAGTAAAAGAAATATAATAAAAATTCAGCGAGTTTTTAAAACAATTAACCCATATGTAGAATATTATTTATTAAAAATAAGAGATTATGTCGAACACTCAATCAGTTAAAGCAGTGGCTAAATATATCCGTATGTCTCCACATAAAATACGGCGAGTTTTAGATCAAATTCGAGGTCGTTCGTACCAAGAAGCATTAATGATCTTAGAATTTTTACCGTATAACGCTGGCGGTCCTATTTGGCAAGTAGTCCATTCAGCAGCCGCAAATGCCAAACATAATTATGGATTAGATAAAAAAAAAATTAGTAATTGATGAAGCATTTGCAGATGAAGGTCCAAAATTAAAACGAATTCGACCACGTGCTCAAGGAAGAGCGTACAAAATTTTAAAACCAACCTGCCACATTACAATTGTTATGAAAACAATTGATTAATCACCAAATTATATAGATTTAAGTTAAAAGGATTATTTTATGGGTCAAAAGACACATCCTTTAGGATTTAGATTAGGTATTACCCAAGAACATAAGTCAACATGGTATGCCAATTTCAATCAATATGCTGACATATTAAAGGAAGATGATAAAATTCGAACGTATATTGATACTATCGCAAAAGAAAATAATATTTCAACCGTAAAAATAAATCGAAACGGATTAAATGATCAAATCCAATTAAACATTGAAACCGGAAAACCTGGAATCTTAGTCGGTGAATCTGGAAAAGGATTAGAAAATTTATTAAATAATATTAAGAAAATTTTACCATCAGATCGTCAATTAGCTATTAACATTTTTGAAGTGGAAAGAGTTATTTAGATGCTTCTTTATTAGGTGATTTAATTGTAGAACAATTAGAAAAGCGAATCGCCTTTAGACGTGCTATGCGCGAAGCTTTACAACGAGCACAAAAACAAAATGTGGGTGGGATTAAAATTCAAGTTTCTGGACGTTTAAATGGTGCAGAAATTGCCCGAAGCGAATGGGCTCGTGAAGGTCGTGTTCCATTACAAACGTTGAGAGCGGATATTGACTATGCCACAAGAGAAGCAAATACCATTTACGGTGTATTAGGAATTAAAATTTGGTTATTTAAAAGTGAAATTTTAGCAAAATAGAAAAGAATTTTAGTTCTTAAGAAATTTATATTTTTATTAAAGAAATTTATTATGTTAAGTCCAAAAAGAACAAAATATCGAAAATATCATCGTGGTAAAATGCGAGGAAAAGCAACACGAGGTAATATAGTGTGCTTTGGCGATTTTGGTTTACAAGCTTTAGAACCAAGTTGGATTACTTCACGTCAAATTGAAGCTGCTCGTCGAACGATTACACGTTATACAAAACGTGGTGCTGCTTTATGGATTCGAATTTTTCCAGATAAAACAGTAACAGCACGTGCTGCCGAATCTAGAATGGGTTCCGGAAAAGGTGCTGTTGATTATTGGGTAGCGGTTGTAAAACCAGGAACAATTTTATTTGAAATTGGCGCAGTTCCCGAAGAAATTGCACGTGCTGCCTTAAGTTTAGCAGCATATAAGTTACCATTAAAAACCAAATTTATTATTAAAGACAATATTGAATAAAATATGGGTATACCTAAATTTACTGATATTATTTCACTTTCAAATACGGAAATATCTCAAGCAATTATTGAAACTGAAAATGAGTTGTTTAACTTACGGTTTAAAAAAGCTACCCGTCAAAATTTTAAACCCCATGAAATCAAACATGCTAAACGACGTTTAGCACAATTAAAAACAATTTTAACATTACGATTACAAAAACTTGATCAAAGTGAAAATAATGTAATTGATAAGTTAGTTACAAACTAGTTCTCAACGTATCTTATAACTAAAGTTAAAATTATATCATTGATTGTTATGTTAATTAACTAGATTTAATTAAGACCAAAAAATAAGTAGTCTCTATCTTTCCATTTAAGATTATAGACAAACAATTCAAATGAAAATTAATGACTGTTTGTAAAATGCGAAACTATAAAAATTAAGGAGTTTTAAATGCCAGTAAAAGAACAAATTGGTATTGTAATTAGTAACAAGATGGAAAAAAACTATTGTGGTAAAAATCGAGAACCGATATCCACATCCAATGTATTCAAAAACAATGACAAAGACGAAAAAATATTTAGCCCATGACGAACTTGGTGAATGTAATATCGGTGATCAAGTTTTAGTGCAAGAATGTCGTCCATTAAGTAAAAGAAAACGTTGGAAATTAATCAAGATTCTTTCGAAATCATCTTTAATTAGTTAAGTGATACTTTTATGATTTACCCTCAAACAATGTTAACTGTAGCCGATAACACTGGCGCAAAAAAAATTATGTGTATTCGAGTTTTAGGTGGAAATAAAAAATATGCAGAGATTGGTGATAGTATTATTGGAGTAGTAAAAGAAGCGCTTCCTAATATGCCAATTAAAAGATCTGAGATTGTTCGAGCAATTATTGTTAGGACTAAAAAAACAATCCGTCGACAAGATGGAATGTATATTCGATTTGATGATAATGCTGCAGTAATTGTTAATGTAGATAATAACCCTCGCGGAACCCGAGTTTTTGGTCCTGTAGCCCGTGAAATTCGAGACAAAAACTTCTCGAAAATTGTATCATTAGCACCGGAGGTTTTGTAAATGTCACAAAAACAAAAAAATGCATGTTAAAGTTGGTGATATGGTAACAATTATTTCAGGTTTCCATAAAAGTGAAACTGGTGAAATTATAAAAATTAATAAAAACACGGGAAAAGTTATAGTAAAAGGAATTAATTTTAAGTTTAAACATATTAAACCTAACACAGAAAATGAAATAGGTGAAATTCGACAATTTGAAGCTCCTATTCATCATTCCAATGTAAAATTAAATTTAAAAGAAGCGTAATATGCTAAATCAACATTCATTAGAAGAAATTGCTGAAATTCATCGTTTACTTGAAGATATCAAAAAAGAATATGAAGACGGCATAAAACCCATTTTATTAGAAAATAGTCCAAAACTATTTAATAACGCACATACTGTTCCAAAATTACGAAAAATTCAAATTAATCGTGGTCTTGGTTTAGCCGCACAAAACACAAATGTTTTAAAGAAAAGTATTGATGAGTTTGTAAAGATAACAGGCCAAAAACCATTAATCACAAAATCAAAAAAAGCTATTGCGGGTTTTAAGATTCGTGATGATATGGAATTAGGTTTAAGCGTAACGTTACGAGGTGAAAAGATGTATACATTTTTAACTAAATTAATCTTTTTTACATTTGCTCAAATTCGTGATTTTCGTGGTTTATCTTTACGAAGTTTTGATAAAGCTGGAAATTATACATTAGGTTTAAAAGAACAACTAATTTTCCCAGAGATTGATTACGAAGATGTTGATCAAGCACAAGGTTTTACTATTACTCTTGTTCTAGAAGACGGATCACCAAAATATCGATCAAAGACAATGGACAAAATTTTAAATGGAATGATTTTATTTAAATTTTTACGATTCCCATTAAACGATTGTGGTTACTATGAAAAATATTCATCTTTCTCTGAAATTAACCGAGCTTGGGATCGGAAAAGACATTTAAAACGTAAACGTTGGTCTCAAGAATAAGGAAAATGAATAACTATATTTTATAAGGAGATAAATGTGGTAACAGATACTATTTCAGATATGTTAACAAGAATCAGAAATGCAACTATGGTTAAACATCAAATTGTAGAAATTCCTGCAACGAAAATGTCTTTAGCCATTGCTGAAATCCTTAAAGCTGAAGGATTTATTACTGATTATGAAACTTATACTGAGAAGAATAGAAATTATTTACTAATTTCTTTAAAATATACTGGTAAATCGCGAGAACCAGTTATTTGTAAACTTGAAAGAATTAGTAAACCTGGCTTACGGGTTTATGCAAATTCGCAAAAATTACCTGTAGTTTTAGACAATTTAGGTATTGCAATTATATCAACATCAAAAGGTGTAATGACAAATCTAAAGGCTGCTGAACTTGGTATTGGTGGCGAAGTATTATGTTATATTTGGTAATTATTAAGGAGTTGAACTCAAATGTCACGTATCGGAAAATTACCAATTAAAATTCCTGAAAGTGTTGATGTTAGTTGTCTTGAATCAGAAATTACTGTAAAAGGTAAATTTGGAACATTACAAACTACGATTCCAGACTCTCTGGGAGTTGAGCAGAATGATGGAACTTTAATTGTAAACTTAAAAATTGAATCACGAAGTGTACGAGCTTTACATGGTTTATATCGTACGTTAATTAATAATATGGTTATTGGAGTTTCAGAACAATTCCAAGTAACCCTTAATTTACAAGGTGTGGGTTATCGTGCAGCGGTTCAAGGTAAAACTGTAGTATTAAATTTAGGATTTAGCCATCCTGTTGAAATTGAAATTCCAGAAGGTATTTCAGTTCAAGTTGAAAAAAATACGACTATCAACTTAAAATCATGTGATAAAGAACAATTAGGTTTATTTGCCGCAAATATTCGTGCTTGGCGAAAACCTGAACCGTATAAAGGTAAAGGAATTTTGTATCAAGGTGAACAAATTCTTCGTAAAGCAGGTAAATCAGGGAAATAATCTCTAACTTTTAATCTTTACGCTAACACATATTTTAATTAATTAAAGTAATAGAATTATGAAATTTTCAAAACGAGCTTTAATAAAACTGAAAAATAAGAATAAAAAATTAAAGCCAAGTAAATATAAAAAATTAAAGCGTGAAACTTTTCGCGGTCGAATTAAAGGAACTGAAGAAAGACCAAGATTATCAGTTTATCGTTCAAACGAAAATATTTATGCACAAATCATTGATGATACAAATTCAAAAACTTTACTTGCTTGCTCAACCCTTGACCGAGCAGTTAAGTTAGCGATTCCCACTGGAAGAACATGTGACGCATCAAGACTTATGGGTGAAAAATTAGCAGAAATTAGTTTAAAGAAAAATATTACTAAAATTGTTTTTGATCGCGGTCCTTATTTATATCATGGCCGTATAAAAGCTTTAGCTGATGGTGCACGAGCAGGTGGTCTTCAATTTTAATTTAAATTTTAAAAATAACATAAATAAAAAAGTTGAATAAGTTATATGAGTACTGATTTAAAACAACTAAACAAAGGAAGAAAAAATGGCCGTCGTAATGATGCTTCCCAAGAACCTAAATTAGTTGAACGATTAATAAAAATTAGTCGCGTTTCAAAAGTAACAAAAGGTGGAAAAAAATTAAGTTTCCGTGCAATTGTTGTTGTTGGTGATGAAAATGGCCAAGTAGGGGTTGGTGTTGCAAAAGCAGATGATGTTGTTAATGCTTTTAAAAAAGCAAAAACAGATGGAAGAAAAAATTTAATAAAACTTCCTATTACAAAATCATTAAGTATCCCCCATCGAGTTGCTGGTAATTTTGGAGCTTGTAAAATAATTATGCGACCTTCAGTTGAAGGTTCAGGTGTTATTGCTGGCGGTGCTGTTCGCATTGTATTAGAAGTAGCAGGCGTTAAAAATGTTATTGCCAAACAATTAGGATCAAATAATTTACTAAATAATGCTCGTGCTTCTATAGTAGCGTTAGATAGTTTAACAACAAAATCTCAAGTCGACAAAAAAAGAAGCTTTAGTTAAGACTCAATTAATAAATATGAATTGAAAATATAATCGTGGGAACTAACAATATAAGTAACAAAAAAGTTGGAGATATTATCCTCCAACGGTTTTTATTGACTCTTGGAGTATTATTATTTATTCGAATAGGTACTTTTTTACCTGTTCCTGGTATTAATCACAGTGATTTAGCATTTTATATTCAAAGACATTCATTCACAAAAAGTTTAGTAAGTACTTTTTCTGGTGATAATACATTTGTCATCGGATTATTTACATTGAATATCTTTCCTTATATTAATGCTTCAATCTTAATACAATTAATACTTGGATTTTATCCAAAACTTTCAAAATTACAAAAGGAAGGCGATCCAGCAGGACGTCGGACAATTAATCGATTAACAAGATTAATTACATTAATTTGGGCTGTAATTCAAAGCGCAAGTGTCGCTTTTTATTTAAAACGTATACTTTTTGATTGGAACATAGGACTAGCTTGTGAGATTATTTTATGGTTAACAACAGGTGCAATGATTGTACTTTGGCTAAGTGAATTAATTACAGAATATGGGTTAGGAAATGGTGCTTCATTATTAATTTATACAAACATTATTTCAAATTTTCCAAATCTCTATAACAAAGTTGTGAGTGAAAACAGTGAAAATTTAAATCTTAGTTCCTTAGGAATTATTATAGTATTATTTTTCATTTCATTGTATGGAATTGTTTTATTGCAAAAAGGAGTTCGTCGAATTCCACTGATTTCTTCAAAAGAACTAAATCAATCGCAATCAAGATATTCAGCACAACCCCGAAATTATATTCCATTAAGCTTGAATCAAGCAGGGGTAATGCCAATCATTTTAACAACAGCAGTATTAGTTCTTCCAAATTATGTAAGTACATTAGGATTATTACCAACAATTAATCTTCCAATATTTGATGGCTTTTCAAAAGTTTTATATTGGATTAGTTATTTTGCATTAATTTTAATATTTAGTTCATTTTATTCAACACTTATTTTGAATCCAAAAGATATTTCTGATCAGTTACAAAAAATGACTGTAAGTGTGCCGGGCATTCGACCAGGCATTGAAACAGCTTTTTACTTAAAACAAGTAATGAAACGAGTTACATTAATTGGTTCAACAATGTTAGCACTATTAGCAACATTACCAAATTTAATTCAAGCTACTTTCAATATTTCAAGTCTTAATGGCTTAAGTACAACATCATTACTAATTGTAGCAGGCGTAATTTTAGATGTTTTACGTGAGGTTAAAAGTATTTATTAATCGAATATCTACAATAATATGTATAAATAAAACAAAGAAAAAATTATTAATTAAAAATTTACAATGAAAGTTCGTCCATCTGTAAAAAAAATGTGTGACAAGTGTCGAGTAATTAAACGAAATGGTAAAATTATGGTAATTTGTCCAAATCCGAAACATAAACAACGGCAGGGATAATATTTTAAAGGAGTTTATAAAATGGTTAGATTAGTTGGTGTTGATTTACCAAGAAACAAAAGAATTGCATATGCTTTAACTTATATTCATGGAGTTGGGCTTTCATCGGCAAAACAAATTATTGAAATCGCAAATATTAGTGCTGAGACACGGACAAATGACTTAACAACTGAACAAACAATTGCATTACGTGAAGCATTAGAGTCAATTGATTTAAAGCTAGAAGGTGATTTAAGAAGATTTAATGGATTAAACATAAAACCATTAAATGAAATCAATTGTCATAGAGGTAAACGTCACCGAGTAAGTTTACCTGTTCGAGGACAAAGAACTCGAACAAACGCACGTGCACGACGTGGGTCGAAGAAAACTGTTACTGGTAAGAAAAAATAATTTTATTTAGAATAAAGTTAAATTTATTTAAAATTTCATTTTATATGGCGAAAACAATTAAAAAATCAACAAGTAAGAAAGGTAAAAATACTTTTACAACAGGTGTTGTTCATATCCAGTCAACATTTAATAATACAATTGTAACAATCACTAATTTAAATGGTGATACAATTTCTTGGGCTTCAGCTGGAAGTTCTGGGTTTAAAGGAGCACGAAAAAGTACACCTTTTGCTGCACAAACTGCTGCTGAAAAAGCTGCTTTAGATGCTCTAAGTACTGGTATGAAAAATGTTGAAATCTTAGTAAAAGGACAAGGCTCTGGTCGTGAAACGGCGATTCGAGCAATTGAAGGAGCAGGATTTGATATTATTTCTATCCAAGATATTACTTCTGTTCCACACAATGGATGTCGTCCACCAAAACGACGTCGTGTTTAAAATTTATATTTCGAATAATTTAAATATGAATTTCAAATATGAATAATATTTCTATTAAATGTCTTAAATCAGAAAAAATTCAATCAGGATCTAGTTATGGTCAATTCGTAATAAATTCATTGTTACCTGGGCAAGGGATAACTGTAGGAAATCAACTTCGTAGAGTACTTTTAGGTGATTTAGGTGGTACAGCGATTTCCGCTGTTCGAATTGCAGGTGTACGCCATGAATTTTCAACAATTCCTGGGGTTCGAGAAGATATTCTTGAAATTTTATTAAATTTAAAAGGAATTGTTTTTAAAAGCGATACAAAAGAACCTCAGTTTGGACGGTTAAAAATTCAGGGTCCAACCGTAGTAACAGCAGACTTAATTCAGATACCTTCAAATTTAGAAATCATCAACCCTAATCATTATATCGGGACAATTTCGACAGCAAATGTTTTAGAAATTGAGTTTAAATTTGAGTACGGAACTGGCTATAAATTAGCATCTCAAACGTTTTCTGATGAAGTAGATAATTATTTACAGTTAGATACGATTTTTATGCCTGTTCAAAAAGTAGATTTTAAAATAGAAAATGTTTATGATAATACAAATAATATTACAGAACGATTATTCATAGATATCTGGACAAACGGAAGTATTTCTCCAACTCAAGCTATAAAATCTGCTTCTCAAATTATTATTGATTTGTTTACTTTATTAATCGAAAATAAAGAGACAACTAATAATACAGAACTAAAAACTAAAAAGTCTTCAATTAGCATTGAACCGTATACAAATATTGCCATTGAAGAATTACAATTATCTGTTCGCGCTTATAATTGTTTAAAAAAGGCACAAATTAATACAGTAGGTGATTTGTTACAGTATTCTCCTGAAAAATTACAAGAACTTAAAAATTTTGGTCGGAAATCGGCTGATGAAGTTTTTTCTACATTAAAAAATAAACTTGGTATTATTTTAAAATAAGAAATTCTTTTGTTCTAATTTTTTAGTGAACTATTATTATTAATTATTTAATTTCAAAAAAGGATTATGAATTCACTAAATAAATCATTTTTACCGAGTGAAAAATACGAAAATCGTAATTGGTTTCTTATTGATTGCAAAGACCAGAAATTAGGTCGATTAGCAACTCTTATTGTTACTTTATTAAAAGGAAAGATCAAACCACATTATTACCCTTCTATTGATGTAGGAGATTATGTTATTTTAATAAACGCAGATTCAATCATTATAAATGAAGATAATCCGCAATATACTGTTTACAATCCCGGAAGACCTGGTAGTTCGTTGAAAAAATTAGTTTCAGCGCTTCCAACTTTAACGATTGAACGTGCTATTAAAGGGATGTTATCAGAGTCAGAAAAGAGAAAATTTATTAAACGATTAAATATTTATCAAAATCAAGAACATCCACATACAGCACAAAAACCAATTAAACTTGATTTATCAAACTTAAATTTTGATATTGAGTTTAATGCAAATTCTAAATAATCTTTAGAGCTGATAAAAATTATTTCTTGAAAAAATAATTTTTGTCAAAACATCACAATGAATTTAATTACTAAGATGTAAAATTTATGAATCCTAACTCAGAATTACTTTTCCAAAAAGATCAAATTGGTCTTGGAAAACGAAAACAAGCAACAGCAAGAGTTTTTCTTGTTCCCGGTAAAGGCGACATTATTATTAACAAAGTTTCTGGTGACAAATATTTACAATATAATGCAAATTATTTAAATCTAATTTGGTCACCTTTAGAAAAATTAAATTTAGAAAAGCAATTTGATATTATAGCAGTAGTGAAGGGTGGTGGCCTTACAGGTCAAACCGAAGCTATTCAATTAGGAGTTGCACGATTATTATGCAAAATGGAAAGTCAAAATCGATCTATTTTAAAACCTTTTGGGTTCTTAACCCGTGATGCACGAATCAAAGAACGTAAAAAGTATGGTTTAAGAAAAGCTCGAAAAGCACCACAATTTTCAAAACGTTAACATTATTAAAAATATGCCAAAATCTGATATACACCCTAATTGGTTTAAAGAAACTCCTGTTCTTTGGGATGGTAAGCCACTTTGTTTAATTGGTTCAACAAAACCAGAATTACAAGTTGATATGTGGTTAGCTAACCACCCTTTTTATACAGATTCCCAAGTTCTTGTTGATAGCGAAGGACGTGTGGACAAATTTATGAAAAAATATGGGTTAGAGTCTACTGATCAATAATTCAATATATATATATTTAGATATAATTTTTAAACTTTATGCCAACTATACAACAATTAGTTCGTTCAAGACGGATACAAATAAAAAAAAAAACGAAGTGTCCCGCACTTGTTAATTGTCCACAACGTCGTGGAGTGTGCACTCGTGTTTATACAACAACTCCAAAAAAACCGAATTCAGCTATTCGAAAAGTTGCTCGTGTTCGTTTAACTTCAGGCTTTGAAGTAACCGCTTATATTCCCGGAATTGGTCATAATTTACAAGAACATTCAGTTGTTTTAATTCGAGGTGGACGAGTTAAAGATTTACCGGGTGTTCGATATCATATCGTTCGTGGAGCGCTTGATACTGGTGGCGTTAAAGATCGAACACAAGGTAGATCAAAATACGGTGTGAAAAAACCAAAAGCTGATAAATAGATTTTTTACATAAAAAAATCTGGAAATTAATACTCTATGTAATAATTTCTTTTAATATTAGTTGATAAAACTTTATAAAAAAGTATTAAATTATTTTATATTATGTCTCGTCGAAATATTTCTAAAAAACGATTCCCTGAACCTGATTCAATTTATAATAGTTATTTGGTTAGTTTATTAATTACCCGAATCTTAAAATCAGGTAAAAAAAACCTAGCACAAAAGATTGTTTACCAATCTTTTGATATTATTAAACAAAAAACAAACGAAGATCCGTTATTAGTTTTCGAGAGAGCTATTCGAAACGCTAGTCCAATTGTCGAAGTTAAAGCTCGACGTGTTGGAGGGTCAACTTATCAAGTACCTGTAGAAGTTAGTTGATTTAGAGCAACAAACTTAGGATTACGTTGGCTTATTGACTATGCAACACAACGTGTTGGCCGTAGTATGGCTATTAAATTAGCAAATGAAATTATTGACACATCAAACGATATCGGTAATACTATTAAGAAGAAAGAAGAAACACATAAAATGGCTGAAGCAAATAAAGCTTTTGCACATTTTAGGTATTAACTTCAAATCAATAAAATCTTGCTAAAAGCTTTATAATATATTATTATAATTTTAAAAATTTAAAGGAACTTTATAATGGCACGTGAAAAATTTGAACGTACAAAACCGCATGTTAACATTGGAACTATTGGTCACGTTGATCACGGAAAAACAACGTTAACAGCAGCAATTACTGCAACATTAGCATTAGACGGAAATTCTGAAGTTAAAGATTATTCCGATATTGACGGTGCTCCAGAAGAACGTGCTCGTGGTATTACAATTAATACAGCACACGTTGAATACGAAACTGAAACTCGTCACTACGCTCACGTTGATTGTCCTGGTCACGCGGATTACGTAAAAAATATGATTACAGGTGCTGCTCAAATGGATGGTGCTATTTTAGTAGTATCAGCTGCTGATGGTCCTATGCCACAAACACGTGAGCACATTCTATTATCAAAACAAGTAGGTGTTCCACACATCGTTGTATTCTTAAATAAAGAAGATCAAGTAGATGATGAAGAATTATTAGAATTAGTAGAATTAGAAGTTCGTGAATTACTAAGTGATTATGACTTCCCTGGTGATGACATTCCAATTTGTCCTGGATCAGCATTAAACGCAATTGAAGCAATTTCTTCTAATCCAGAAATCCGTCGTGGCGATAACCCTTGGGTAGACAAAATTTACGCATTAATGGATGCTGTAGATGATTATATTCCAACGCCAGTTCGTGACACAGAAAAAACTTTCTTAATGGCGATTGAAGATGTATTCTCGATTACTGGTCGTGGTACAGTTGCAACAGGCCGAATTGAACGTGGTGTTGTTAAAGTTGGTGATACAGTTGAAATTGTTGGTATTGCTGATACTCAAACAACAACAATTACAGGTATTGAAATGTTCCAAAAAACTTTAGATGAAGGTTTTGCGGGGGATAACTGTGGTATCTTATTACGTGGTGTTACACGTGAAGACATTGAACGTGGAATGGTATTAGCACAACCAGGTACAATTACACCACATACTAACTTTGAAGCTGAAGTTTACGTTTTAAAGAAAGAAGAAGGTGGTCGTCATACACCATTCTTCACAGGTTACCGTCCACAATTTTATGTACGAACAACTGATGTAACTGGTGCAATTACACAATTCACAGCTGATAATGGTGATATTGTAGAAATTGTAATGCCTGGAGATCGTATTAAAATGACAGCAGAATTAATTTATCCTGTTGCTGTGGAATCTGGTATGCGATTTGCAATTCGTGAAGGTGGTCGTACAATTGGTGCAGGTGTTGTTTCTAAAATTGTTAAATAATTAAAATTCTATATGACAGAAAAAATGACTGCGAGAATTCGAGTAAGATTAGAATCATTTAATCACGAATTATTAGGCTCATCATGTCAAAAAATCCTTACAATCTTACAAAACACGACTTTAAATTCGGTAGGTATTGTACCATTACCGACTCATAAAAGAATTTATTGTGTTTTAAGATCTCCGCACGTAAATAAGGATTCACGAGAACATTTTGAAGTTCGAATACATAAGCGAATTTTAGATATTCATTATGATCCAGAAGTTAATATTTTTGATTTATTAGCTGAAGCTGATTTACCTTCAGGTGTATTTTACCGGATTTGTTTATCGTAAAACTTGGTTATTTCTTAGATAAGAAATAAATATTATCTTAATTAAATTTCTAGGAATTTAATTAAGATAATATTTATTGTTAATATTTTTTATTTTAGTTTGTACATATTATATTCTGTTGGTAATAAACAACCATCCAATAAGCCAACACTTTTTTTAATTCTTTTCCACTTTAATAAATTTACGGTAATACACTATATAATAATTTTACCGCTTTCTCAAAAC
>Ga0115101_1753167_pt1 | contig 16436 bp, 31 predicted proteins | sample MBTome_4_FD_89645 | JGI IMG/M metagenome (GOLD analysis project Ga0115101, IMG submission 89645) | Marine eukaryotic communities from Pacific Ocean to study complex ecological interactions - MBTS_20Mar14_M1_3um Metatranscriptome... | ecosystem: Environmental > Aquatic > Marine > Oceanic | place... | reverse complement strand
GTTTGATTATTTTATTGTTAATTAACAGTTTGATTTTTAAAACGTTAATAGATGTAATATATATATTTGGAGAAATACAGTGTCTGTAGGTTTATTAGGTAATAAAATTGGTATGACTCAGATTTTTGACGAATCTGGGAACATTGTTCCGGTTACAATTTTAAAAATTGGACCTTGTGTAATTACGCAGATTAAAACGGTCCTAACAGATGGATACAATGCAATTCAAATTGGCTATGGCGTAACGTCAAGTAAATATTTAAGTCAGCCAGAATTAGGTCATTTACAAAAATCAAATATTCAACCTTTAAAATATTTAAAAGAATTTCGAATTAATAATCCTGAAGAATTCACAGTAGGACAAATTTTAAACGTAGAATCATTTACTAATGGACAACTTGTAAATATTACAGGTAAAACGAATGGTAAAGGATTTTCAGGTTTACAAAAACGTCATAATTTTGCCCGAGGTCCCATGACACATGGTTCAAAAAACCATAGAGCACCAGGTTCAATTGGTATGGGTACTGATCCAGGTCGTGTTTTACCAGGTAAAAAAATGGCAGGACAGATGGGTAATAAAACTGCAAATATTAAAAAATTAAAAATTATTCAGGTAAATAGTGAAGAAAATATTTTAGTAGTGAAAGGTTCTGTTCCAGGGAAACCAGGAAATTTATTAAGTATTGATTTATCAGAATAATTTGTTATTAGTATTAAAGAAAAGAATTTAGATAAGATTAAATATGACTGTTCAAAAGTTTGTTACATATAATTCTTTAGATATCAATGGACAAGTACAAAACGACGAACACAAATTAGAGTTAAATGTACTTGATGAATCTGGGAATTATTTAATTCATAAAGATATTTTAAGACATCAAATTTCTCAAAAACAAGGAACGGTTTCAACAAAGACACGAAGTGAAGTTCGTGGTGGTGGTCGAAAACCTTGGCGTCAAAAAGGAACAGGCCGTGCTCGAGCAGGTTCAAATCGTTCTCCGTTATGGAAAGGTGGTGGTGTTATTTTTGGTCCTAAACCCAAGAATACTACTTTAAAATTAAATAAAAAAGAACGTAAATTAGCATTACAAACGTTACTTTATAATAAACGTAATATTATTTCGGTAATTGATAATTTAGAAAATATTATCGATACACCTAAAACAAAATTATTTGGAACTATTTGTGAAAAATGTGGTGTTTCATTAGAACAAAAAATTCTAGTAATTGTTTCAGAAAAAACTTCAGCGTTAAAATTATCAACACGAAATATTAAAAATGTCGAGTTAATTTCGGCTTCAAACTTAAATACATATAGTTTGTTAAAAGCTAAACAAATTTACTAACACCACTAGCGGTAAAAGATATTAAGGAGATTTATTGTGGTTGATTCTTCATATTTTAATTATAGTAGTGCTGATATTATTAAATATCCACTTATTACAGATAAAGCAACACGACTTTTAGAGAATAATCAATACAGTTTTATTGTAAATCCATCTTCTGATAAGATTACTATTAAAGCAGCAATTGAATATTTATTTAATGTAAAAGTGATTAAGATTAATACTTGTCAACTTCCAAAAAAACAAAAACGAGTTGGTAAATATATTGGTTGGAAATCACAATATAAAAAAGCAATTGTTACTTTAGCAGATGGTGATACAATAAACTTATTTGCTGAAAACTAACAATTATAGAATACAAAATAATCAAGTTTATGAGCATTCGTCTTTACAAATCATATACACCCGGTACTCGTAACCGAGCTCTTTCAACATTTACAGAAATTACAAAAAGTAAGCCAGAAAAAAGTTTACTTAGAAAAAATCATAGAAATAAAGGTCGTAATAACCGTGGTGTTATTACAATTCGTCACAGAGGTGGCGGTCACAAAAGAAGATATCGTTTAATTGATTTTAAACGTAATAAACATGGAGTTGAAGGTGTAATCGCTTCAATCGAGTATGATCCAAATCGTAACGCAAGAATTGCTTTAGTTAATTATACAGATGGTGAAAAAAGATATATTTTACATCCAAATAATTTAAACGTAGGTGATACAATTGTTTCAGGTTCAGGGGCACAACTAAAAATTGGAAATACATTACCGTTAACAGAAATTCCTCTAGGTACATCAATTCATAATATTGAATTAATTCCGAACCGTGGTGGTCAAATTGTACGAGGTGCTGGTACTTCTGCCAGAATTTTAGCAAAAGAAGGTGACTACGTTACATTACGTTTACCATCAAAAGAAATTCGTTTAATCCGTAAAGAATGCAACGCCACAATTGGAGAGGTTAGTAATAATGAAGCTTTTTTACAAAGAAGCGGAAAAGCTGGTCGAACACGTTGGTTAGGTAAACGACCTACAGTTCGTGGTTCAGTTATGAACCCATGTGATCACCCACATGGTGGTGGTGAAGGTCGTGCACCAATTGGTCGAACACGTCCGTTAACTCCATGGGGTAAACCGGCTTTAGGGATGAAAACAAGAAAAAATAAAAAAGCAAGTAATGCTTATATTCTTCGACGTCGTTCGTAATTGAAATTAACAGAAAAAATAAAACTATTTTCAATATGCCAAGATCATTAAAAAAAGGACCTTTCGTTGCGTATCATTTATTAAAAAAAATTGATAAAATGAACGCTGCAGATAAAAAAGATATTATTACAACTTGGTCACGTAGTTCTACAATATTACCAAGTATGATTGGTCATACTATTGCTGTTTATAACGGTAGACAACATGTACCTGTTTTTATTTCTGATCAATTAGTTGGTCATAAATTAGGCGAATTTGTTTCTACTCGAACATTTAAAACTCATATTAAAACGGATAGAAAATCAAAACGCTAAGGAAAACTTTTTATGGTACCAAAAATTAACGATACCAAATTTAATATTAAAACATTTAATATTAAATACGAAAAGAAATTATCTCCGCTTGCAAAAACTATAATTCAAAGCTTAAAATTTAAGTTGTATTATTATGTAGTTGAAGATTTATTGTATCTTTTAAAATCTAATCAGAAAGAAGCAAATCAACTATTACAAATTCTTCATTCAACCGTAATTTATCTTCAAAATAATTTATATGTTAATTTTTTTGATATTTACGTTTATGAAGTAAGTATTAGTGAAAAATCAAATTCAAATAAATTTGTAAAAAATTCAACTGATTATTTTGAATCCTTAAACTATTTAACAATTAAACTGGCTTATCAAGTTAAGCCGATTTCTAAAAAACTGGAATCTATTTGGTAAGTTTATTTTATTGATAAATAACTTTAAATTTTCAATTACTTTATTCATTCTATTTAGTTTAAATAGATTTTATTTTCGTTTTTCTCTTGTACGAAAAATTTAACCATAGACATAGAAAAAAAATTAAAGGGAATATTTGATGGCTAACGTTCAATCAGTGAAAGCTGTAGCAAAATATATTCGAATGTCTCCACATAAAGTAAGACGAGTTCTTAATCAAATTCGTGGACGTTCGTATCAAGAAGCATTAATGATATTAGAATTTTTACCGTACGATGCTGGTGGGCCGGTTTGGCAAGTTGTTCATTCTGTAGCAGCCAATGCAAAAAATAATTATAATTTAGATAAAAAAAAATTAATTATTGATGAAGTATATGCAGATGAAGGACCAAAATTAAAACGAATTCGTCCTAGAGCCCAAGGAAGAGCATTCGCAATTTTAAAACCAACTTGTCATATTACTGTTGTAGTAAAAGAAGTTAATTAAAAATTTATAAATTATATTTTAAGAAAAAAGGTTTATTTCAGTGGGACAAAAAACACATCCTTTGGGATTTAGATTAGGTATTACTCAAGAACATCGATCGACTTGGTATGCTAATTTTAATCAATATGCAAATTTATTAGAAGAAGATGATCAAATTCGAACATATTTAGATAAATTAGCACGAGCAGCAAGTATATCAAATATTCAAATTAATCGTAATGGTTTAGGTGATCAAATTCAATTGAATATTGAAACGGGTCGACCTGGTGCATTAGTAGGTGAGAATGGTTCAGGTATTCAAGATTTATTAAAAAACATTAAAAAAATCTTACCAGCTAATCGACAAATTACACTTAATATTATTGAAGTAGAAAAAGTTAATTTAAATGCTTCATTAATTGCTGATTTAGTTGTAAAACAATTGGAAGACCGAATTGCATTTAGACGTGCTATTCGTGAAGCAATGCAGGCAGCACAAGAAGACAATGTAAACGGTATTAAAGTTCAAGTTTCTGGTCGATTAAATGGTGCAGAAATTGCACGAAGTGAATGGATTCGTGAAGGTAGAGTACCATTACAAACATTACGTGCTGATATCGATTATTCATTAAAAGAAGCCAATACAATTTATGGTGTTTTAGGTATTAAAGTTTGGTTATTTAAGAATGAAATTCTTACTAAATAAAACCTAAAAATTATATATTATCAATTTATGTTATTATGTTAAGTCCAAAAAGAACAAAATATCGCAAATATCACCGTGGCCGTATGCGTGGTAAAGCTACTCGAGGAAATGAAGTAACATTTGGTCAATACGGATTACAGGCATTAGAGCCTACTTGGATTACTTCGCGTCAAATTGAAGCGGCTCGTAGAACAATTACACGTTATACAAAACGTGGTGCTTCTTTATGGATTCGAATTTTTCCTGATAAAACGGTAACTGCTAGAGCAGCAGAATCAAGAATGGGTTCTGGTAAAGGTGCTGTAGATTATTGGGTAGCTGTTGTAAAACCAGGGACAGTTATATTTGAGATTGCTGCAGTACCTGAAGAAGTAGCACGTGCTGCTTTAAGCTTAGCTGCTTATAAATTACCAATCAAAACAAAATTTATTATTAAACCCACAATTGAATAATTTATGAGTTTACCTCAATTTAGTGATATTAAAGTACTTTCAAATGTAGAAATCTCAGATGCTATAATTCAAGCAGAAAAAGATTTATTTAATTTAAGATTTAAAAAAGCTACTCGTCAACCATTTAAATCACATGAAATTAAACATACAAAACGTCGTTTAGCACAATTAAAAACGATATTAACGTTAAGATTAGATGCATTAGAACAAAAAAATCCAGGTGCTGTTTTAGATTTAATGAAACAACAAAATTATATGACTGGTAATTTTTAAAAAATCTTAAAAAATATTTTTAAATAAGGAGTTTTAATGCCTGTAAAAGAAAAAGTTGGTATCGTAGTAAGTAATAAAATGGAGAAAACAATTGTTGTAAAAGTTGAAAGTCGATTTTCACATCCAATGTATTCAAAAACAATTGTAAAAACCAAAAAATACTTAGCACATGATGAGTTAGGTGAATGTAATATTGGTGATCAAGTATTACTTCAAGAATGTCCTCCGTTAAGTAAAAGAAAACGTTGGAAATTATCCAAGGTTCTTTCAAAATCATCGTTAATTAGTTAAAATTAAATTTCTATGATCTATCCCCAAACCATATTAACCGTAGCCGATAATAGCGGTGCTCGAAAAATTATGTGTATTCGAGTTTTAGGCGGTAATCGTAAATACGCAAAAATTGGTGATACCATTATTGGTGTAGTAAAAGAAGCTATTCCAAATATGCCTGTTAAACGTTCAGATATTGTACGAGCTATTATCGTTCGAACTCGTAAAACAATTCGTCGTCAAGATGGAATGTATATTCGATTTGATGACAATGCAGCTGTTATTGTAAATCTTGATAATAACCCACGTGGAACACGTGTTTTTGGGCCAGTAGCTCGTGAAATTCGTGATAAGAATTTTTCTAAAATCGTGTCTTTAGCACCGGAGGTTTTATAAATGGCAAACAAAATAAAAATGCATGTTAAAATCGGTGATAATGTAAAAATTATTTCAGGTTTCGATAAAAACAAAACAGGTGAAGTATCAAAAATTTATCGAAATACAGGAAAAATTATTGTTAAAGGTATCAATTTTAAATACAAACACATTAAACCAAATACAGAGAATGAAGTTGGTGAAATCAAACAAATTGAAGCACCTATTCATCATTCAAATGTAAAATTAATTTCAACAGAATCGTAATTATTAATTATTATGCCGAATCAACAATCATTACAAGAAACCGCAGAAATGTATCGGTTACTTGAAGATATTAAAAAAGAATATAATGATGGTATTCGTGGTGTTTTACAAAGAAATAATCCTGAGTTATTTAAAAACCCACATACAATTCCAAAATTGAAAAAAATTCAAATTAACCGTGGGTTAGGATTAGCAGCACAAAATACGAATATTTTAAAGAAAAGTATTGAAGAATTTACTTCAATTACTGGTCAAAAACCTATTATTACTAGATCTAAAAAAGCCATTGCTGGCTTCAAAATTCGTGAAGATATGGAATTAGGTTTAACTGTGACATTACGTGGTGAAAAAATGTATACGTTTTTAACAAAACTTATCTTTTTTACATTCTCACAAATTCGTGATTTCCGTGGTCTATCTGTTAGAAGTTTTGATAAAGCAGGAAATTACACATTAGGTTTAAAAGAACAATTAATTTTCCCAGAAATTGATTATGATGATGTAGATCAAGCTCAAGGTTTTAATATTAGTTTAGTTTTCGCATCATCACTTCCAAAAGGACGAGACAAAACATTTGATCGAATCTTAAATGGAATTATTTTACTTAAATTCTTACGTTTCCCATTGAATGATTCTGGTTATTACCAAAAATTTGAATCCTTATCTGAGGTAAATCAATCTTGGGATAGAAAGAAACATTTACGTAGAAAACGCTGGTCTCAAGAATAAAAAATTTACGAAAAATTAATAAGGAGCCATTCGTGGTAACAGATACTATTTCAGATATGTTAACTCGTATTAGAAATGCTAACATGGTAAAACATCAAATTGTACAAATTCCAAGTACAAAGATGTCAAAAGCTATAGCAGGAATTTTAAAAGAAGAAGGGTTCATTGAAAATTTTGAACTTTATACAGAAAAATCATTTGAATATATTTTAATTTCATTAAAATATAAGGGTAATCAACGTGAACCAGTAATTTGTAAAATAGAACGGATTAGTAAACCAGGTTCACGAGTTTATGCAAATTCTAAAACCTTACCAAAAGTTTTAAATAATTTAGGGGTTGCCATTATTTCAACATCAAAAGGAGTAATGACAAACTTTAAAGCAAAAGAACTTGGTATTGGTGGTGAAGTTTTATGTTATATTTGGTAATCGGAGTAATTAGGAAATATGTCACGTATAGGAAAATTACCAATTAAACTACCAGAAAATGTGGATATTAATTTGGCTGGTTCTGATATTACTGTAAAAGGTAAATTTGGTACGTTAGAAAATACAATTCCAGATGTTCTTGAAATTGGACAAGATAATGATAATGGTACTTTAGTTGTTACTGTAAAAAGCCAAACACGTCAAACACGTGAATTACATGGTTTATATCGTACTTTAATTAATAATATGGTAATTGGAGTTTCAGAACAATTCCAAAAATCATTAACATTAGTAGGTGTAGGTTATCGAGCAACAGTACAAGGAAAAACGTTAGTTTTGAACTTAGGTTTTAGTCATCCTGTTAATATTGATATTCCAGAAGATATTGCAGTTGAAGTTGTTCAAAATACAACAATAAATATAAAAAGTTGCCACAAAGAAAATCTAGGTCTCTTCGCAGCACAAGTTCGTTCTTGGCGCCCACCAGAACCATATAAAGGTAAAGGTATTCTTTACCAAGGTGAAGTTGTTTTACGTAAAGCTGGAAAATCTGGTAAAAAATAATTTGTTATATATTACAAACACGAAAAAATTAATATTAGTATTATATGAAATTATCGAAACGAGTTTTATTAAAACTCAAAAATAAAAATAAAAAACTAAAACCACAAAAATTTAAAGCATTAAAACGTGAAAGTTTACGTGGTTTAGTTAAAGGAAATCAAGAACGACCTCGTTTATCTGTACATCGATCAAATGAAAATATATATGCTCAAATTATCGATGATACAACAGCAAATACATTAGTGTCATGTTCAACACTAGATCGCGATATTATGTTAAAAACAAAAAATGGACGAACATGTGAAGCTTCTCACTTAATTGGTGAGAAATTAGCTAGTCTTAGTTTAAAACAAAACATTACAAAAATTGTATTTGATCGTGGTCCTTATTTATATCATGGAAGAATTAAAGCTTTAGCCGATGGTGCTAGAGCCGGTGGTCTTCAATTTTAAGAACGGATTTACAAATCATAAGTAGAAGTTTAAAAATTTTATGAGTACCGATTTAAAACAAGTTAATAAAAAAAATACACGACGAAATGATAATGATACAAAATTCGTCGAACGATTAATTAAGATTAGCCGTGTATCAAAAGTAACAAAAGGTGGTAAGAAATTAAGTTTTCGTGCCATCGTTGTAATTGGAGATGAAAACGGCCAAGTAGGAGTAGGTGTCGCTAAAGCTTCTGACGTTGTTAATGCTTTTAAAAAAGCAAAAACTGATGGACGAAAAAATTTAGTTAAAGTTCCTATTACAAAATCTCTAAGCATCCCACATGCTGTAAATGGAACTTATGGTGCTTGTAATATTATTATGCGTCCATCCATTGAAGGTTCGGGTGTAATTGCTGGTGGTTCTGTTCGTACTGTTCTAGAAGTTGCCGGTATTAAAAATGTTATTGCAAAACAGTTAGGCTCAGATAATTTATTAAACAATGCCCGTGCTGCAGTTTGCGCTTTAGATAATTTAACAACAAGATCACAAGTTGCAAAAAAACGTGATCTAAGCTTAAAGTAATAATAATTAAAAATCATTAAATGTTAAATTATGGTGAAACAATTTAACGATAAAAATATTTTATTAAATCGCCTTTTATTAAGTTTAGTAATATTAATATTTATTCGTATAGGAACTTTTTTACCAGTTCCAGGTATTAATCATGGTCATTTAGCGTTTTATTTAGAACGTCATTCAATGACTAAAAGCTTAGTTAGTACTTTTGCAGGAAACAATACTTTTGTAATTGGATTATTTACATTAAATATATTTCCATATATTAATGCATCGATTTTAATGCAAGTATTAATTAGTCTTCTTCCAAACCTTTCAAAACTACAAAAGGAGGGAGGTGCTGAAGGTCGAAGAACAATTAATAAACTAACTCGATTAATAACCCTTGGATGGGCATTAATTCAAAGTTTTAGTATTGCATTCTATTTAAAAAGAGCTTTATTTGATTGGAATATTTATTTGGCAGGTGAAATTATTATTTGGTTAACTACAGGAGCTATGATTGTTCTCTGGTTAAGCGAAATAGTTACGGAGTATGGACTTGGTAATGGTGCTTCATTATTAATTTATACAAATATTGTCGCCAATTTACCAAATTTTGGTAAAAATTTATTTGCTCAAACAACAAATAATGTTTCTTTTACAGCTTGGTTCCTTATTGCTTTAATCTTTTTTACAGCAATTTATGGAATTGTTCTATTACAAGAAGGAACACGAATCGTTCCTTTATTATCATCAAAACAATTAAATCAAACGCAACGGTCAAATCCGACATTATCTGAAGTCGATAAAAATTATATTCCATTACGTTTTAATCAAGCTGGTGTAATGCCAATCATTTTAACAACAGCTGTATTGGTAATACCAAACTACATAAGTAATTTAGGATTATTACCGGTTCTTACACTTCCTGCATTTTTACAGTCTTCTAAGATTCTTTATTGGATTAGCTATTTTGTTTTAATTCTACTATTTAGTTCTTTTTATTCAACTATTGTTTTGAATCCAAAAGATATTTCTAATGAATTACAAAAAATGGCTGTTTCAATTCCTGGAATTCGTCCTGGCGTTGAAACAACGTTTTATTTAAAACAGATAATGAAACGTGTAACTTATTTAGGAGCAATTATGCTATCAATTTTGGCTACGATTCCAAATTTTATTGAAGCAATTATTCCAGGTTCAAGTTTTAATGGATTAGGTACAACGTCTTTATTAATCTTAGTAGGTGTTATTCTTGATTTATCAAGAGAAATTCGAAGCATAATTCTTTCAAATATTTATAATGAAATGTTTGAATAAAAAAATTTAAAATTTATTTATCTTTAAAATTTTACAATGAAAGTTCGTCCATCAGTAAAAAAAATGTGTGATAAATGTCGTGTTATTAAGCGAAATGGGAAAGTTATGGTAATTTGTAAAAATCCGAAACATAAACAACGTCAAGGTTAATAATTTAAAGGAGTTAATCAAGTGGTAAGATTAGTAGGTGTTGATTTACCAAAGAACAAACGAGTTGCCTATGGATTAACCTATATTCATGGTATTGGTATGACAACGGCACAAAAATTAATAGAATTAGCAAACATAAGTTCAGAGACACGTGTTAATGATTTAACAACCGAACAAACAATTGAACTAAGAAAAGTTTTAGAAGAAACTAATTTATTATTAGAAGGTGACTTACGTCGTTTTAATGGTTTAAATATTAAACGATTAAATGAAATTAATTGTCACCGTGGAAAACGTCATCGGACAAGCCTTCCGGTAAGAGGGCAACGAACGAGAACAAATGCTCGATGTCGTCGAGGATCAAAGAAAACAGTTACAGGTAAGAAAAAATAATCATACCTTTACTTATTTTATATAAATTAAAATTGTAGGTCATATGGCACAAAAAATTCGGAAATCTACTTTTAAAAAAGATAAAAATAATTTTGTTACAGGTGTTGTTCATATTCAATCAACATTCAATAATACCATTGTAACAATTACAAATTTAGCCGGAGATACCGTTTCATGGGCATCCGCTGGTAGTTCAGGTTTTAAAGGTGCTCGTAAAGGAACACCATTTGCTGCTCAAACTGCAGCAGAAAAAGCGGCATTAGATGCACTAGGTACAGGTATGAAAAATGTAGAAATTTTAGTAAAAGGGCAGGGTTCTGGTCGAGAAACTGCAATTCGAGCAATTGAAGGCGCAGGTTTTGACATCCTTTCGATACATGATATCACTCCTGTTCCACATAATGGTTGTCGGCCACCAAAACGTCGTCGAGTTTAAATATTTATATAGATATAAATTTTAAGATTACTTTAAACTATGACTATAAGTAACTTATATATTAAGTGTCTTAAATCAGAAAAAATTGAGTCTGGTGCAAGATATGGCCAATTTTTAATAAATTCATTAAGACCTGGTCAAGGTATTACAGTAGGTAATTTATTACGCCGAGTACTTTTAAGTGATTTAGGCGGAACCACTATTACTGCTGTACGAATTGCAGGTGTCCGTGATGAGTTTTCAATTATTCCAGGAGTTCGAGAAGATGTTCTTGAGATTCTATTAAATTTAAAAGGAATTGTTTTTCAAACAAAATCGACTGATGTTCAATTTGGACGTTTAAAAATAAAAGGACCAGCAGTAATCACAGCTGATGCTATTCAAGGTCCTTCAGATTTAAAAATTGTAAATCCAAATCATTATATTGCTACAATTTCAACACCGAGTGTTTTAGAAATTGAATTTAAATTTGAGTATGGAACTGGTTATAAATTAGCTGGTCAAACATTTTGTGATAAATCTGAAGATTTTTTACAAATGGATGCTATTTTTATGCCAATTCAAAAAGTCGATTTTAAAATTGAAAACGTTTATGATAATACAAATTATATTACAGAACGTTTGTTAATTGATATTTGGACTAATGGGAGTATATCCCCTGAAGATGCAATTTCATCAGCATCAGAATTTATTATTGAATTATTTAACTCTTTACTTCAAAATAAATTTACTCAAGATCCAAATGATTTAGAAAAGACAAGCCCAATCGTTCCAATAAACCCTCATACAAATATAGCAATTGAGGAATTACAGTTATCAGTTCGAGCATATAATTGTCTAAAACGAGCTCAAATAAATACAATTGGAGATTTACTAGAATATTCTCCAGAAAAGCTACAAGAATTGAAAAATTTTGGTCGGAAATCTGCTGATGAAGTTTTTGCTACTCTTAAGAATAAATTAGGAATAGTCTTAAAATAATTATTTTTTAATAACTAAATCTTCTATGAATGAAACATTTATCCCAGCTGCTGGGTATAATAAGAGAAAATGGTATGTGATCGATTGTGAAGGGAAACAATTAGGCCGACTTGCTTCTGTAATTATTTCAATATTATCAGGAAAATTAAAATCTTACTATCACCCATCTTTTGATATGGGCGATTATGTAATTTTAGTTAATGCAGAAGCATTAACACTAGATCGTGATATTCAAAAATTTCACGTTTTTAAACCAGGTCGTCCTGGTAAATCATTAAAAAAACTAGTTAATGCTTTGCCACAACAAATTATTGAGCGCTGTATTATTGGTATGATGCCAAAAGGTGTTGCACGTCGTAGCTTATCAAAACGACTAAAAATTTATCAAGGTTCACAACATCCTCATACAGCACAAAATCCAATTCAAATAACTGATTTTGAAAACTTAAATAATAATTTATAAACACTTTTATGAATACAAACTTACAAACTGTTTTTCAAAAAGAAAATATTGGACTTGGAAAACGTAAGCAAGCTGTTGCTCGTGTTTTTCTTGTACCAGGTGAAGGTAATTTAATTGTTAATAAAACACCTGGAGAAAAATATTTTCAATATAATACAACTTATTTAAATACAATTTGGGCTCCTTTAAAAGTATTAAATTTAGAGACTCAATTTGATATTATTGCCATTGTAAAAGGTGGCGGTCTTACTGGCCAGTGTACATCAATTCAACTAGGATCAGCAAGATTATTATGTAAACAAGATAGTGCGAATCGTTCCATCTTAAAACCATTTGGTTTCTTAACACGTGATGCACGTATTAAAGAACGTAAAAAATACGGTTTACGAAAAGCCCGAAAAGCTCCACAATATTCAAAACGTTAATATTTATAAAAACATATGCCAAAATCAGATATTCATCCAGAATGGTTCCCAAACGCACCTGTATACTGCGATGGGAAACCTATTTGTTATATTGGATCAACAAAACCAGAATTACGTGTTGATGTTTGGTTAGCTAACCATCCATTTTACAGTGATTCACAAACTCTTGTTGATACAGAAGGTCGTGTAGAACGATTTATGAAAAAATACGGATTAAATTCAAATGAAAAATAATTCGATTAAAGAATTTTATATTTACTTATTAGTTTTAAAATAAATGCCAACTATTCAACAATTAGTTCGTTCACAGCGTATACAAATTAAGAAAAAAACTAAATCTCCAGCTCTTGTAGATTGTCCTCAAAGACGAGGTGTTTGTACACGTGTTTATACTACAACACCAAAAAAACCAAATTCAGCTATTCGTAAAGTAGCACGAGTGAGATTAACTTCTGGTTTTGAGGTAACGGCTTATATTCCTGGTATTGGTCATAATTTACAAGAACATTCAGTTGTTTTAATTCGTGGTGGACGTGTAAAAGATCTACCAGGTGTTCGTTATCATATTATTCGTGGCGCTTTAGATAGTGGTGGTGTAAAAGATCGAACACAAGGACGTTCAAAATATGGTGTGAAAAAACCTAAAACAGATAAATAATTTTTAGTCATAAATACTGGTAGAAATTAATTTTTCGAAATTAATTTCTAGCGTCGTATATTTTATCAAATTTTAAATAATTACAAGTTATGTCACGTCGAAATATATCTAAAAAACGATTCCCTGAAGCGGATTCGAAATATAACAGTTATCTTGTTAGTTTATTAACTAATAGAATCTTAAAATCAGGTAAGAAAACAATTGCTGAAGATATTGTTTATGGAGCTTTTGATATTATTCAAGCAAAAACAAACGAAGATCCATTAATTGTATTTGAAAAAGCTGTTAGAAATGCAAGCCCTGTTGTAGAAGTAAAAGCGCGTCGAATTGGTGGATCAACATATCAAGTACCTGTTGAAGTAAGTGGATTCCGCGCAACAAATTTATCATTAAGATGGATCATTGGTTTTGCACGTAATAGAGTAGGAAGAAGTATGTCAATTAAATTAGCGAGTGAAATCATTGACACAGCTAATGACATCGGTAATACTATTAAAAAGAAAGAAGAAACACATAAAATGGCTGAAGCAAATAAAGCTTTTGCTCATTTCCGTTACTAATTCATAAAATTATATTCTCGCTAAAAGCTATAAATTTTATCATAAATTAAATTACATATACATATTCAAAAGGAATTTTTTAAATGGCACGCGAAAAATTTGAACGTACGAAGCCACATGTTAACATTGGTACAATTGGTCACGTAGATCACGGTAAAACAACTTTAACAGCAGCAATTACAGCGACACTAGCTTTAAGTGGTGGTGCTGTAGCTAAAGCATATGGCGATATTGATGGTGCTCCTGAAGAACGTGCACGTGGTATTACTATTAACACTGCACACGTTGAATACCAAACAGAGACACGTCACTATGCACACGTAGATTGTCCTGGTCACGCAGATTATGTTAAAAACATGATTACTGGTGCTGCGCAAATGGATGGTGCTATTTTAGTAGTATCTGCTGCAGATGGTCCAATGCCACAAACACGTGAGCACATCTTATTAGCAAAACAAGTAGGTGTACCTAACATTGTTGTTTTCTTAAACAAAGAAGACCAAGTAGATGATGCTGAATTATTAGAATTAGTAGAAATGGAAGTTCGTGAATTATTATTATCATATGACTTCCCAGGTGATGATTTACCAGTTTGTCCTGGTTCTGCGTTACAAGCAATTGAAGCAATTACAGCGAACCCAAGTATTGCCCGCGGCGACAACCCATGGGTTGATAAAATCTTTGCATTAATGGATGCTGTAGATACATATATTCCAACACCAGAACGTGACGTAGAAAAAACATTCTTAATGGCAATCGAAGATGTTTTCTCAATTACAGGTCGTGGTACAGTAGCAACAGGTCGAATCGAACGTGGTGTTATTAAAGTAGGTGATAACGTTGAGGTTGTAGGTATTCGTGATACACAAACAACTACAATCACTGGTATTGAGATGTTCCAAAAAACTTTAGATGAAGGTTTTGCTGGTGATAACGTAGGTATCTTATTACGTGGTGTTACACGTGAAGATATTGAACGTGGTATGGTTTTATCAGAACCAGGTACTATTACACCTCATACAAACTTTGAATCAGAAGTATATGTATTAACAAAAGAAGAAGGTGGACGTCATAAACCATTCTTTACAGGTTACCGTCCACAATTCTATGTACGAACAACTGATGTTACTGGTTCAATCACACAATTCACAGCTGATGATGGTAGTATGGTAGAAATGGTGATGCCTGGTGATCGTATTAAAATGACAGCCGAATTAATCTACCCTGTAGCTATTGAAGAAGGTATGCGTTTCGCGATTCGTGAAGGTGGCCGAACAATTGGTGCTGGTGTAGTTTCTAAAATTGTTAACTAATTAAAGAAATTTATGGATATAAAAACGAATGAAAAAATTCGTGTACGACTAGAATCTTTTAATCATGAACTATTAAATTCATCATGTCGTAAATTAATTAGTCTTCTTGAGACAAATAATGATACTCAATACAGTATGGTTCCATTACCAACTGATAAACGTATTTATTGTGTTTTACGTTCTCCCCACGTGAATAAAGATTCTCGTGAACATTTTGAATTACGCGTTCATAAACGAATTTTAGATATACATTATGACTCAAGCGTAAATATGTTTGATTTATTATCAAAATCAGATTTACCTTCAGGCGTTTTATATAGAATTTGTTTATCTTAATTATTTTATTTTTGTTACAGTATTTACTGTAACAAAAATATCTTCAAAATTTTATAGGACTTAAATTAAAAAAATATGGAAATAACATATGAATATGAGTGTCTACTGTCTATTTTAGTTGAGAATCAACCTAGTATTCTAACACGTATTGTAGGCTTGCTTACTCGACGAGGCTTTATTATATAAAGTTTAGTTGTTGGCTCCACAGAATATGAAAGTTTGTCTCGTATTTTAATTGTATTACCAGGAAATTTAAGAATTATTGACCAAGTAACAAGACAACTGTATAAGTTATTTCCAGTCGTTAAAGTATATAACCTAACACATGTTTCGTCTATTACTCGTGAATTAATATTGTTTAAAATTCTAGCTAATGAAAAAGAAAGAGAAAAAATTTTAAATATAACAAAAGTTTTTAAGGCAGATGTAGTTGATTGTACGAATAAGACAATAACTTTAGAAGTAACAGGCGATGCAGAAAAAATTGTTGCCATAGAACAATTAATACATAAATTTGGGATTCTAGAAAAAGTCCGTACAGGAAAAATCGGAATAAGTAAAGAATCTATAACAGGCAGTCAATTATACACGGTTCAACG
>Ga0115101_1219743_pt1 | contig 16520 bp, 10 predicted proteins | sample MBTome_4_FD_89645 | JGI IMG/M metagenome (GOLD analysis project Ga0115101, IMG submission 89645) | Marine eukaryotic communities from Pacific Ocean to study complex ecological interactions - MBTS_20Mar14_M1_3um Metatranscriptome... | ecosystem: Environmental > Aquatic > Marine > Oceanic | place... | reverse complement strand
TCACAATTTGTATCTAGAATCGAAACGATTGTAATGCCAAGTTTTCTACATTCAGCAACAGCTGTTGCTTCACGTTTTGGATCAACTACAATAGCGATGTCTGGAACTTGAGTCATTCCTATTAAGCCACCTAAATTTTGAGATAATTTATCTTTCTCTCTACGAAGAAGTGCGGCTTCTTTTTTAGGTAATCTTGAAAGAGTACCATCTTCTTCTTTCTGTGTTAATTCTTTTAAATATGCAACACGTGTTTGCACGGTCGACCAGTTTGTTAAAGTACCACCTAAACAACGGTGGTTAATGTAACTGGCCCCACATTTTTGTGCTTCATCAGCAATAATCGCGGAAGCTTGTCTTTTTGTACCAATGAAAACGAAATTTTTCCCTTCTTTGGCTGCTTTTTGTACATAATTGTAGGCATGGTTTAATAACCTTGCTGTTTGCACTAAATCAATAACGTGGATACCATTTTGTTCCGTATAAATGTAAGGAAACATTTTAGGGTTCCAACGACTTGATTGGTGGCCAAAATGTACACCGGCATCCAATAATTCTCCAAGTGTAACTAATGTCATAAGTTATAGGCTAAGTAACGTAAAGTTTTTAGAACAAATATATATAATCAAAGTAACTAACTTTGTTAAACCGAAAAAGTTTTAAAAGCTAGGATATTAAATCTTACGTGAGTAAAACTCGATTACAAACAGTTCATTAATTTTTAATGCAATCCATTCACGATCAATAATACCAAGTACCTTTGCAGTTAAGGCCTTTTTATCAAAATCTAAATTTTGTGGAATGTTAGATAAAGCAGGTGTCTCTAAATTTTTATTTACAAGCTGCTTTGTTGCCGTGTTATCTTTAACTGAGATTACATCACCTGGTTGGCATTGGTAACTCGGAATAGAAACACATGAATTATTTACCGTTATGTGCTTATGATTAACGATTTGACGAGCTGCAGCAATTGTAGGAGCCATACCTAAACGGAAAATTACGTTATCTAAACGCATCTCTAATAGTTGTAGAAGAATATTTCCAGTAGCACCCTTAATTTTTTTCGCTTGTCTAATGTAATTCATTAATTGCTTTTCGCTTAAACCATAGTTGAAACGAAGCTTTTGTTTTTCTTCAAGTCGAATCGCATACTGAGTTAACTTTTTCGGAGTTGCCCCGAGTTGTCCTGGGCGTTGTGTTAATTTTCCTTTTTTACTTGTTAACCCAGGCAAATCTCCTAATCTTCGAGTGATGCGAAGCTTTGCTCCTGTGTATCGCGCCATAAAAATTAAAATGGATAAATAAATATAATAAAATACTATTTCTTACATACTTAAAATACTACATTTTTTGTAAAAATTCAAAATTTGCGTAACTTAAACCTTAAATAGCTAATCTTTGGATGTGCGCACCTTTAAAACTGAAGCTTTTAATGCACCTTTTTCAACTGGTTTTACGAGAAGATTATGAGAAGGCTCTTTACCCACCTTTTTTAAATTTTCAAACGAATTAAAACCTGTACCAGCCGGGATTAAACGTCCAATAATAACATTTTCTTTTAAACCATTTAACCAATCCTTTTTCCCTTCAATCGCGGCCTCAGTTAATACTCGCGTTGTTTCTTGGAAGCTGGCTGCGGAAATAAAACTATCACTATTTAATGAGGCTTTTGTTAAACCTAGTAGTAATGGTTTATATATCGGAGGTTCTTCCCCACTTGATATAGATGCTTTTGTTACTAGTTCTGCTTGTGTTAAATCAAGAATTTCACCAGGTAATAATGTTGTGTTGGCACCATAAGAAACCCGTACTTTTGAGGTCATTTGCTTAACAATAACTTCAATATGCTTATCGGCAATTTCAACCCCTTGTGATAAATACGTTTTTTGTACCTCATTTACAAGAAATAATTGAAGTCTTCTAAAACTAATTTTGCACGCTTCATTAACTGGGTGTGTTGCTTCATAGTAATTAAATAAAGTTTCAAGCATCTCGTGCGGGTTAATTTGACCATCAGTTAAGGGTTCAAGAAAATTGACATATTGTCCATTTGTAAAATTAACAGATGTTTGACTTGGTAAATCGACAAAGAATTTTTCACCCGGGGCCTTTAAAATTTCGATTTGGCTATTTTTTAAATAAGCCTTCCCTTCAGTAGGAGCTAATATTGAACCATTTTTTATTTTACGGGCTTCTAAAATTTCCTCAACCTTTGGTAAACCTTGGACAATATCCACCGTTTTTAATTTGTCATAAACAAGTGTTGCGAGAAGATCGGATCTGTCAACAAGGGATTTATTTTTTGTTCGTAAGATAGTACCAGCTGATATTAAATAAGGTCTACCTAAACGGATCGAAATCGATTCTGGGGTTATGTTAAAAATTTGCCCTGCGTATTTAGACTTAATCTGTGAAGTTAAAGCCGTACCAAATCGAATAATGTCACCTTTTTTAACTAGTGGCACATCAGCATTAAAATCATAAGAATACGTTTTAATATCTTGATCTTTTAATAATAAAACTTCGTTATTACTTGTTTGATTAATACCAACAACACAGCCGCTAAAGTAAGTTAACATTTTAACAAGAGCAACCGCTTGACCTGGATATACGTATTGATTATTTCTCGTTAAGTAATGTATTTGGGTATCGCCTTTTATTTTAAAATCTTTAAAATTACTGCTGCCAACTTTTAAAATTTCGGAAAGTGTTAACTGTAACTTGTACTCGTTGTTATTAGTTTCTCGATTTTTGATAATTGGGAAATCTATTGTTGTTTGCAGACCACTATATGAAATTGGAATATCAAGAACTAAGAAAGTCTGTAATAAATCACACCCACCATTGCTTAACTTAATACGTTCCCCATCTTTATAAAAGATTCGTTTGACAGTCCGTAAAGCTACACAACGTTTACTAAAGTTTGGGAAAAATTGGTAATTAAAACAAAAACCTTTATCTTGCGGCACTTTAAATGTCTGAACAGGGCGTACTAATAGATACGTTATCCCATTAATTTCCAAACATTCTACAAACGATAGTTGTTGCGCAAATACATTCGAAAATATGACTTCACCTGGTTTAATAAAACGATCCGTAATGTCTTCAAGGTTTGGCTGTGTATCATTTACAACATATAATTCACCAGGTTTAATGATAACTTCATTAGTTTCTAAATCTACTTGAACATAGCCATTACTGTTAGCTTGTAAGTTTAAGCCCAAATCAGTACCTTTTTTAACAAAATCCCCTGTTTTTACAATTAAATCGTAACCTTTTTCAGAAGTAAAATGGTGTGTTTCCTCACTTACCCAATAAAGGAAACCGTTAAAAGCCTTTTTGGTTTGGCGTTTCTTTTTATTTGGTGGTAAATCTGTTGAATAATATACAACCCCGCCGGTTTGAGTCTTGTATAACGAATCAATTAAACGGGCTACTGTTTGGCCGTGACTTAATGGTTCTCCCTTTTTTACGTTGAGCTGAAAAATTTTGTCGGAACCTTCATGAGGTATTTTAAAAATAGGGTGTGAAAGGGATGTATCATGCAAAACAGCATTCTCAACAGTGACTGAAGAATTAATAATTTGGATTTCACCTTTATCTACTAAATTATCAAAGTTCGTAACACCACCGTATTTATTAATGATTTTTTGGCTGGCTAGTGTTTCGTTTGGATGAATGGTTTGACCTAATTCAACATTTAATGTTGCGGCTTCGGGAAGAATATAACGTTCACCATAAAGTACCCATAAAAGACCAGCTGTGTTACTAATATTTTTGGTAGACCCAGTACTATCAATGATCTCTTTCGTTTGTAAATTTTGTAAAAATACTTCACCGGAAACTTCCGTGTAAATATCTCGTGTGTCTTTTTCGAGAATTAAATTGGCTTCTTTTTTAATTTCAGCAATTATTTGGTTATAGTAAATCTGTTGATTATTATTGACTAACAATAAAGCTTCGTTAGGTAAGCTGATATTACAAACAGTACCAACGTTATTTTCAATACGTAACGTAACACTTTCAGCTAAATTAAAACCTTTTTCGCCGTGTATTGTACGGACTAACGGAGTAGTAGATTTTAAACTATAGCTAACAACCCCAGCGAAAGGAGCGCGTATTTGTTTTGTTAAATCGCCGGAAAAAACACCACCCGTGTGAAATGTTCGCATTGTTAATTGGGTACCAGGCTCTCCGATAGATTGGGCTGCAAGAATACCAACAGCCTCACCAAGGTCAATTAATTTTGAATATGAAAGGTGCCACCCATAACAACGTCGACATACAGATCGTAATGCACTACACGTAAGTGGGGAGCGAATTGCAAAATCTTTATTATTGGAATTTAAGAGTTTTTGAACAACAACGTTATTAAGCTCTGTGTTGGCTGGAAGGGTTAAATTTTCTTCCTCTAAATAGACAGGTTCAGCTAGAAGGCGTCCAAGTAAACGATTTTCAACTGGTAAGTCCGTTTGATAAGTATCAAGTATTTCAGTTAAAGTTAACGAAGAATAGTGTAAACAATCATCTTCACGGATAATAATATCTTGTGCAACATCAACAAGACGCCGCGTCAAATAACCTGAATCGGCAGTACGCAATGCTGTATCTACTAAACCCTTTCTCGCACCATAAGAAGAAATAATATACTCTGTAACTTTTAGACCTTCACGAAAATTACTTTTAATTGGTAAATCAATAATTTGACCTTGAGGATCAGCCATTAAACCTCGCATACCCACCAGCTGCCGTACTTGAGAAATATTACCACGGGCTCCAGAAAACGCCATAATATAAAGTGGGTTTAATGGGTCACTTTCTCTAAAGTATGTTAAAACCTCATCTTTTAAAGTATTATTTGCGTTATTCCAAATATCGATAACCTTTTGGAACCGTTCCACGACGGTCGTACTACCACTAATATAATTTTGTTCTGCAGTATCAACTTCATTGGTGGTAAGACCAATTAAACTACGTTTTCGAAAGGGGACACGAAGATCTTCAATACTTAACGAGATTCCCGAAACTGTCGCGTAATGAAAAGTTAAATTTTTAATTTTATCTGCAATCATCGCAGATTTGATAATTCCATAATTATGGAAAGTTAATGACATCAAACGTTGTAATTTTTTCTTATTAATTACCTCGTTGTAGAAGACATTTGCATTTTTTAATTTCTTATTCATTTACCTTTTAATTATTATGCAAAAGATTTATTTAATAAAATTCTCCCAGGCGTTGTTTTTAGATACGTCTGTAATACTTCGCCATTATTATCTTTTTTGATTTGCACATCCGGTGAGATAGAAACGAGTTTATCAGAATAAGTTTGCTCGGTAAAAGTGGAATTTATATTAACATGATACTCATCGTTTACTCTGACCCAAACAAAAGTGTGTAAGTTTATTATCGATTGTTTATATGCTGTTAGAACATCATCAAAACTATAAAAATATTGATCAGCAGATTTTTGTTCGGAAGGGTTATTAGCAGTTAAATAATAGCAACCTAAAACCATATCTTGACTAGGTGTTAAAATTGGTTCTCCTGTTGCTGGAGATAAAAAATTATTAGGTGCTAGCATTAGCATTCTTGCCTCACTTTGAGCCTCCAAACACAGTGGTATATGAACTGCCATTTGATCTCCGTCGAAATCTGCATTAAAAGCAGGGCAAACTAACGGGTGTAGCTTAATTGCGCGACCCTCAACTAAAATGGGTTCAAACGATTGAATACCTAAACGGTGCAATGTTGGTGCCCTGTTTAATAAAATCGGATGGCCAGCCATTACTTGTTCTAATATTTCCCAAGCTAATGTTTCATTATTTTGGATAATGTTTTTAGCTGCTTTAATGTTGTTAACTAAACCTTCGTAAATTAAGCGGTGAATCACAAACGGTTGAAATAATTCAATCGCCATTTCCCTTGGTAAACCACATTGGTGTAATTTTAATTCTGGGCCAACAATAATAACCGAGCGGCCTGAATAATCAACACGTTTCCCTAATAGGTTTTGTCGAAACCTTCCTTGTTTTCCCTCAATAATATCAGATAATGATTTTAGAGGTCGGTTATTAAGCCCAAAAACGGCTTTACCCCTCTTGCCGTTATCAATTAAGGCATCTACAGCCTCCTGAAGCATACGTTTTTCATTACGTATGATTAACTCAGGTGCCATAATTTCTTGTAATCTGGCTAAACGATTATTACGGTTAATTACTCGGCGGTACAGATCGTTTAAATCAGAGGTAGCAAAACGCCCACCATCTAATTGCACCATAGGTCTTAAATCTGGTGGCAATACAGGGATAATATCCAACACCATCCACGATGGGTCAGACCCTGAGGCTTTAAATTGGTCAAGAATACGTAAACGTTTGATTAATTTTTCTCTGTCACGATCCTTTACCATTGTTAATAGTAAACGTAACTCATTCGCTTCATTTTCTAAATTTATAGATTTTAATAACGTTTTGATTGCTTCTGCCCCAATCGAAATTTCAACATTACTTGTATCAGTTTTCGTTGCTTCAAAAACTTGCCAATCTGTTTCCACTAAAAGTTGCTTATATGACAAATCATTACTTTCACCGGGGTTTGTAACAACATACGAATTAAAATAAACAATCTGTTCTAATTCTTTGAGTGAAATGTTTAATATTAACGCGATTTTACTTGGTCGGCCTTTAACATACCAAACATGAGTTACAGGCGAGGCTAATTCTACAAAACCCATTCTGTGCCTTCTCACGTTTGATTCAATAACTTCAACGCCACATCGTTCACAAATTATTCCTTTATAACGAACTCGCTTATATTTACCACAATGGCATTCCCAATCATTAACAGGGCCAAAGATGCGCTCACAAAATAACCCACCCATCTCTGGTTTTAAAGTTCTGTAATTAATAGTCTCGGGTTTTGTCACTTCACCGACTCTTTCGCCAGTGGGTAGAAGACGTTCTCCCCAACCACGGATTCGGGCCGGAGATGCTAAATTAATTTTTACATAATCAAAGGATCGCTGTGCCTGTAACATAAAATCTGGTTTTCATTTACAAATTTTTTAATTGATTTCCCATGTTTAAAAATCTTCAGAGACATTCGTTAATTGTGTTGAAGATGTATCAAAAGAATTAGATGCTGTTTGCCATATTTGTTGCTCCATGTCTTGCTGGGCATCCGCCATTAAATTAATTTCATAGGATTTTATTCCAGAAGTATTATCAACATCCAATTTATAAGTAGCTACATCTAAACACAATGCTTGAAGTTCACGAACTAATACCTTAAAAGATTCTGGTATCCCTGGTCTTGGTATCGGTAAACCCTTAACGATTGCATTTAAAGTTTCATTACGACCCTGCATGTCATCTGACTTAATTGTTAAAAGCTCCTGTAATGTGTAAGCAGCACCAAAAGCCTCTAATGCCCAAACTTCCATTTCACCTAAACGCTGACCACCTTGTTGGGCGCGACCTCCCAGAGGTTGTTGTGTAACTAATGAATATGGACCCGTTGAACGTGCGTGAATTTTGTCGTCTACTAAATGGACAAGTTTTAGCATGTAGGCACGACCAATCGTGATTGGGTTTTCAAAAGCTTGGCCATTACGCCCATCTGTGACAATAATTTTTCCTGGATGTTTTTTTGAGAATAGCCATTTATTGTCATTAGAGGCTTCTTTTAGTTTTTGATTAACTAAAGATCGTGACGCTTCCTCACCATACATTTCATCGAATGGTACAATCTTGTAACGTTTGTTTAAATTATCGGCTGCCAAGCCTAAAAGACATTCAAACAACTGGCCGACATTCATACGGGAAGGTACTCCTAGAGGATTTAAGAGAATATCTACAGGGGTACCATCAGGTAAGTAAGGCATGTCTTGTCGGGGTAGAATTTTTGAAATAATTCCTTTATTACCGTGACGGCCAGCCATTTTATCACCAATTTGAATCCGTCTTGTTTGGGCAATATAAACTTTTAAAACCTCATCGGTACCTGGTGGTAAATCATCCCTGTTAGCACGGGAAAGTATTTTAACATCAAGAACACGTCCACATGTTCCATGGGTTACTTTTAAAGACGTATTACGCACATCGCGCGATTTTTCACCAAAAATAGCCCGTAATAATTTACCCTCTGGTGGATAATCCGATTCTCCTTTAGGAGTTAATTTGCCAACCAATGTATCGCCCGATTCAACCCAAGCTCCCACTTTTACAATTCCATTGTCATCTAAATTACGGATAGAATGCTCACTAATATTAGGTAAATCTTTAGTTATCTCTTCCATACCTAATTTAGTTTGGCGAACTTCGATTTCGAATTTTTCGATGTGTAACGAAGTAAATAAATCATCATATAGTAAACGTTCACTGACAACAAAAGCATCCTCATAGTTATAACCTTCCCAAGGCATATAGGCGATTAATATATTTTGCCCAACGGATAGTTCTCCGCCTTGAGTTGAAGCACCGTCTGCAATAATTTGACCAATACTAATTTTTTCGTTTAGGGATACGATAGGCCTTTGGTTAATGCAAGTATCTTGGTTTGAGCGCTGATATTTTGTTAATTTATAATTAAATTTACTATTGTGTTTATCTTTAAGCGTAATAGTAGCCCCATTGATATTTATTACTTTACCGTTATTAACACTTAATACTGTCATACCCGAATCACGAGCAGTTTGTCCTTCTAAACCCGTACCTACTATTGGTGCCTCAGGATACAATAAAGGAACCGATTGTCGTTGCATATTTGATCCCATTAACGCACGGTTAGCATCATCATGCTCTAAGAAAGGTATCAGGGCAGCTGCTAATGACACTACCTGAATAGGTGAAACCGCAATATAATCAACAATTGTTGAAGGAACACTAATTAGGTCCTGTCGATAACGAACTGGTACAACAGTATTTTGAATAACTCCATCTAGACCAATTTCTAAATCGGCGGCAGCAAGGTGGAAATTGTCTTCTTCTGTTGCATCTAAATAAATAGGGTAGGATGTTTGTAAGACGCGGCCTTTTTCAACTTTGTAAAATGGAGTCTCAATAAAGCCATATGAATTTATGCGGCCATATGTTGATAGAGAACCAATTAGGCCAGCATTAGGGCCTTCAGGTGTCTCAATAGGACAAATTCGGCCGTACTGACTAGGGTGGATATCACGAACGGCAAAACCGGCTCTATCTCTTGTAATACCCCCTGGGCCAAGGACCGATAAACGTCGCTTGTGCGTCAACTCAGCTAAAGGATTCGTCTGATCCATAAACTGGGATAATGGGTTTGAACCAAAGAATTCTTTAATAGAAGAAACTAAAGGTTTTGGATTAACAAGAACGTTAACGCGCAAATACTTTTGCTCGCAGATACTCATTCGTTCTTGGGCAATACGTTCAAGGCGGTTTAAACCTATTCGTATCTGGTTTTGTAATAATTCCCCAACTGAACGTATACGTCGGTTACCTAAATGGTCGATATCATCTTCTAATGTGGGCGCTATTCGGAAATTTATTAATTCATTAACAATAGAGAGAACATCTTGTGCCGTTAAAATATGAACTGTTTTATCAATGTTTAGATTGAGACGTTTGTTAATTTTGTAACGACCAACACGGCCTAAATCATATCTTTTGGGATCAAAGAAGCGCGAATACAGTAATTGTTGGCCTGCTTTTACCGTCGCAGGCTCACCCGGACGAAGTTTATTGTGAATTTCAACAAACGTATCTTCTACAGAAATATCCGAATATTCGTGAAGGGTTTTTGTGAAATATTCAGGGTGCTCAAGCTGATCTAAAATTTCGGTATCTGTTAATCCTAAAGCTTTTAAAAAAATATATGCCGAAAGTTTCTTAGCTTTGTCGATTTTTACATGAATAAAATCGTCCCTATTCATTTCGAATTTTACCCACGTTCCTCTGTTTGAAATAAGACTCGCAGTATAGAATTTAAAATTTTGTTTATCAGTATCCGTTTTATAATAAATACCAGGACTACGAACAATTTGATTGATTATAATACGTTCAATACCGTTGACAATAAACGTACCTTCATTGGTCATCAATGGTATATCACATAATAACACTTCATTTTCAGTCGTATTCGCAGGGTTATTAAGGTATACGAGTTGGGCAAGTGTATAAATGCGTACACTATAAGTAGTGTCACGTCGTTTTGCTTCTGTAATCGTATATTTTGGCTGACGGATTTTATAAAACTTTGCCGATAAATTTAACTCTAATTCATCAAGATAATCACGAATAGCAGAAAAATTCTCTAATTCTTGAAGGAACCCTAATTCTAAGAACCAACAGAAACTGATCCGTTGAGTTTCAAGTAAATTGGGTAAAAGATATTTATAAACATTTTGTTTTATGTTAGACATGTATGGAAAGTTATTTGTGTCGTTATTTTAACAATTCAAACAAAAAGTAAAGGATAACCAATTTTCTAATTGGCTTTATTGGCGTTGTCTGGAAATGTTATGGTATTTACTTAAAATTTTCTTATTATTTTTTGAACATATAACCGCCGCCCCGAACAGTTAAAATAAATGTCGGATTTCTCGAATTTTCTCCTAATTTGTTGCGGAGCCTTGATATATAAACATCTACGACCCTTAAATCAACGGCCCGTTCTGGAGTATAACCCCAAACATTATTTAAAATATCTGAGCGAGAAATTACGGAATCTACATTCATTAAAAGAAGTTCTAAGATATTAAATTCGAGTGTGGTTAATTTAATGTTTGCATTACTAGTCGTACAGATTGATTTTGTTTCGAAATCAATAACAAAACTACCAAACGAAATTTTCGGTTTACTATTAGTAAAAGAATTACCCTTAGTTCCTGCAAGCCGTTTTAAAATATTCCCGATACGTATTTCTAACTCTTTTGCAGAAAAGGGTTTGGTAAGATAGTCATCCGCACCAACTTCAAACCCTATAATGCGGTCAGAAGTACTTGAAAATGGGCTTAATAATATAATAGGTACTTGATATGCCGCTCGAATTTTACGGCAAAGTTCAAACCCATCTTGTTTAGGCAATATTATATCAAGAATAACTAAATTCGGAAACTCTGTGTTTAATATTTCAATTGCGGATTCCCCATTGTTTACACAACGGGTCTTATAACCCAGGCTCGTTAGGTGAAAATTTAATTTAAATTTTAATTCTTCTTCCGTGGTAACGATTAAAATATTTTTTGTAGGAAAAGACACAGTTTACCTTATTAACAAATTCGTGTAGTTAAATAATAAAATTGGGGAGGTTTGTTGTAATTAATGTATGCTTTAGATATATCTAATATTTTGGTTACCCAATTAGTTGGGTGTTAATCGTAAAGATCTAGTTACACCAAAGTAGGAAAAAGGTTTAGGTTGGGTAAACAAATGGCTTACTTTTACTCAATTGGAATTTTAGGATTTATCGAACCAACGAAAAGATGCTATTCGAGTAACCTGAAGTTCTCAACTTACGTAGCGAAGTGTGGTTGCTTCCAATTTTGACAGGTTAAAAGCAAAAAGAAAAGATAATACTTTAACAAAAAACCAATGTCTATGTTATTATAAAATATATGTACATATAGGCGAGCGTAGCCAAGTGGTTAAGGCACTGGGTTGTGGTTCCAGCATTCGCGGGTTCGATTCCCGTCGTTCGCCCTGTAGATTTATTCTGTTTCTAAAAAAACATTTAGATATTTTGCTAAAGTAATTGCTTCTTCTTCAATTTTATTTAATGCCATCGGCTCTTCAATACCGTTTAAAGGTATTTCTCGCCCATCCGTTAAGCGTAATAATAATTGTCTTTTTGGGTTAATACCGTCTTTTATACGTAATTTGATGGCCTTAATTTCTTCGAAAGAGAAAGTGAAAGTTAATTCGCGATTTTTTCCAGGATAACTTTTCCTATAGAGAATAATTTTTTTGGTTGTCTCGGTTATATTCATTGTACCCAGAACCAACATTCCAAAAAACTGTTAAAAATAGAAATAAACCTAATAACGAACCTACAGTGCCATAAAAAACAAGAACAATACCTTGAGGTATAAAGGAAATACCGCTAGAATCCGAAAAAAACAATAAATTTGTCTTAAAGAAACTCGATAATCCTGCTAAGAAAAAACCAAAGCCACCCAAGCTAACCGCTGCAGCCAAAAAAATGTTGCTAAAACGACGTGATCCATTAAATTCAGATCTGATTACTGACTGTTCAGCAGCGTAATTCATAAGAACATAGTTGTATAAAAATGCTATAAATTATTGCGCTAACACCCTAAAAGTTTTAAGAATAACGCAATAATTCATAAATAAAGATGAAAATAAAACTAGTGTTATAGTTTTAATTGTCCGGGACAAATCTTCTTTTAACTAGATTAGTTTAATTGTCTTTAATCCATAGTAAAGACCGGCAGCTAAACTAAACATTAATGTCATTAATAAAATGTAACCGATAAGGGTGCTCATAATAGAAATATTAGTTTAAGACTAAATTGTATATACACATTATAGTAGGATACCACATACAAGAGGAGTATAAGTATTATCTAATTATATATACCTAAAAAGCCAATTAAAATGTCTATTTTTTTAGACCTTCAATAATACCTCGCCAAAGCAACCCTAAAAATTGCCCAAATACGGAACTAACAGTAAAACGTAGACTTGTACTTAGAAGATAAATCAATTCTTCAATACGGCTAACGAAAAAATCTCGTGCTTCTAAACTTAAAACGGTTATCAACGATAATTGTTTTAGATTAGATAAATCAGACGCCCGATTCGCAAAAATTGTCCGCGAGTAAATACCTGATGAACCTAATAAGTAGAGATCAAAAGAACTGTTATACAGATCCATTGGGTACGTTATATAAGTTTTTATATTTAATTGCCAACGTAAATTATTTTGGAACCGCTCAAAGTTACGCCAAGATAAAAATTTAGATCTAAAAAGGGTTTGTCTTAGCGTGTAACTTTCTGAAAAGGTTGTAATGATAAAAAAGATGACACAGTTACTAATTTCAATTACTAAATTATCTAAAAAAGCTTCAAGAAGTGTTGGCGATGGTGTTTTATATACCGGTGCATATATTGAATTAAAATTTGGATTTGAAGGATCTAGTATTGAATAGTATGGTACGCGGAATAGTATCTCTGCATTTTTTAATAGAAACTTGGTATAAAGAGATAATTTTACCTGGCGGCGGTCCACTTTAACTTTATAGCCATATTCTTTTGCTAAAAATTCGTCACAACTTTTTATTATTGAATATAATAATAGCGTTTGGCCTCTTGAATGCATAAGAGCCCTAGAATCGGGTTTTTCAAGTAATTGGGTGTAAAGCTTTTCTACTTGAACTGTAGTAATAGATAATAATGCTTTTCGTTTGTCATCTTTAAGCAAATCTATCCCCAATAAGTTTTGGTTATTTTTTTGATTACTGAATTGTGTTTTATATAATACACGAGAAAAGAGTGTAGCTAATAATGCACGATTACTTTTCCCTAACTGCGTTTTTGAAGTGTTCACTTTTTTTATACACTTAGAAATATTAACTATAAAAAAAATTTGTTATTGAAGCATTAGCACTTTCCCAAAAACATAATTATTAAACAAAACCACCTTAAAAGGGTTGAAAGGTGGTTTTGTTTTAATTACATAACAAGTAATAACTACTAAAAGTTATTTAACTGTCATTTGTTACACCTGTTGGTGATTTTAAAACCTTAAATCAATACGCTATCGCCTTAATAAGGAGCAAATGATAATGTATCAGGCATATAACGCTGAATTTCAATAATGAAACCCGCTGTAAAGCTTAACCAAACTGTACAAAGCACGGGTGCTGTTGATAAGTACTTCAGGAAATTTTTATCCATATTACTGTTCTTAAATTAGATTAATTTAACGTGGTGATACTGTAACTTCATCACCAGGTACTAGTAGTTCCCCAGAAACAAGCTCTTTCCAAGCTGCTAAAGGCCATAGAAAACTTGCTGACATCATTCCAATGGCTACTGGCACATTAATAATGATTTCATTTTCGTTAGGCTTATCAGTTTTCTTTGCAAACTGAAGGTAACTACGACCAGACCAACCAATCCAACCTGTAATGTATAAGAACATAATTCCTGGAAGAACAAATTCTCCTGCGTGGCTCGGTCGACCATCAGCAATTAGGTGTGGTAAACCATCGGCACCACAAAGTAAACCTTGTTTACCATATTTATCAAAACGCGCTTTAGTTCCATCGATTTGGGCTTGAAGTGCTAAATATGCAGGTGTTCGTTCATCATAGTTTTCTAAACGTGACGATAGTTTTTTAACACTACCATCAAGACGTCTTTTAAAAACTGCCGAATCCTTACAAGGCACTAAACCACTAACGTCCGCAGATGCAATTTGCGGTGTTGAACTAAAAATTGAAAGCGTAAGAAATGTTAGAAACCAACGTTTCATAGAATAAAAAATTTTAAATTAATATTATTAACAAACTGTTCTAATTAATATTATATAGACAACTTAAAAAGAAATTCCCTTACTAGATAAGTTGTTTCTTTGTTTGTTTAATAATTTTTCGAAATTCTTCTTGGAAGAATAAAACTGCACGATTTGATTTCCCCCCTAAAAATAGGGTTCTATCACCCTCTAAAAACCATAATTGCGAATAATTAAAAAAACTAACATAGATACTTACCATTAATAATAAAAATGAAGAATATATAATACCAATTCCCGGATCAGATTTAATTTGTAAACCCGTACTAGTAATAAAATCGTTAAAAGCGAATTGGAAGCCTTCAGGGGAAGTAAATGTTTCACCAATTAAGGTAGAAGTAATTAGTTTACCCGTTTGGTCGTAAATTAGAACATTACCACTTAAATCATTAACAACAATAGTTAAAGTGGATTTTGACCCAGTTACATTTGCGGGTATAGGAAGTGACCCAAACCAAAATCTACTACCACCCTTATTTATGCGTTTTAAAGGTATTTGATAAAGGTCATTGTTTGGTAGTTTTATTTTAAGCCCAATAATATCCCAATCTGTTTGGTAAAAAACAGTGTCCCTGTATATGAGTGGTTCATTAACAAAAATTATCTTTCTTTTTAGTTCATGCCCATCGTAATCAAGGACAGATAAATCAGAATAAAATTGGTCAATTTTACGCTCTTTTGTATAAGTAATCCAAAAATTATTAATACGACAAGATAAATCTTGCGGGACTGACGTGAAGTTTCCAAATTTAGTCAAATTTTGAATATGAAAAATTTCCCCGCGCGGGATAATTTCTTGTGCAGTGTAACCTCCAAACGAACCGATTAAAGACCCGACAAGTAATAATATTAAACTCCCATGCACAACAATTGGCCCAACACGACCTAGAAGGCCACTATAAGCATAACTTTTATTTCGTTGGCGGAAAATTTGATAATTTTTGGTATGAATGTTGTAAACTGCTGTATTCGAATACTCTAAACCTAAACGGTCATTAATATTAAGTTGGTTATATTGGGCTGGTTTAAGGCGAAATGTCCACTGTTTAAATGTTTTTAAAGACGGTAATTGCGTTGTAAAAGTACAAGCTAATAATGAGCTGCCAAATAAAAATAAAATTGCAGTAAACCACCAAGAGGTATATAAAATATCAAAATTAAAAAATTTAATGACTTTCCAGCTTAAAAAGCCAAACATTGGGTTAATTTCCGGGTAGCTTTTTTGATAAAAGGCTAAACTTTGGTCTTGTTCAATAATGGTTCCAATCCCAATTACAACTCCAATTACAAATAATAAGCTAATTGCAAATTGTAAATTGGCGAGTGGTTTGAGAACTTTCTTTTTTGTTATTTTCCACATAAAATCTGCTACTTGCCAAAAAGGGGTAAGATCGTTTATAGTAAAAAGTAGTAATTGATTCCAAGCCGGGATAGCTCAGTTGGTAGAGCAGTGGATTGAAAATCCTCGTGTCTCCAGTTCAAATCTGGATCCTGGCATTAAAAAATAAATTTTGTATGAAATTTTTATTTCAAGTTGATTGCCTAATTTAGAAAAGTAACAATACTAAATGTTTATTCATTTAAAGGAATTTTGTAATATACATGTGTTTTACTACCTTTATCTTAGCAAACAAATTAAGGTATGTCAGTTATTCGCATTTGTAAAACAAATGTTTAAGAACTCTGTGTTAAAGTTTTAGCTGGTTGGTAGGTCTCAGGCTATTCCCTTTTTGGGAATACTGCCAATTTAGTAAAATGATAATAACTGAACGTGGTACCAGTAATATTTAAGCAAAGAAAGCTCTATTTCTCTGTGTTTTCAACTTCTAACTGTGGCTGATTTAGGGTCAAAAAAGAGCACCTTGTTTAATATATTAAAAATGTTAATGTATTAAATAAGTAATGTGCTTAATTGTTTATATGGTAACTGTGATATCTTATTAAACAAGATAAAGGATAATAATTATTTTATTTTGCTTTTTATATTCACAAATACTTTTGTATTGCCG
>Ga0115101_1306352_pt1 | contig 18891 bp, 33 predicted proteins | sample MBTome_4_FD_89645 | JGI IMG/M metagenome (GOLD analysis project Ga0115101, IMG submission 89645) | Marine eukaryotic communities from Pacific Ocean to study complex ecological interactions - MBTS_20Mar14_M1_3um Metatranscriptome... | ecosystem: Environmental > Aquatic > Marine > Oceanic | place... | reverse complement strand
CAAAATTGTTTATACAAGTTTATTAAGTAAATTTATAAAAAATTTATGTATAATTAATAATTAAGTTAATAGAATTTTATAAATTAGTCAAATTATTCATTTTTATGTTTGAAAAATTTACTGAAGGCGCAATTAAAGTAATTATGTTGTCTCAAGAAGAAGCTCGACGAATGGGGCATAATTTCGTTGGAACTGAACAACTCTTACTTGGTGTTATTGGACAACGACATGGAATTGGTGCTCGAGCATTAAAAAAACTTAAAGTTACATTAAAAAAAGCTCGTAAAGAAATTGAACTATACATTGGTCGTGGGACAGGATTTGTCGCATCTGAAATTCCATTTACACCTAGAGCTAAACGAGTTTTAGAAATGGCAGTTCATGAAGGTAAAGATTTAGGACAAAATTTTGTTGGAACGGAGCATATTTTATTAGCACTTATTGCTGAATCAGATGGTGTTGCAATGCGAACATTAGATAAATTAAATGTTGATATTCAAAAGTTAAGAAATTTAATTTTAACTTATATTGAAGAAACACAAGAAGAAATTTTACGACCTTTAACACAAGCTGAAAAATTTTTATTAGAACGTGAAAAGAAAGGTAGTCCAACACCTACTTTAGATGAATACGCGGAAAATGTTACAAAAGAAGCTATTGATGGAAATTTAGATCCAGTTATTGGACGAGAAAAAGAAATTGATGATGTTATTGCAGTTTTAGCCCGAAGAACAAAAAATAATCCAGTTCTTATTGGTGAACCTGGTGTTGGTAAAACAGCTGTTGCAGAAGGATTAGCACAATTAATTTTAACAGAAAAAGTGCCAGATTTTTTAGATGGAAGTTTAATAATGGCATTAGACCTTGGTTCAATTTTAGCTGGTACGAAATATCGAGGTGAGTTTGAAGAAAGATTAAAACGAATTGTAGAAGAAGCGCAAAATGACTCAGCGGTTATTATTGTTATTGATGAAATTCATACTTTAGTTGGAGCTGGTGCAGCGGAAGGCGCAGTAGATGCAGCGAATATTTTAAAACCGGCATTAGCACGTGGAAAATTCCGTTGTATTGGAGCAACAACGAATGATGAATACCGCAAATATATTGAGCGAGATCCAGCGTTAGAACGACGTTTTCAACCTGTTCATGTAGAAGAACCAAGTGTTGGAACTACAATCGAAATTTTACGTGGATTAAGATCGAAATTTGAACAACATCACACATTAAGTTATCATGATAAAGCTTTAGAACAAGCAGCAATTCTTTCTAATCAATATGTCGCTGATCGTTATTTACCTGATAAAGCAATTGATGTATTAGATGAAGCTGGTGCACGTGTTAGATTAGAAAATCGACGTTTACCATTAGGTTTAAGAAGCTTAATGCAAGAATTACAAGAAACGATTAAAGATAAAGAAGAATGTATTAAAGAACATGATTTTGAAGCTGCCAAACAGTTATTAGATCATGAAATGGAAGTACGAACTCATATACGTATTATGAAACAATCAGCATTAACTAATGAAGCACGCGGATTTAGTCGTCGAGATGTTGATATGGTAACAGAAACTGATGTATCAGATGTTATTTCAAATTGGACTGGCATTCCAGTGACAAAAATTACTGGTTCGGAATCAGAACGATTATTAAAAATGGAAGATACAATTCATGAACGAATTATTGGTCAAAAACATGCAGTTATTTCAGTTTCCAAAGCTATTCGTCGTGCACGAGTAGGATTACGTAACCCAAATCGTCCAATTGCAAGTTTTATTTTTGCGGGTCCAACTGGTGTTGGAAAAACAGAGTTAACAAAAGCATTATCGGATTATATGTTCAGTAGTGAAGACAGTATGATTCGATTAGATATGTCAGAATACATGGAAAAACATACAGTAGCAAAATTAATTGGTTCACCTCCAGGATATGTTGGATATAATGAAGGTGGTCAATTAACTGAAGCTGTTCGTTCAAAACCATATTCGGTTGTATTATTAGATGAAGTTGAAAAAGCTCATCCAGATGTATTTAATTTACTACTTCAAATCCTAGATGATGGTCGATTAACAGATTCAAAAGGTCGTGTAATTGATTTTACAAATACATTAATTATTATGACTACAAATTTAGGATCAAAAATCATTGAACGTGAGAGTGGTATTAAATCGAAATCAGAACAAGAAGAAAGAGGGTTTAAAATTACTCCTGATGCTGTTCTTGGTTGGGAACCTGTTCCTGAACCAATTAAAGATCCAGAAGTGTTTGAACGTGTAACAAAATTAGTAAATGAAGAACTTAAAAATTTCTTTAGACCAGAATTTTTAAACCGTCTTGATGAAATTATTGTTTTTAATCATTTAACACGAATTGATATTTGGGAGATTTGTGAATTAATGATTAAATCAGTTCAAAAGCGTTTAAAAGAAAAAATATTAATTTAATTGTTGATTTGGCAGTTCAAGCATTCTTAACAGATGAAGGTTATGATCCAATTTATGGGGCTCGTCCATTACGTCGAGCAATTATGAAATATTTGGAAGATACATTAGCAGAGCAATGTTTATCAAAAACATTATATCCAAATACTAAAATTATTGTAACTCGAAAAAAAGTAGAAGGAACTTTATTAACATATACAAATGAGCTTGAAGTTGAGGTTGATTTTAGTGATGTCGATCCTAATTTATTAGAAACTGAAAATATTGTTAAAATCCCTGATACTGATAAGAATTTAGATTTGGATTCTAGCAATCAAAATTTAAATTCTAATGAAAATTCTGAAGGAAAAGATAAAGAATCATCAAAAGTGTTAATTACAGGAAAAGCATCACGGTTTTTTAAGAAAAAAAATGATGAATAAATTTAATATTACAATAGTTTATAAAAGAAATTCCTTTAAGATCGGAGCTATCTGATTTTAGTTTTAAAGATTCATCTTTAATAAATATTTCATCTCTAGTAAATATAATGAGAAAATAAATAATAATATGTTAATTAAATTATTATTGTAAAAAAAGATCTCATTTTAAGAATTTATGAAATCTTTTTTTACAATAATAATTACACAATTTTTTATCACATTTGTTTATTCTAAGTAAGAATTTATTTAAGATAAACAAATACGATAAAAAATTCCTGGTGCTAAATCAATTTCAGCTAACAAATCAAAAATAGGTATTTCAGACTCATAATAAATTTCTAAAATTCGTTTATGAATTCGAATTTCAAAATGTTCCCGAGAATCTTTATCAACATGAGGTGACCGTAATACACAATAAATTCGTTTTGAAGTTGGTAATGTAATCATTCCAATTGAATTTAAAGAAGTATTATTTAAAGTATCAATTATCTTTTGACATGAAGAAACTAAAAGTTCATGATTAAAAGATTCTAATCTTACACGAATTTTCGCATTCGTTTTCATTTCCATAAAAATTTTTAATTATTTAACAATTTTAGAAACTACACCTGCTCCAATTGTACGACCACCTTCACGAATTGCAAATCGCATACCTTCTTCAATTGCAACAGGATAAATTAATTCTGCGGTCATTTTAATACGATCCCCTGGCATTACCATTTCTACAATAGATCCATCATCTGCTGTAAATTGAGTGATTGCACCTGTTACATCAGTTGTTCGAACATAAAATTGAGGTCGGTAACCAGTAAAGAAAGGTGTATGACGACCACCTTCATCTTTTGTTAAAACATATACTTCTGATTCAAAATTTGTATGTGGAGTGATTGTTCCAGGTTGTGATAATACCATACCACGTTCAATATCTTCACGTGTAACGCCACGTAATAAGATTCCAACATTATCACCTGCAAAACCTTCATCTAACGTTTTTTGAAACATTTCACTTCCAGTAATTGTTGTTGTTTGAGTATCACCAATACCAACAATTTCAACATTATCACCCACTTTTACAATTCCACGTTCGATACGACCTGTTGCAACTGTACCACGACCCGTAATTGAAAAAACATCTTCAATTGCCATTAAAAACGTTTTTTCAGTATCACGTTCAGGTGTAGGAATATATTCATCAACTGAATCCATTAATGCAAATATTTTATCTACCCAAGGGTTATCGCCACGTTTAATATTTGAATCTTCTTTAATTGCTTCAATAGCTTGTAGTGCAGATCCTGGACAAATTGGAATATCATCACCAGGGAAATCATAAGCAGATAATAATTCACGAACTTCTAATTCTACTAATTCTAATAATTCATCATCATCTACTTGATCTTGTTTATTTAAAAATACAACAATATCTGGAACACCTACTTGTTTTGATAATAAAATATGTTCACGAGTTTGAGGCATTGGACCATCGGCTGCTGAAACTACTAAAATAGCTCCATCCATTTGAGCAGCACCAGTAATCATATTTTTTACATAATCAGCGTGACCTGGACAATCTACGTGAGCATAGTGGCGAGTTTCTGTTTCATATTCAACGTGTGCTGTATTAATTGTAATACCACGTGCACGTTCTTCGGGTGCACCATCAATATCAGAATAATCTTTAATTTCTGAACCACCTTCTAATGATAATGCGGCTGTAATTGCCGCAGTTAAAGTTGTTTTGCCATGATCTACATGACCAATTGTACCAATATTAACATGTGGTTTCGTACGTTCAAATTTTTCACGTGCCATTATAAAATCCTTTTAAATTTTTTAAAAATTATAATTATGTTTTAGGCTTTTAGCGAGATAAACTATACATTTAAATTGGAATTAATATCGGAAATGTGCAAAAGCTTTATTTGCTTCTGCCATTTTATGAGTTTCTTCCTTTTTTTTAATAGTATTACCGATTTCATTAGCTGTGTCAATAATTTCATTAGCTAATTTAATTGACATACTTCTTCCTACTCTTTGTTCTGCATATCTTATAATCCAACGCAATGATAAATTTGTTGCTCTAAAACCATTAACTTCAATAGGAACTTGATAAGTGGAACCTCCAATTCGTCGGGCTTTAACTTCCACAATTGGACTGGCTTTTCTAATTGCTTGTTCAAAAATTTTTAATGGATCTTCATTTGTTTTTTGTTTTATAATCTCAAATGCTTCATAAACAATATTTTTTGCAATCGTTTTTTTCCCAGATTTTAAAATTCGTGAAATAAGTAAACTAACTAAATAGCTATTATAAACAGAATCAGTTTGTGGAAAACGCTTTTTTGAAATATTTCTACGCGACATAATATTTTTTTAAATATTTTTTATATAATTAACTGAAGTAAAAGCTATTCGTAATTAGCTTCTACTTCATAAATGTAATTTAGTGATTTAAGATTTTGGTTTCTTAACACCATATTTTGAACGCCCTTGCGTTCTATCTTTAACACCCCCCGTATCTAAAGCACCTCGAATAATATGATATCGAACCCCAGGTAAATCTTTAACTCGACCTCCACGGATTAAGACAACTGAATGTTCTTGTAAATTATGACCAATACCAGGAATGTAAGCTGTTACTTCAAATCCTGATGTTAATCGAACGCGAGCCACTTTTCGAATTGCTGAATTTGGTTTTTTAGGTGTAGTTGTATAAACTCTTGTACAAACTCCCCGTCGTTGAGGACAATTTACGAGTGCTGGTGATTTAGTTTTTTTTTTTATTTGTATACGTCTTGAACGAACTAATTGTTGTATAGTTGGCATAAAATTTTAACACTATTTTAAAATAAATTATTGATCAATTGATAAACCGTATTTTTTCATAAATCGTTCTACTCTACCTTCACTATCAATCATAACTTGTGATTTGGTATAAAATGGATGGTTTGCTAACCACATATCAATTTGAAGTTCATTTTTTGTTGAACCTATTAAACAAAGTTGTTTTCCATCGCATAAAATCGGCGTATCTTTAAACCATGTCGGATGTATATTTGATTTTGGCATATTTTTATAAAATTTAACGTTTTGAATATTGTGGAGCTTTTCTTGCTTTTCGTAAACCATATTTTTTTCGTTCTTTAATTCGTGAATCACGAGTTAAAAAACCAAATGGTTTTAAAATTGCTCGATTATGACTATCCATTTTACATAATTGTCGTGCAATTCCTAATTGAATAGATTGGGCTTGGCCTGTTAATCCACCACCTTTTACTAAAGTTATAATATCGAATTGTTTTTCCAAGTTTAAGGCTTTTAAAGGTGCCCAAACTGTATTTAAATAACTATCATTATATTGTAAATATTTATTACCTGAAACTTTATTTATAATTAAATTTCCTTCACCAGGAATAAGAAAAACTCTTGCAACGGCTTGTTTCCGTTTTCCAAGACCAATATTATCTTTTTGAAAAATTAATTCTGACATAATAGTTTATTCTTACTTTTCTAAGTTTTTATTTAATATGTGATTAAACATTTGAATAAAAATTTGCAATATCAATTTCAATTGGATTTTGTGCTGTATGAAGATGATTTTGATCGTTGTAAATTTTTAATCGTCTCATTAATCGTTTTGTTTCTGTTTGTGAAAGCATTCGTTTAACTGCTCTTTCAATTGTTAATTTTGGAAGACAATCTGATACATTTTTTATTTTTAAAGATTTACCTGGTCTTCCAGGATTATAAACAAGATAATGTTTACTATTCTCATTTAAAATAATGGAATCAGCATTTACTAAAATTATATAATCTCCTGTATCAACAGATGGGTGATATTGTGGTTTTATTTTACCTTTTAACAAACTAGTAATAATTGTGGCAAGTCTACCTAATGTTTGTCCTTTACAGTCAATAAGATACCAATTACGATTTTTATAACTTTTAGTTGGTAAAAATGTTTTATTTAATGAATTCATAATTTTTTTTTTGAAAACTAAATAAACAAGATATTATTTATTTTAAAATAATACCTAATTTATTTTTTAATGTAGAAAAAACTTCATCTGCGGATTTACGCCCAAAATTTTTGAGTTCTTGTAATTTTTCTGGAGAATATTGCAATAAATCTCCCACTGTATTTATATGAGCTTTTTTAAGACAATTGTACGCTAACAGATAATTGTAATTCTTCAATTGCAATATTAGTATAAGGTTCAATACTTATTGAACGAGTTTTTGGTTCTAACTTGTTTATTTTTTTGATATCTTTATTTTCAATTAGTAAAGTAAATAAATCTATAGTAATTTGCGCTGCAGATGTAAGAGCTTCACTTGGTGAAATACTACCATTTGTCCAAATGTCCAAAAATACTCGTTCAGTTATATTATTTGCGTTGTCATAAACATTTTCTATCTTAAAATCAACTTTTTGAACGGGCATAAAAATCGTATCAAGTTGCAAATAATTTTCATTTTCTTCTAAAAAAGTTTGAGATGATAATTTATATCCTGTTCCATATTCAAATTTAAATTCAATCTCGAGAATATTAGAATTAGAAATAGTCATAATATAATGGTTTGGATTGACGATTTCAAAGTCTAAAGGTAATTGAATTAAATCTGCAGTAACAACAGTGGGTCCTTAAATTTTTAAACGACCAAATTGAAGATTTTGTGTCTTATTTTTACTTTTTAAAACAATTCCTTTTAAATTTAATAATATTTCAAGGATATCTTCTCGAACTCCTGGAATAGTTGAAAACTCATGACTGATTCCTGCAATCCGAACTGCAGAAATCGCAACTCCACCTAAATCATTTAAAAGTACTCGACGCAATTGATTTCCAATTGTTATTCCCTGGCCTACTTCTAGAGAGTCTATCAAAAATTGACCATGACAAGAACCTGAATCAATTTTTTCTGATTTAAGATATTTAATAGAAATGTTATTCATAATTGAAGTTAATCAAAATCCAAATTTTAAACCCGACGTCGTTTTGGAGGTCGGCATCCATTATGTGGAACAGACGTTATATCTTGAATTGCTGTTATTTGAAATCCTGCACCTTCGATTGCTCGAATAGCTGTTTCTCGACCTGATCCTTGTCCTTTTACTAAAATTTCAACATTTCTCATACCACTACTTAGTGCTTCTAACGCTGCTTTTTCAGCTGCAGTTTGAGCAGCGAAAGGAGTACTTTTTCGAGCACCTTTAAATCCAGCACTACCTGCTGATGCCCAAGAAATTGTATCTCCAGTTAAATTCGTAATTGTTACAATTGTGTTATTAAATGTAGATTGAATATGGACAATGCCACTTGTAAAACTATTTTTATCTCTTTTAGTTGTTGATTTTCTCGTTGTTTGTGCCATATAAAAATTTCAAATAAGTTAAATACTAGTATACGTAAAATTATTTTTTCTTACCAGTAACCGTTTTTTTAGATCCGCGTCGACTACGAGCATTTGTTCTAGTTCGTTGACCTCGAACGGGTAAACTATTTCTATGTCGTTTTCCTCGATGACAATTTATTTCATTTAATCGTTTAATGTTTAAACCATTAAATCTTCGTAAATCCCCTTCTAATTTTACATCTATTTCTTCTAAAGTTTGACGTAATGCTACTGTTTGTTCTGTAGTTAAATCATAAACTCTTGTATCTGAATCAATATTTGCATTATTAATTATCTTTTTGGCAGAGGTAAGACCAATTCCATGAATATAAGTAAGAGCATATGCAATCTTTTTATTTCGGGGTAAATCAACACCAACTAATCGTACCATTTTTAAAACTCCTTTAAAATATTATCCTTGACGTTGTTTATGTTTTGGATTTGAACAGATTACCATAATTCTACCATGTCGTTTAATTACTCGACACTTATCACACATTTTTTTTACTGAAGGACGGACTTTCATTTTAAAATTTTTAAATAATAATTTTTATTTTATTGATATCTATTGTTATAAACGTTTGAATAGTAAATATTATTAATTTCGCGGATCAAATCTAAAATTACACCTGCTAAAATTAATAATGAAGTTGTACTTAAACCATTAAGTCCCGTAATATTTAATGTTGACTCAATAAAATTTGGGACAACTGTTAAGACAGCAAGCATTGTTGCCCCAATTAAGGTTATTCGTTTTATAACTCGTTTTAAATAAAAGGTAGTTTGTAATCCAGGTCTAACTCCAGGAATTGTAACGGCCATTTTTTGAAGTTGATCTGAAATATCTTTTGGATTTAAAACAATTGAAGAATAGAAAGAACTAAAGAGTAAAATTAGTGTAAAATATCCAATCCAATAAAGAAATTTAAAAGCAGAAAGAAAATTTAACCATTGAAATATACCTAGATTAACAATATAATTGGGAATTACTAAAAGAGCAGTTGTTAAAATAATTGGCATAACTCCTGCTTGATTAAATCTTAATGGAAGATAATTATTAATTCCATCTTGTAACGATGGTTGATTCAACTGTTTTGCTGAGAGTAATGGGATTTTTCTAATTCCTTGTTGTAAAAACACAATTCCGTATAATGAAAGAAAAATTAGCAAAGTAATACTCAAAATTGAAAAAACCGTAAAATTATTACTATTTTCAACAATTAATTTTTTAAAGAGATTTGGTAAATTTGAAATAATATTGGTATAAATCAATAATGAAGCACCATTCCCTAATCCATAATCTGTAATTAATTCACTTAACCATAAAACAATCATAGCTCCAGTAATTAACCATAATATAATTGAAGCTGCTAATAAATAGTTCCAATCAAACAATACTTGTTTTAAATATGTGGTAATACCAATGCTTTGAATAATAGCCCAAAATAATGTTATAAGACGAGTTAAACGACTAATAGATCTACGACCTTCAAAATCACCTTCTTTTTGTAACTTGGCAAGCTTGGGAGAAAAACCAAGAAGTAATTGAACAAAAATCGTGGCATTTATATAAGGAAAAATATTTAATGTAAATAATCCAATTACAAATGTATTATCACCTGAAAATGTACTTATTAAATTTTTAGCAACTGAATGTCTTTGAATATAAAATGCTAAATCACTATGATTTATTCCTGGAACGGGAAGAAATGTTCCAACTCTAATCAATAGTAGTACTCCAAGACTAAATAATAAGCGATTTAGTAAAACGTCTCTAATTTCTTTAGTAATTTTCACCGTTTTTTAATTTTTATTAAATTATCTGAGATTTAAACCACGCTCTTTTGCTATTTGGGATTTTGTAGTTAAATTTTCCAAAGCACAAATTGATGCACGAGCATTATTTAAGAGGTTATTTGATCCTAATTGTTTTGCAATAACATTTTTTACTCCTGCTACTTCTAATACAATGCGAACCGCACCCCCAGCAATTACACCAGAGCCTTCAATGGATGGTCTTAAAAGTACTTTACATGCTCCAAAATTTCCAACTACATGATGTGGAATACTTAAGGATTTTGTAATAGGTAATTCGATTAAATTTTTATGACCATTTGTTTTTGCTTTTTTAAAAGCATTTACTACATCATCTGCTTTTGCCACTCCAACACCTACTTTTCCATTTTCATCGCCAATTACAACAATTGCTCGAAAACTTAATTTTTTTCCACCTTTTGTAACTTTTGAAACTCGACTAATTTTTATTAATCGTTCTACAAATTTTACTTCCTGAACATTATTACTACGTCGAGAATTTTTTTTTACTTTATTTATTTTTTTTAAATCACTACTCATAAAATATATTGGATTTATCTCTTTATTTACAAATTTTAATTTAAAATTGTAATCCACCAGCTCTTGCACCATCTGCTAAAGCTTTAACACGACCATGGTATAAATATGGACCACGATCAAACACAATTTTTGTAATATTTTTTTTTAAACTTAATTCTGCTAACTTTTCTCCCATTAGACGTGAAGCATCACAAGTACGGCCCGTTGATAAATTAAGTTTAATCGATCGATCTAATGTTGAACAAGCTAATAATGTTTTTGAATTAATATCATCAATAATTTGAGCATAAATATGTTCATTAGAACGATAAACGGATAATCGTGGACGTTCTAATGTTCCTTTAACCGTCCCACGTAATGCCTTACGTTTTAATTTTTTATATTTATTAGGTTTTAATTTTTTGTTTTTATTTCTTAATTTTAACAAAGTTCGTTTTGAAAATTTCATAGTTCTAAATTTCTAATTTTTTAAAAATATAATAGCTTTCTTAATTAATCTAAATTAACTATTTTATTTCCCAGCTTTTCCTGCTTTACGAAGAATTTGTTCATCTTTATATAAAATTCCTTTACCTTTATAAGGTTCTGGACGTCGCCAAGCTCGAATATTTGAAGCAAATAATCCCAACAATTCTTTATCACATGATTTTAAATTAATTGTTGTATTTTGAATAACTTCAACAAAAATTGTGTCTGGAATATTGATTTTAACAGGATGACTATAGCCCAGACTCAAAACAATTTCTTTATTTTGAACTAGTGCTCGATATCCAACTCCCTTTAAAATTAAAGTTAATTGAAATTGTTCAGAAACTCCAATAATCATATTATTAATCAATGTACGATACAAACCATGAAGTGAACGAAGGTTTCGTACTTCATTTTTTAAACTTACTTTTAAAATACTAGCGTTTTGTTGAATTTCAATCGTATCAGGTAGTTGTGTTTGTAAAGTTCCGAATTTTCCTTTTACTATAATTTCAGAATCAGTGTATTTAACATCAACACTTTCTGGAATAGTAATTGGTAATTTTCCTATACGTGACATTTTAGAAACTCCTTAATTTACCAAATATAACATAAAATTTCACCACCAATACCAAGTTCTTTAGCTTTTAAATTTGTCATTAAACCTTTAGACGTAGACATAATTGCAACTCCTAAATTATCTAAAACTCTTGGTAATTCTTTTGAATTTGAATATACACGCAAACCTGGTTTACTAATTCTTTTAAGTTTACGAATAACAGATATTCTTGATTTTCCGGTATATTTTAATGAAAGTAATAAATACTCTGTTTTTTCTTCTTGATAATTTTCAAAATCTTCAATAAACCCTTCTTCTTTTAAAATGGTTGAAATAGCTACTGACATTTTTGTAACAGGAATTTGTACGATTTGATGTTTTACCATAATAGCATTTCTAATTCTTGTTAACATATCTGAAATAGTATCCGTTACCACAATTATCTCCTTATTAATTATAGTTTTTCTTTAATTATTCTTGTGACCAGCGTTTGCGTTTTAAATGTTTTTTTCGATCCCAAACTTGATTAACTTCAGAAAATGATGAATATTTTTCATAATAACCACAATCATTTAAGGGAAATCTTAAAAATTTAAACAAGATCATTCCATTTAAGATTTTATCCATTGATTTTGAATGGTATTTAGGAGAAGAATGTTCTAAAACAATATTAATTGTAAAACCTTGAGTTTGTTCAACATCATCATAATCTATTTCTGGAAAGATTAATTGTTCTTTCAAACCAAATGTATAATTTCCTGCTTTATCAAAACTTCGTAACGATAAACCACGAAAATCGCGAATCTGAGCAAATGTAAAGAATAATAATTTTGTTAAAAAAGCATACATTTTTTCACCGCGCAAGGTTACAGTTAAGCCTAGTTCCATATTGTCACGAATTTTAAAGCCAGCAATTGCTTTTTTTGCTCGTGTAATAATTGGTTTTTGGCCCGTAATTTTTTCAAATTCTTCAATATTTTTTTTTAAAATATTAGTATTTGAAGCAGATAATCCTAGTCCACGATTAATTTGTATTTTTTTTAATTTTGGAACAGTATGTGGGTTTCTAAATCGAAAAGGACTACTTTTAATTAAAATTGGTTTAATTCCTTCTTCATATTCTTTTTTTATATCTCCAAGTAAATTGTGAATGTCAGCAATTTCTTCTAATGAATGTTGATTTAGCATATTAAGATATTTCTTTTAAATTTAATTCGACATTTGAATGGTGAATTGGTGCTTCAAATTGTTTAATCTCACCTATATCATTTTCAGTATTTGGTTTAATATGTTTAAACTTAAAATTAATTCCTTGTACTATAATTTTTCCAGTTTTTTTATTAACTTTAATTACTTCTCCTGTTTCATTTTTGTAAAACCCAGAAATAACTTTTACTGAATCACCTAGTTTAACATGTACTTTTTGTTTTTGTGACATTTTATAAAACCTCCGGTGCTAAAGATACAATTTTAGAAAAATTATTATCACGAATTTCACGAGCAACAGGTCCAAATACACGTGTACCACGTGGATTATTATCAGCATTAACAATTACGGCAGCATTATCATCAAATCTTATATACATACCATCTTGTCTGCGAATTGTTTTTTTCGTTCTTACTATAATTGCTTTTACTATGTCTGATCGTTTAATTGGCATATTAGGAATTGCTTCTTTAACAACTGCAATTATTGTATCACCAATTTTTGCATATTTTTTATTACCACCTAATATTCGAATACACATTACTTTTTTAGCGCCAGTATTATCGGCTACTGTTAAAATTGTTTGAGGATAAATCATAAAATTAAAATAATATTTAACTTATTAAAGATGATTTTGAAAGGATTTCGACTAACTTCCAACGTTTTCTTTTACTTAATGGACGACATTCTTGAACTAATACTTGATCACCTATATTACATTTTTCTAATTCATCGTGAGCTAAATATTTTTTAGTTTTAGTTAACGTTTTAGAATAGATTGGATGTGAATATCGGTTTTCAATTTTTACCACAATTGTTTTCTGCATTTTATTACTAATTACAATACCAATTTCTTGCTTGACTGGCATTTTAAACTCCTTAATTTGTAATTACTTATTAATTTCTTCGTTTTGTTCCAAGTTTTCTAACCGTAATGTTAAAAGTGTTTTTAATTGCGCTAGAAGACGTTTTGTATGTTTTATCTCATGAGATTTAAAACTTTGACGTGTAGCTTTTTTAATTCGTAACTTGAATAGATCGTTTTCAGTCTCAATAATTGCTTCAGAAATTTCTGTATTTGAAAGTGAAATAATATCAGTAAATTGAGGTAGACTCATATTTTATTTAATACTATCTTTATTAATAAATTTTGTTTTTAATGGTAATTTATAAGAAGCTAAATTTAATGCAGCTTTAGCAACTTCTTCCGGAACAGAACTAATTTCAAATATAATTGTTCCTGGTTTTACTACAGCTACCCAATAATCTACCGCTCCTTTACCTGAACCCATTCGTGATTCAGCAGCTCTTGCTGTAACCGTTTTATCAGGGAAAATTCGAATCCATAATTTAGCTCCACGTTTTGTGTAACGAGTAATTGTTCGTCGAGCTGCTTCGATTTGACGTGAGGTAATCCAATTTGGTTCTAAGGCTTGTAAGCCAAAATTACCAAAGCAAATTTCATTTCCACGTGTCGCTTTACCGCGCATACGGCCACGATGATATTTTCTATATTTTGTTCTTTTTGGACTTAACATAACAAATGAATTTAATAAAAATATAAATTTTTCTCAACTATAAATTTTATTTGGATAAGATTTCACTCTTAAATAACCAGATTTTAATACCTAAAACACCATAAATTGTATTTGCTTCGGTTGTTGCATAATCAATATCAGCACGTAAAGTTTGTAAAGGTACTCTTCCTTCTCGAATCCATTCACTTCTTGCCATTTCAGCTCCATTTAAACGTCCTGAAACTTGAATTTTAATTCCACTTACATTTTGTTTTTGTGCTCTTTGTAGAGCTTCACGAATAGCACGTCGGAATGCAACTCGTTTTTCTAATTGTTCAGCCACTAAATGAGCAAGAAGCGTAGCATCTAAGTCAACTTTTTCAACTTCAAAAACTTTAATAGTAAGTTGGCGAGTTGATGGTAATAATTTTTTAATATTATTTAATAAGTTTTCAAGTCCAGTTCCTAAATCTCCTACTAATATTCCAGGTTTCCCTGTTTCAATATTTAATTGAATTTGATCATTTAATCCGTTTCTATAAATTTGAACATTTGAAATGTTATTTATTTTTGCAACTGAATTTATATATGTCCGAATCTTGTTATCTTCTTCTAAAATATTTGCATATTGATTAAAATTAGAGTACCACGTTGATTTGTGTTCTTGTGTAATACCTAATCTAAATCCTAAAGGATGTGTTTTTTGCCCCATAGAATTAATCCTTTTAATTTAAAATCATAAATTTATTATTTAATTGTTTTCTTTTACAACAACTGTAATATGACAAGTTGGTTTTAGAATTTTATATGCTCGACCTTGTGCACGGGGACGAATTCGTTTTAATTTAGGTCCTTCATTTGCAAAAATTTCATCAATAATTAATTTTTTTTTCTCTAATCCATAATTATGTTTTGCATTTGCTGCTGCTGAATGAACCACTTGCCAGATAGGTCCACCTGCATCATAAGGTAAGAATTCTAAAATCATTAATGCTTCTTGGTACGAGCGACCTCGAATTTGATCTAATACTCGTCTAATTTTATGAGGAGACATTCGAATATATTTCGCTACTGCTTTTACTGATTGCGAATTTGTCATGATTAATTAATTTTAATGTGTATTTTTAATAAATAAAATTACCTTTTTTTAACAACTTTAAATAGATTTTGAAATTTACCATAATGATTCTTGTTTTTTAATCGGTGTTTTTGTTCGATATAAAAATTTAATCGTTATATAATGGAATGATTCTAAATTTTTATATTTAGTGGTTAAAAATTTGTTTACTTTTGTTATTTCATTAATATAAATTTCATGAATCCATATATCAAAAAAGTTGATTGAAAGATTATTTTGTAATAAAAGAACGGGTGAATATAAAATCGATAAAAGATTTTCTTGTTCAGTTGGATTCGATTTTAATAAATATAAAATATCGTCAACTGCATAATAAAAGTACTTATTTTGAAAACTATTTAATAGAAACTTTGCAATGTTCGATAATTTTCTTTCGTATTTTATTTGAAAAGTTTTAGATGTAATTTCATTCGAATTAGGATATAAGAATGGTTTGCCTTCACTTCTTTTACTTATTTTTCGTTTTTTTGTAATTGAAAACTCTTCTTTACATTTACATCTGACTTCATATAAAATTCGATTCATTTGTTTCGTTTCTTTATCGTTTTGATTTTCTATCAGCTTTAATGTGAGTTTTAAAATTTCTTGTTGATACAAATTCTCCTAATTTATGACCCACTAATTGATCAGAAATAAAAATAGGAACATGTTGTTTCCCGTTATAAACAGCAATTGTAAATCCAACCATACTAGGTAAAATTGTAGAAGAACGAGACCATGTTGTAATAGTATCTTTTTTATCTACTTCATTCATTTTATTAATTTTTTTCAATAAATGATATGCAACAAACGGACTTTTTTTTAATGATCTTGTCATTTTTAAGATATTTTTATTAATCGATTAAATAAATATTTAAACACGTCGACGCAAAATATAAGCATCACTTAATTTTTTTCTTTTTCTTGTTTTCATTCCTAATGCTGGTTTCCCCCATGGAGTTAATGGACGTGTTCGACCAATTGGTGCTCGACCTTCTCCACCACCGTGGGGGTGATCACATGGATTCATTACGGACCCACGAACTGTTGGGCGCTTTCCTAACCAACGTGTTCTTCCTGCTTTTCCACTTTGAACTAAAAAAGCATCGTTATTACTAATTTCTCCAATGGTTGCAAAACATTCTTTGCGGAGTAATCTAATTTCTTTAGATGGTAATCGTAAAGTTACATAATCTCCTTCTTTTGCCAAAAGTCTTGCTGATGTTCCAGCTGCTCGAACAAGTTGACTACCTTTATTAGGAATTAATTCAATATTATGAATCGCTGTTCCTAAAGGAATTTCATTTAATGGCAATGAATTTCCAACTTTTAACGAAGAATTAGAACCAGAAAAAATACGATCGCCTACATTTAAATTTTTGGGATGTAGAATATATCGTTTTTCACCATCTGTATAATGAACCAATGCAATTCTTGCATTTCTATTTGGATCATATTCAACAGATGCAATAATTCCTTCAATTCCATATTTATTACGTTTAAAATCAATAACTCGATAACGTTTTTTATGGCCACCACCGCGATGTCGGATTGTAATAACTCCACGGTTATTTCGTCCTTTACTACGATGATTTTTTTGGATTAAACTTTTTTCTGGTTTAGTTTTTGTGATTTCAGTAAAAGCTGAAAGCGCTCGATTTCGTGTACCTGGTGTATATGATTTATAAAGACGAATACTCATAAACGTTAGTATTTTTTTATTTCTTAATTTTCAGTAAATAAGTTTATTACGTCACCTTCTGCTAAACTTACAATTGCTTTTTTATATTGTGGTTTCCATCCAATATATTTTCCTACACGTTTTTTTTTACGTGGAAGGCGACAAGTATTAACTTTAATAACTTTGACCTTAAATAAATATTCAATTGCCGCTTTAATTGTAATCTTATTAGAATCACGATCAACAATAAAACTATATTGATTATTTTCTAAAAGTCTTGTAGCTTTATCTGTAATAATAGGGTGCTTGATGATTTGTGCATTACTACGATAAAAATCTGAAGAATTAGTCACAATAAATCTCCTTTATATCATTGATTGCTAATGGAGTTAAGATAATTTGTTTTGCTTTCAATAAACTAAAAGTATTTAAATTAGAAGCTGAAATCAATTCAACATTTTTAAGATTTTGGGTCGCTAATTTCAATGGAATACTTTTTTTTGAAACAATTACTAATACTTTTTGTGTTAAATTAATAGAACATTTGGCACAAATATTTAAAAAGTTTTTTGTTTTAGATTCTATTAATTCCGTTTCTAAATTTTCAATAACCAAAATTGCATTTTTTTTATTATATAGCAACGTTTGTAATGCTAATCGTCGCTCTTTTTTATTTAATTTTAAAGAAACTGTTTTTGGTTTTGGACCAAAAATAACACCACCACCTTTCCATAAAGGTGAACGATTAGAACCAGCTCGAGCACGACCAGTACCTTTTTGACGCCATGGCTTTCGACCACCACCTCGAACTTCACTTCGAGTTTTTGTTGATGATGTACCTTGTCGTTGAGAATTATTATGTCTTAGAAGATCTTTATGTAAAACGTAATTTCCTGATTTTTCAAGAATATTTAATTCTAATTTTTGAATAGAATCGAACGATTTACCTGTTATATCTAATGGAGTATATTTTATAAATTTTTGAACAGTCATACTTGATTTTCCTAATATCTAGTTTTTAATTTAATTATTTTTTAGTTTGAAGGAACAATAGTTAATAAATTTCCAGGTTTTCCTGGAACAGATCCTTTTAATACTAAAATATTTTCTTTTAAATTTAATTGAATGACTTTAAGTTTTTTGACAGTTGTAATTTTATTTCCTAATTGACCTGACATTTTTTTTCCCGGTAAAACTCGACCAGGAGTTGTACCCATACCAATAGATCCAGGTGCTCGATGATTTTTTGAACCATGAGTCATTGGGCCGCGGGTAAAATGATGACGCTTTTGAAGTCCTGCAAAACCTTTACCAATACTTTTGCCTTGAATATTTCCAAGTTGACCAGGTAAAAGTAAATCGACTTTTAAAACTTGTCCAACTTCAAACTCATGATCTTTTTGAACATGAAATTCTTTTAAATATTTTAAGGGTTGAATATTTGATTTTTGTAAATGCCCTAATTCAGGTTGTGTTAAAGATTTACTCAAAACACTAGTATAACCAATTTGAATTGAACTATAACCATCTCGAGCTTCTGTTTTTATTTGTGTGATAATACATGGTCCAACTTTTAATATAGTAACTGGAATAATATTTCCAGATTCATCAAAAATTTGGGTCATTCCAATTTTATTTCCTAATAAACCTGCATTCATGATAATCCTCTAAATATTGTTTATATTTAATTAACATTACATTATTGATTATTAAAAGTTGATAAACTAATT
>Ga0115101_1756149_pt1 | contig 19093 bp, 1 predicted proteins | sample MBTome_4_FD_89645 | JGI IMG/M metagenome (GOLD analysis project Ga0115101, IMG submission 89645) | Marine eukaryotic communities from Pacific Ocean to study complex ecological interactions - MBTS_20Mar14_M1_3um Metatranscriptome... | ecosystem: Environmental > Aquatic > Marine > Oceanic | place... | reverse complement strand
GCTGGTTGAGGTGCTCTCGCGTTTGAGGCTCCCCCGCAGCAGGTAGGATGATGATGGCGTCGCGTATGATGCTCGTACTTCTTGGCGCCCTCGCGTATGTGCAAGGTGCTGCCGTGGACAAGGTACAGCTGATGACCAGCGGCACTGCACAGTCATGCGCTGGCGCTGCCATCTCATGTGACGGCGGCTTCGAGCGCGACTTTACGCCGGGCGCCATAGCAGCCACCAATGTGGTGCCTCAGGTGCTGGACGTGAAGCTGAAATACGTGGGTGGGATCACCGCAGGCGCAGCACTGCCGGGGGCGCGGTACATGTCTGTGGTGGATAAGACCTTGAACAACAATGACCCTTGCACCAACGGCGCATATGCCGCTGCTGCACGGGACACCTTCCATTCAGGGCCGCTACTCGCCGATACGGATGGCCTGTTCACTTTGACGCCAACAGCAGGAGCCAATGTGCAGCTCGATGCGTCCAAGGAGTACGCTATTTGCTACTCGACCACAGCCAATGGAGATGCTGCCTATGGCCAGCCCACAGCAACCTGGCTAGCCACGGGGATCTTCCTCAAGGTATCAAAGATCGAGAAGATCACTGCGTATGCTCGCAACTTCAAGACGGAGGGCACCATTCCACACCATCCATCTTTGACCATGACTTACACGGGTACAGTCCTTACAGCAAGGTGGATTTCATTCGTGGATGATACCCTCAACAGCAACAATCCATGTGCCGATGGCATGATCGCAGCCGCACCCCTGGACTCATCTCACTCAGGCTCTCTGCAAGCCAATGCCGGTACGAGCACTTTCGTAGTCAACACAGCAGCCTTGTCGGGCACAAAGCGCTTTGCTGTCTGCTATGCCGAGTCTGGTGGCATCACCAGCTCTCAATGGCGCGACAGTGGAATCCGTGTGAAACGGTCGAAAATTGAGAAGATGCAATATGGTGTCGACTCTACCAGGTATGGCGACGGGTTTGTCCGCGACACCTACAACCGCAACACCAACGATGTCTCTGGAACGAGTACCGACATGTTCCCTCAAATCGCAGGCTCAAAGCTCCGGTATGTTGGTGCTGACGCTCCAGATGGCATGCACATTTCTTTGGTGGATCAAACAATCAACAGCAACGATCCCTGCGGCAAGCCAGTCCTCGCTGCAGCAGTACCCAGCTTTGCCGGTCATGCGGGTGGCAGCTCACCTAGTCCAAACGAGATGCTTTACTCTGGTGCATCAACAGCTACAAACAAAATCGCGACTATTGTCCAAGGCAACAACGAGCTGCTCGCTATGGGCACATCCGCCTCGCCGAAGGTATACGCAGTATGCTATGCCACTGGTGATGGAAGTGTCTCGGATCCGACATGGGCAGACTCGTACGCTCGCTACAAGCTCACTATGGTGGAGGCACTGAAGCATCATAGTGTGCTTCATGTGACAACTGGTGTCTTGCCATATACTGGGGGCAACTCTGGGGAGGAACTCAAGCTCGAGTACATCGGTAGCCTTGCTGCTGGTGGTCCTAGCATCAAGTTCACGCTTGTTCAAGCACAGTCAAACCCGAGCCCGGCTCCAAGCATCAACCCATATGGTGTCGACTTCTACGAGCCCTGTGGCAGCAAGGCGAATGCCGAGACTGCAGCGGGAACTGGAAAGGCCTCTGGAGTCCTCGCATCACACGGGACTAAGAAGTTCTTCCAGATCGACACGACTGGTCTCAGCACTGGAACGACCACTGGCGACACACTCGCCGTGCACGAGTTTGCTGTCTGCTACACCGATGATTCGCAAACAAGCTATCGGGATTCGGGTATTCGTGTGGCCATTTCCAAGATCTCGCACGTCACTCATGGCACTCAGGCAGTCACCGATTACAACTATGCCCAGCGACTGATGAAGCCTGTGGAGAATACAGGCGTCGCAGGCACCCACTTCAATGCGATTCCCAGTGTGTGGCAGACCGTTGGTTCGAACGGTCAGACAGCAGCACTGAGCCCTGGCTTGGCCTCTGCTCGCAATGTTATCCCACAAATGCCCAACCAGCAGATCAAATATTTTTCATCCAGTCAGGCCAATGCAGCCATGGTCGTGGCTGCCCCCCCGAACACTGATTCGCTAGTTGCGGACAATCTGGGAGCTGCCCGTTTCATTTCCCTCGTCTCTGCTGAGCTGAATGGTAACAAGCCCTGTGCAATTGGAACATCCGCAGCTGCTGCTGCAGATACGTTGCACTCGGGCGCCATCACTGCAGCTGCTGGTGTGGCTACAATCCCACAAGCTACTCCTCTGGATCATACCAAAGTGTTTGCTGTATGCTACGCGATCACAAGTGGTACCACTGCTGATCCAACCTGGGCCGACTCCTACGTGCGCGTGACCATCTCGAAGGTGCACACTGTGCAGTCTCTCGGGGTGTCGCACAGTGTCTCGGCATATGATGGACAAATTGCAGTCCGAAGGACAACTACGTCTCCTTCAACTGATGCGAAATCAGAGGATGCCGTTACAGGTACTGCAGCAAACTATGGCTCCAGGCTGGACCTGTCTTACACTGGCACGCTGGCTGCCAGTGGCAAACTTGCGTTCGTTGACGAGAGCATCAACGCTGGCTTTGCCTGTGCGACAGTTTTTGCACACGGTGCAGCAACTGCAGGGAATGGACCAACAGCAGCAGCTGGTTCGACCACCACGGGTGCCCTGACTGCATCTTCCAGTGCAGTCCTCACGCCTACAGACATGCTTGATTACTCTAAGACTTTCTCAGTCTGCTACTCAGAGGATGGCACTACTTGGTACGATACTGGTATTCGCTTCACCCGTTCACCGATCTACAGTATGCGATATTCCAGTGGGTTTACTGATTTCAATCGCGACCAGACCAGCGTTGCTCTGGCGACGAATCAGATTCCACAGTCTGATGCAATCCAACTGTTGTACATGGATCCAGTGGTTGGCGGCACAGACGAGCTGGCCAACGATGCGTACCTCTCGCTTGTTGATGCGTCGTTGAACAATAACAATCCATGTGTTGTCGAAGCCACGTGCGAGGCGACTGCGGATGCGACACACTCTGGACCAGTGAAGGCGACGCAAGTCGGTGGTGGTGCGGGTGGGAAATATGTCACCTTCAGCACCATTGGTTTGGGAGTGGACAGCACCTTCGCTGTTTGCTACCATGCCCCTGATAACGTCAATGAGGCCAACGTCAACGATCTGTCGTCCAACAATGGCGATGTGTGGAAGGACTCATATGTGAGGCTCACCGTCTCTCAAATTGAGGGCCTCCGAATGAACCTCGGCAAGTGGAAAGGAGCCTGCTTGACTGGACAGGCAGGCTGTGCTGCCCAAAATGGTCTACAGGGATATCCAGGTGCAACTGGCAACACTATCACTGGTTTGACTCAGACCCACAAGACCATCGGGCAGCTTCCACAAATGCAGTCCAACGATGAAGGTCTGGAAGTCGAATACTATGGAACCCTCGGTGCATCTGCGTACATCTCGCTAGTGGATGCATCGTTGAACCCAACTCAGACAAGCAGCTCCGAGATCTCGATTCCGAAACCATGCGACTCTGCTACTGTGGCCTCCGCTTCTGCCGACAGCACCCACTCAGGCGCTCAGAAAGGAACCACCTATGGCTTCTGTCAGACAGCTAACCAGGGTGACAGAGGCAACGTGTGCAGTGACGACTACACCAATGTGTGGACCAAGTCGTGTGTGCAGGGGGCACGGTGCAAACCTGCGGATCCAAATAATGGTGGTTGTGGTTCTGCTGGTCGGTGCTCTGGCTCACACGTGTTCACACTGGCCACCGAGACCTTGGACAAGACCAAAACCTATGCTCTGTGTTACACGAAGGCTGGTGCCACCGACACTCCAGCAGGGGATAGTACTGATACATGGAGGGACTCCGGAGTTCGCATTACTGTCTCTAAGATCAACCACATCCTCACTTCGTCTCGCTATCCGGGAATCGCAGCCAGACAGCAGTCTGCGATCTACCAGCCAATAAACCGCATCCCTACGTCCACCACCATGAAGTTCACCTATGTCGGCGAGCTCGCTGTCTCGAAATACATCTCATTCGTCGATGCTGCTACAGCCACCACTGGTGACAATCCTTGTGTGCAGCATTCCGTTGCGAGAGGAAGTGCCAATACCGTGCGAAGTGGACCATTATCTGCAGACGGCAACAAGGTGTTCGCAGTGCCCAACACAGCTCCACTGGACAAAACCAAAACTTTTGCTGTGTGCTATTCTGAGGCAGGGATTGCAGCTGGGACATGGTGGATGGACTCCGGTATTCGTATGGGTGTCACACAGATTGAGAGCCTTCGGACGTGGGGTATCGATGCAACGACCACAGGCCAAGTGCCCAACACTGAGGCAGGGTTGAAGTTCACCTTTGTGGGCTCCCTTGCTGCCAACAGTTGGCTCTCTCTCGTTGATCAGACAGAAAACAGCAACTTCCCTTGCACAGCTACTGTGGCTGGTGAGATGACCACTGCTGTATCGTCGATGACCGCGGCGAAAGCATTGAAATATACTGGCTACCGACAGTCTGGAACGAGTGACCGTGACGTGGTGGACATGGAGACATACAAGCTTTCGACAACTGCTACCTTCGCAGTTTGCTACGCTGACAAGGCTGGCTCGGGAAATGGAGGTAACACAGATGCCTCTTGGGCCGACTCGGGCATCCGCGTTACGGTGCCAGAGGTCTGGAACATGATGGCTGCAAGTGGTTACACAGGACCAGCTTGTTCCTTCAATGGAGAGCGGAAGGTCAACACGAATTGCAAGGACGACACCAAGCCGCGCGACATGACCACCAAGCCGCTGCCCACCAACCGCATTGCCAACGTCAACAACCAAGCGTTGACCTATAACTCCGAGTTCCCTGCAAACCAGTATATCTCGATCGTGTCTGCTGCCCTCAATCCATCGGGACCTGATCCTTCTTCACCGAACGACGACTCTACTGGTGGTGCCGGCGGTATCGGTAACCCATGTGTTAATGCTGCTGTGGCCAACCCAGCCAGTCCAACAGCCACAGCCACTGGTGGTGTTCAAGCAAATGGCAACACCGTCACATTCCCATCGACAGGCAGCCTTAACACGGCTGCCACATATGCGGTGTGTTACAGCAATGGAGGCTCCACCTACCACGACTCGTACGTGCGTCTGAAAGTCTCACAGATCGAGCAGTTCGTGGTTCGGTTGCCGCATGTCAAGTATGGTACGACCACCTCCGAGATCACGACACACCAGATTCCCATTCGAACTTATGGCCAGATACCCAACCAGGCACCCAGTGAGCAGGTGTTGTACCAGTATGCAGGCTCTCTGCCCACTGCACGCCACATCTCCCTTGTCGAGAGTCAGAAGGGCAGTGCACCCGAAACCTATACCGGTTTCTCTGTGCCTAATCCTTGTGCCATGGCCCACGCCGGTGCAGCCCAGACTGCAAACGACTACAGTGGAAAGCATCTGTCCACCACTGTTGCTGGTGAGGCCAAGGTAGTTCAGACCCTCGATTCACAGGTTTCTGCTTTGAACCCTGCATCTGTATATGCACTCTGCTACACCGATACCGCAGGAGGTGTCGCTGGAGCTAATAACGATGCAGGCTGGGCCGACTCTGGCATCCGTATCACGGTGCCGAAAATGTACATCGTCAAATACGCTGGAACCAATGGCAATGTTATCCCCAAGCGTGTGCGAGAAATGACTGCCATCCATTTGCCCACTAACAAACTGCCTGCGGCCGCCTCCGTGTCGCTGACCTACACAGGCACGGGACCATTCGGTACCAACAAGTACGTTTCCCTGGTGGCTGCCACAGATGCTCTTCCGACACCGTGCGTCAACCCAGCTCAGGCTGGTGCCAATGTTGCTGCATCGCCTCGGGCGCAAGCCAGTGCTGGTGCAGTGAGCTTCGATGTCACAGCACTGGATGCCACCGCTGTTTTCGCTGTGTGCTATGCTGAGGCTGTCGATGGCGGTGGTGACACCAACCAAGAGCTGAGCTGGAGAGACAGTTACATTCGCCTGAGTGTCTCCACGATCAGCAAGATTACTTCTTATCAGGTTGAGCACTTGACGACAGGTCAGCTCCCGAATCATGCGCAACTTAAGATCGATTATGACGGAAGCCTTGCTGCGGGTGGTCACATGAAGCTCATTGATGCCAGTCATGCTATGGTTGCAATGGGCTCAACCAACTACCCCATTCCCTGCGCCTCTGCAACTCACACAGGAATGGCGCCAGACACTGCCCACACCAATATCGGATCTGCACCATCTGGTACGAAGACTGTCCAACTTAACACTGTGGACCTTGATGTGTACGATGCTTCCCGCAACATTCGATACTGGGACGACATGGGTGTCGCCACGACTGAGGTATACTATGCTGTGTGCTACAGCTCGACTGCAGCCAATGGTCCATACTACGATTCTGGCATCAGAGTGACAATGCCTGGGCTCATCAACGTGCAGTTCGACAGTGGACACAGTGCCGTACAAAAAGTGTGCGTCAAGAGCGGCGGTGCCAATGTTGCTACCAACTGCGATCATGACTTCGACACCACCTTCAATGGGCAGTGTGCTCTGGGCACACCATGCGATTCGGCCAATGCCAACAACGGTGGCTGTGGAGACAGTGGAGCCTGTGGATACCAGGAGCGATGCACTGCTGTTGGCGGCACGGGTGTGACTAATGTCTGCGACGTCAACTTCGATGGTGCTTTCTCTGAAACCTGCCAAATGAATGCCTTGTGCGAGAGCTCCAACGCCAACAATGGTGGCTGCGGGTCCCAGGGCGTGTGTGCACGACAAGGAACTGCTGTGCGCGAGCAGACATCATGGGACCAAACTGATGGTTCCACTCTTGTGGAGACACCTACCAACCGCCTGCCCCAAGTCACCGGCGAGACGCTCAAAATCGTACCGCACCCCACTGCGGTGTATGGGACAGCTGCAGGCACCACCAAGCTGTCTATTGTGAAAGTCGATGCCGGGGCCAACAGTTTCAACCCATGTGTGATTCCTGCTCAAGCCGCAGCGACTGGAAGCGCAGATGGAACTGGCGATTTGTCGGTCAACACTGTGACTGGGATTGTTACTGTGACACAAGGAACTCTTCTCGGCGACGCTGGGACTTATACCACGTTGGCAACACGAGAAGCTCTGATTTTCGCTGTGTGCTACGGCGAGGGGGGAGGTGCTGCCAACACACTGGAGACATGGCGTGACTCGTATGTCCGACTCAAGATCACAGAGCTGCAGAGCCTCATCACTGTGGGTGTCACACACAAGACTACTGGTCAGATCCCCAATGTCGTGAGTACTGATCAGCTGCGCTTCAATTACGTCGGCACCCTGGATCATAGCAAGTATCTCTCGTTCGTGGATGCCTCGGCGAACTCTGGCTTGCCATGTGTTGGAGCCTACGCCGGGAAGTCGCCTGCTGGCTTCTCTCATGCTCAGCTCAGTGCCTGGGGTGATGCTACCACAAATTCAGGGGTGCGTCAGGCTGTCACTAGTAAGAAATTCGTTGAAGACTTCGATACCAGTTACATGGATACCTCGAAAACATTTGCCTTGTGCTACACTGATTCCATTACTGGTGGTGCGACAAGTGCAACCTGGGCTGATTCTGGCCTTCGTGTCACACTGCCCAAGGTGTACAATGTGCAGTTCAGCAGTCAGACTGATGGCCCAGCTCTGCTCGGCAATGCCAATACTAAGGATGGACTGTGCAGACCTGGCATCTCTTCTGTGGCCTGCAATGAGAAGTACGACACTATGCCACGTGGTCAGACTAGCAACCCGCTGCCCACCAATACCTTCCCTCGCGGCACCGCAGCTACACTCATGTATCGTGGAGCCCTTGCCCTTGGCAAGACGCTGTCACTGGTGGCCACCGATAGCTATGGTCAGAACCCTTGTATCCTGCCCTTCTATGCTGGTGGTGCTGCCTCCTCACGGACCACGAAAGCCTCAGCCGGGGCCTCAAGCAGCGATGTCACGCTTCCGCAGAGCACAAGTTTGGAGGCAGAGGGACGTTTTGCTGTTTGTTATGCTGAGGGCAGTGGCGATATGTTTGACCACACATGGCGCGATTCGTACATTCGTCTCACAGTGACGCAGGTTCGGGCCCTGGAGGTAAACATGCCTCATGTTAATCATGATCCGGCTCAGATCGGTCCAGCTGTCAACCAGAAGACTACCATCGTCACCTTCGGACAGCTGCCAAATCAGGCAGCAAGCCAGCAGGTCTCGTACTCGATTCTTGGCACCATTCCAGCCAATCAGATGATATCTCTCACCAACGAAGAGCAGGGCCAGCTGAGCTCTATAGATATACCAGATGCAACCACAGGTTTTACTGGTATTCCCAACTACACTCCGTGCGCTGCGGGCACTGCCAACCCAGGCACTGCCTCTAGCACTGCGACACAGGGCAAAACTGCTGCGGCGACCACCGTCAGTACTCTTGACACCACAATTCTGGACACCACGAAGACCTATGCTGTGTGCTACAACCTCGGAACAGCAACTTGGTTCGACTCGGGGCTCCGTGTGACTGTCTCGCAGATCACAAAATTGCAGTACAAGGGTCAGAATAATGACGTGTTGGATTCGCAGATTCGCGACATGTCCAGTGTCTATCTTGCCACCAATACCCTGCCTCAGGTTGCAAATGTGAATCTGAACTATGTGGTCAGTGCTGTTGCCTCCAACCTTGGCACGAGCGGTTTTGTTTCAATTGTGGGTATCGAGACTGCTGCCAACCAGAACATGTGCAGCGGTGGCTGCCCCTGTGCCACACCGGCGAAAGCAGCCACGAATGCCGACAGCACACACTCAGGAGCTGTTGGAGCGACTAGCTCAGCCTTCACTGTCCTCCAATCTACTCCTCTCGTCACTTCAAAGTTGTTTGCTGTGTGCTATGCTTCAGCTGGATCTGCATCTGACGTGTCGTGGCGTGACTCGTACATCCGGCTCACAGTTTCTGAGATTTCTGCGATTGTTGCTCATTCAGTAACGCATACTGTGCGTGGTCAGATCCCCAGTCATCCGACACTCCTGCTGGATACAGTGGGTAATTTCCCAGGTATTTCTGGAAGTAACAACAACAAAGTCACCTTGGTGGACGCACGTCTCGGATCTCTCACCATGGGAGCCAAGATCTTCCCTTACCCTTGCTCTTCCTCGGCTATTGCAGATGGAGCTGAAAATACCGAACGTGCCAAGATGTCCGACGATGCATTGTCTGCATCCATCGCTCGGCTGAGCGTCGACACCACCGAGCTGAAGTCTGCGCCAATCGCGCCAGCAGAAACCAACACAAATACTGGGGAGGGCACTGAAGCCGCAGGTCATGCTCGCTACTACGCTGTATGCTACTTGGACACTGCTGGCAGCAACACCAAGTATGCTGATAGTGGTATTCGATTGACGGTTCCGGAGATAACTAATATGCAGGTCAATAGTGGTTATGGAGACTCCACTCGTTACAACCAGGGTGGTCTCATTCCTACGTCCAATATCGGTTATGGTTCTGCAACTGGCACTCCTTGGCGTGACCAGACTAGCCAGTTCCTGAGCACAAACAGGCTTCCCAAGATGACAGGACAGTACCTGTGGTACATGTGGTCCAAGACATCCAATGCTTGCACTTCGGGAGGTACTGGGGGTGCAGACCCTTCCACAGCTAGCGACCCAGGTTGTGAGAATGGAGAATCCAAGTACATTGCCCTCGTAGCAGCTAGCGTGAACAACAATAATCCTTGTGTTCTGACGACAGAGACCACAAAAAGCGCAGACGGCACACACAGTGGACCTCTCACAGCCTCCACATCTGCTAATCTGAAGACACGGGTGACCATTGATGCATCGGGCCTCAATGATGTCGACTTTGCTGTATGCTACTCCAAGGGTTCATCTCTGTGGGACGCTGATCCTGCCAAATGGGACGATGCTGATACTAGTCGTGACGTCGTGGGTGGCCAGTCAATTTGGCGGGACTCCTACGTTCGCCTGAAGTTGTCCATGGTGGAGACTGTGACTACCCTGGGGGTTGTGCATCGTACCTTTGGCCAAGTTCCGGACACTATCGCTGCAGATTCCCTTGATTTCGCTTACACTGGGCCTCTTGCTGCAGAGTCGTATCTTGCTCTGGTAGATGCGTCTCGGAACAGCGAGGTTCCATGTGGGGAGGCTAGCCAGACCACATTTGATGCTTCACACTCCGCCCCAGTAAAGGCTGGCAAAAAGAAATGCGTCAGCGTCGGAGCTAGCCCTGCCAATACGTGCGATGTCAGTGAAAATGGCAGCTATGACGAAGCTTGTGTGCTAAATGCCCTCTGCACAAATGATGCTGGTTGTGGCACGAATGGTCAGTGTAGTGCAACTGTCTCTGGCTTCACAACTCATGGCTTGTCCACCAACGCTGGAGAGAGTGACATCTATGTTGGCGCACAGGCACCTACAACCGTCATCAAGGCAAGGCACTTCGCAGTGTGCTACGCTACTTCCCTGTCGGCGAGCTGGCACGACTCTGGCATTCGCGTCTCGATCTCCAGGATCCACTCGCTGCGCCTGAGCAGTGACTACTCGGGAACCCCTGATCGTGACCACACTAGCGCGTTCTTACCTACCAACCGCCTGCCAGTGGCAGACAACCAGTACATCACATATCATGGTGCTCTCGCAGCTAGCAAGTACGTTTCCCTGGTCGCTACGACAGCAGGAAACATGAACCCATGTGTTGCTGGATCGACTGCTGCAGCCGTGGCGAGTTCATCGTCGACTGGGCCACTCACGTCTGGTGTGACGTCTGGCGCGAACAATGGCCAGGCCATGACTACTGTCAGCGACAGACAGGATGGAGGATTCTACAGCACCAAAACGTTCGATGTGGATGCTCTGACTGGTAACCTGGCCATTGCTGCTGGGCAAGGACTAGCAGTGTATGCTGTCTGCTACAACGAGAATGCAAACAGTCTGACATCCCCGGACTGGTACGACTCCTACATCCGGCTCTCCTTGACAGACATTGACAAATTCGGCACCAAGGGTGTGATGCACAAGACCACTGGTCAACTGCCACACCACAAGGCAGGCTTAGTGTACGACCACACTGGCACTGCTTCGCTGCACTCGATCGCTCTGGTTGATGCCACGCTGAATACCATTCAGCTGTCTGGCTTCTCCAAGACATTCCCAGATCCTTGCGATTACAGTGCCATCGGGACCTCGAGTACTCAGAAGACTGGACCTGCTGGTTACAGTGGTGGTGTCATCAACACCAAGAGGGTCAACGAGTTGAACACTGCCAACCTCGATACCACGCAGACATATGCTCTTTGCTATTCTGCTCGTAACAGTGGACAAAACCTTGACCAATCTGCCGCGGACTTGTGGCGTGACAGTGGAATTCGCGTGACTGTGTCCAGGCTGGACACCATCTTCTTCTCAGGCTACACCACGACCCAGGCTGCTGCAAGGGGTAAGCTGACGCGCGCTATCACTAGTGTGCTGCCCAGCCTTCAAGATGTGGGCTCAGAGGTGGCCATGGTTCTACCCAAGATGAACAACCTGCCCTTGCGGTATGGTGGCGACATTGTCAACAGCCGCTACATCTCGCTGGTTGAAGTGACTGGCTGGACAGGTAGTGGGGTCGCTGGTGGGTCATATGGCTCCAACCCTTGTGTACCGCATACCAACGCTGCAGGGGCCGCTACAACATCGGCAGCAGGATCCCCACGCAGTGGGCCAGTATATGCCTGCAGTTCCGCAGCGGGTCTCTGCGACAGTACCGGCCATCCAACGAATGGTGGCACCGCAGCCACTGCTGCAGGCAATAAAGAGGTCACACTTCCTGTGAAGCTGGACGCAAGCAAGATTTACACTGTGTGCTACTACGACACCCAGGCCAACCCCATCGGCGGACCGTATGACACTGACGAGATCAACTTGTTGGCCGAGCCGTATGTCACCTCAGGGCGCACTGTCACTGGATCACCAACTTGGGTGGACTCTTATGTTCGTGTGCAGATCTCCGATGTCTACTCGGTGGCAGCTGCTGGTGTCACACACACAGACCACGGCCACCTCGCCAACCACGAGCTTGCAGCTGGAATGCAGCTCGCGATCAACAGCGATACCGTTGCAACCAGCGACATGCGTTGGTTCTCGCTCATCGATCAGACCATTGGAACGACCAACAACTATGGGGCTGGGGAGTTGTTTGGTGTTGCCAGTAAGAACGAACCTTGCAGTTCTGCAGCCCTCGCTGGGGCTTCACCTACCTCTGGAAACTTCCTGTCACACGCGGCCGATCGCACTGGTCCTTTCCGTGCAAAGCAGATCACCCTCCACAAAGTGCGTACCCTCAACAGTGAGTGCGGTAACGACTTCACCAGCAACACTGAGCTGTCTGCCGGCGACAAGACAGAATATGCTGCTTATGTGATCGGTGAAGACTTCCTGACCTGGGGTTGCCCACAGAGCACCACATGGTCTGCTGCCACTAAGTGGACCAATGGGGGCGAGGCTGGTGCTCCTGGCGCCAACGGTGATACGTATGTTGTGGAGTTCGGTACTGGTAATGTAGTGAGCATGATCACGTCTGGACTGGCAACTGGTGACATTTCAGTTAGTGGCACCAAGACGTATGCCTTGTGCTACACCGAACTGAACGCCTTCACAACCAAAGCCCTTGCTGGTGTGGCTGGTGTGGCATGGAGGGATTCTGGTCTCAGGATGACAATGTCCAAGCTGCACACTGTTCGCGACAACATCGCTCAGATGCCCACCCTGGACGTACTAAATCCTATCGCAGCTGGTTCTGTGACTCAGCCTCAGACTTTCGCAGTGCCCATGAGTATGTTCGCACGAGAACTGACTAGCAGCCGAGCCAAAGTGGGTCGGTCTCGGTGCCTCTACATTGGCGCTAGCCCCGCACCGTCCTCTAACTGCGATGCTGACGGAAACGGTGTCTATGACGAACAGTGTGTTGTGGGTGCTTTCTGCGATCCGGATCTCCCATCTGCACCAAATGGCGGCTGCGGAGGTCAGAAGGGAGTGTGCAACAGTGGTACATCGGTCCGGGCGCTTGCTGCTGCAGCTGGCAACAATGAAGCTGCTGCGTGGTCTCGAACTGTGTACAACAACAAGGCTACAGCTGTGTATCACAAGATCCGAACCCCAAGCTCGGGTACTCTGACCATGCAGTACTTTGGCACACTCGGTCGCTCCACACCTTCGCCTACGCCATCTGGAAAGAGACAGGTGGCCCTCGTTGACACAGTGTTCAACTTCGGTGAGCCATGTGCCTCGCCTGCTCTTCTGTCTCACAGCTTCACCAGCAATGTGGACCACACTGCTCCAGTTACTGTGCAGGACAACAGTGAGGACTTCTCTTTCCCTGCTACACAGATTCAGGCTCTATCCGAGTCGAAGGTCTACACTGTGTGCTACTCTGCATCGAGCACCACTCCGAATGAGCCCTGGTACGACTCCTATGTGCGTTTCACTCCAAGCAAGGTGGACGCCATTTCGTCTCATGGTATCACTCACCGCACTCAAGGACAGATCGCGAATAGTGACAGCCTTGCCGTCACATATCACGGGTCGATCGGATCCGATGGCCGTCTCAGCCTGGTTGCAGAAACTGAGGGCAACTACAATCCGTGCAACAGTGGCTCAGCATCTGCTGACAACAAGCATTCTGGAGCTCAGACAGCACAGGCGGGGAGCAACACTGTGCACTTCAACACTCAAGCCCTGAACACCGAGCTCAACTTCGCTGTGTGCTACAGTGCCTCTGGTTCCAGCACATTCTCCGACTCAGGGATCCGAGTCACAATTTCGAGGATCACACGCCTGGAGTACAACAAGCAATCTTCCAGTGGAGAAACACAATGTGCTTTCGGGGCGACTGCTAACTGTTACATCAGTCAGCGCGCAACAGAAGATTATGTGCGTACTATGCCTAGCAAGAACACTGCTCCTGCCTCAGATGTGCAGCCTCTTGCTACGAATCGCATTGCTGTCAATGGTGCCAAGCTTGATTTCATCTACAACGGAAATCTCGCAGCCAATCCTGCAGCCATCGGCCAGAGCCTTGGAAATGGTCAGTTCATTGCACTCGTCGCCACTTCCGGCAACACGGATGCGAATCCTTGTGTCAGCACGTGCGCGGGCAGTGTAGCTTGTACCGATGCCATGTATGGCACTACGAATGGGGCGCCGACAAATAGCAACGGTAATGGTGTTCTTCGCGCGGGGGATACGACCAGTACTGGTGTTATTACAGCCAGTGCGAACAGTGGGACATTCCGCGTGGACCAGGGCACCAACAATCTGGATGCTACAAAGGAATATGCCGTCTGCTATGCCCAGATCGACTCGTTCGATGGAGTAAGCAGCAGTGCTGGTGATGTGGATGAGCATACTTTCAGAGACTCGTACATCCGTCTGCTTCCGTCCAAAGTCTACACCATTTCGGCTTATGGTATCGACCATTACACATTCGGCGACATTCCTGCCAAGCCAGCGCTGGCTTTCACCGCAACAGGCACCTTGGCTGCCAGCGCGTTTGTGTCCTTGGTGGATCAGACGCTCAATTCTCAGCAACCATGTTCCAAAACCATTGCCGGGAAGGCAAATGGTGCACTCTCAACAGCTGAGAAGCAGACACAGACTGGTCCTAGTACTCTAGTCACCACGTGCCAGGGTGCCAATATTGCAACGGGTGCCACAGCTGGCTGTGACCTCAACAATGATGGTGTTTTCGCGGAGACCTGCGCTGCAGTGGGCGATCTCTGCAATGCCAATGTCGCAAACCCCTGTGGTGGAGGTACATGTTCTCCATCTGGAAATGTGTACAAGCTGAAGACAGATGACCTCAATGCTGACAAGACATTCGCTGTGTGTTTCACTGAGGGCAATGGCCAGACGACAGACGATGGCTGGACCGATTCTGGCATCCGTGTTCAGACACCACAGGTTCAGTCCATCACATATGGCTCCCCGACCCGTGTCATCAGTGCAGCCTCTTGCTTCGGCCCATCGGTGTATCAGTACGCTGATTCACAGCCAGATCTGTTCGATGGCACCTCGTTCGTCGGTGCCGCGACCGTCGCTGGCCTTGGTGGCAATCTGAAGGGTATGGCAGACTGCCAAGTTCCGCTTACTACCAGGAGCACTGCCCACTATCAGATTGGTGCCATGCTTCCCAGGGCTGCAGGTGTGCAGTTCACTTACAATGGGCCCAGCAATGGTGCTGGTCTGGCAGCTGGAATGGTCGTTTCACTTGTGGAGCAGACAACCACCAGTGGCGAGAACCAGAAGCTGAATCCATGTCGCGACCATGTTCAGGCAGCTGCTGCTGCCGATTCTACTCCGGCTACCTCAGCCTTCAAGGGTACATTGGCCCAACCCGATGAGGGTGGTGCACGCCTGCACTCTGGTGCTGTGACTGCGGGAGCTGGCACTACCCAAGTGTCGATTCCTCAGACTTACAGTGTCGGTGGTAACACGTACAACAGGTTGGATGCCACGAAGACTTATGCTGTCTGCTATGGTGTCTCTGCGGCTGCACAGACAGCTCAGCCTGCCTCAGCCAACGGAGGTTTCCGTGATTCATACATCCGTGTGACTCTGTCCAGGATCAAGGAACTCAAGATGGTTCACAGTGGTTACCCTCAGGAAGAGGGACACAGCGTGACCACAATCGGCACATTCACCAGTGTGCCCAGTCTTGAAGTGCAGTGGGAAGGCTCTTTGATGACAAATCAATTCCTTCGTTTGACTGCTGCCTCCCTGAATAATGGAGCCCCCTGTGACAAAGACGTGAACGCGCCAAACCAGGCCGCTTTCATTAGTACACAGGTCACTGCTGGAAAATCCACAGTGAGTGTGGCTTCACTAGCTGCAAGCAGGCGGCTGACATTCGACACCTCTGGTATTGCCAACCCCAGCCAGGTTGATGGGTTTTTCGCAGTGTGCTATGCTCTCGGCAATGGACAGTCAACTGACACTACATGGCGCGACAGTGGACTTCGTGTTCGCTTCGTCCGGTGGACGAATCCTGAGAAGCATCGTGTTGTGACTGGTGCACCAGCACGGCTCACGTTCTCTATCAGCACTGGTCGCTTTGACACCGAGAGAGATCGCGTTGTTTTCATGAAGGGGGAAACCGACTGCCTTCAGGCGGTATCTGCACCCAGCAATTCCGATGGTTCCAACGTGATGCGCACTATGGACTATGTCTGCACTGCTGTTTCTTCTGACGCGAGCGCCACCAAGTGTGATGCTCGCTTTGATGGGTCCTTTAATCAGAAATGTGTCATTGGAGCTATGTGCGACACTGCCACAGCAAATGCAGCCGACAATGGTGGATGTGGAACGTCTGGAAAATGCGAGGGTGCTGTTCAGCTTCCTTCTGGCAATACTTACACTGAGATCCAGGACGTTTCCCACCTTAGTGAGTCTGCTCTGGGACATGGAAACTATGCGATGTGTGTATGCCTTGGCACCGCATCCATCGGCACCGGTATCGCTGCCGACGTAAACTCCTATGGTCCTGCAAATGGTAATGGTGGTTGCGCTACTGCTAATGATTACACTCTCGTCTTCAGTTCCAGTGCCCAGAATGCAGCTCATCGCACGCTGCACATCATCAGCGAACCACAACTTGGGCGCTTCCTTGACGTGGGTGGTCAACTGACACTTCGTCATGTCGCTGGCAAGGGGCATCAGTATCACATTCGGGCGACAGACAATACCACTGGATACGAAGTTAAAGACGGCGACAGCATCTTCTTTGTGCCTGCCGGCTTCGGCTGCGGTCACTCGACTAAGTACAGTGGGGATGGCACACACGTCTACGATCACAACACCAACTTGTACGTCAGTTCGGGAGTTGACCGCCGATGGCGTGCGAGCGTTTTGCACATGTGCACATCAGCGACCCAGGGAGATGCTCAGTCTACCTGCGACACCAACTACGATGGTGTGTACAGCGAGTCATGCGTGCAATATGCTCTCTGCGACATTTCTAACCCTAACAATGGTGGATGTGGAGCGAGTGGCACATGTGGATCGATCGTGCCAGCGCTTGACGTTGCCGATCGTACATCACCCGCAACACTGAGTGGCTACAGTGCTAGCACGAAGGCTGCGACATTCACCACCCCAGCAGCTCTCCAAACGGTGCAGCAGATGACTGCATGCTTCGCAACCTCAGAATCGCTGGCGGCGCTGCTCACTGGTGATTCTACTGACTACGTGCCACTGACACACGGTCTCGAGGTCATTGGGGAGCCACATCTTGGTGGAATAGCAGGCGTGCAGGCTGCATTGCTTGGTGGCGACCCACCTCACAACAGCCGCCCTGTGAATGGCCCGGTAGGCAGGGTTTATGCACTCGAGAACTCCAGCCCGAGCTTCACAGTCACCACCATGAAGGCACAGGATATGTACTTCTTTGTGCCACAGACTCAGAGCCAGCGACTTCCAGTCACGGCTGGTACTATCACAAGCCCAGCGGGACTGAACTTCGACGATTGCACCCCCGAAGTGTGCACATCTGTTGGGGGCTCCAACGTTGCGACAGCTGGGTGCGACAGTGATCGCGATGGTCAGTTCGACGATGCTTGTGTTTTCATGGCTCGCTGTGACAGTACCGCACAGTACAATGGCGGCTGCGGAACCACTGGCGTATGCGAGAAGACTGTGCCCACCACACACACCAGCATGTACACTGGATTGATCGAGGGTACCAATTTCGCCTGCTCCGGATCTACTTGCAGTGGTCAGTTGAGCTTGCCAACAGGCACACCGCTTGCTGTGCCTTCAATTCCACCATTCCCGACATCCTGGAACATGGCCATTTGCGTGATTCCTGCTGGTGCACGCAAGGATATGCCTTCTAACGTCTTCCAGCTCACCGATGTTCTTACTATCATCAAGGAGCCTACGGACTCTCTGGTCACCAGCTGGTTCCAATACCAAGTGGCAGAGCTGCGCTTCACACAACCACAGGCTGGAGTTTACGGCCACAATTTCGCGACAGGTCTACCAGGCGACATCGTCGTCCTGCAGAAGGATAACTGCAACAATGTGCATACAGTGGATCCATCCACTTATTCGTTCACCACAGCGGCGATCCCATACTCGATCCATCCGGATACTCATCCTCTGCCAAGCAATGTGGCCACAGTGCCTGTGCGCCACAGTGCGAAGTTCGTCTTGGGAGAGGCTGGAGAGGAAACAGCGGGGGATGAAAACGGTGGCACTGCTCTGGAGCTGGCTCTTGCTACTGGTAAGGTCAACGAGCTGGACACAGGTATCTACAAGATCTGCTATGCTACCTACAGCAGTGGTGGCGAGTCTCAGGCGGACTACAAGGAGCTCGTCCGTGAGCTAGAGATCCTGCCGGCACCGGCAACTCGTCCATCTCTGTCAACACCCCGCTCTATCGTTCTTGGGCAAGACATCGTGGTTCACTGGTCTTCGAACATTGGTCTGCAGACTGTGGATTCTGTGGACGAGTCCTGGCTCGGTCTGTACTCGAAGGATGCATGCGAGGATACGCACAACTGCTTCATTGCTTTCCAGAACATCCATGCTCGCGAAGCGACAGGTACAGTGATCTTCAGCCAGACAGACTACAAGGTCTCTGGCCAATACGAAGTCCGCTACTTCAAGGGAGACACTCGTAACGGTCAAGGGGTTGTCTGTGGCGGTGCTGCAGGCGTGGCTCATGAGACCTATGTGGCATGCAACCTGCAAGCTGCCACACAAAGCGAGACCATTGAGGTACTTGGCCAGGATGTCGAAGGAGTCGAGGAGCTGTCCTACACTCCAGGCCTGGAAGCAGTCTTTGGCAATGGCAACCGCGGTCGCTACCATCGCACCAAGCTCACTTAGTCAGTCAAGATTCTGGAGGGCTCGTCTTCCTGCCAGCTTTGTCAAGGCGAAGCTGGAGCTGTTGGTGCTACCTCGGCCATGTACAATCGGGCGGGCCCGGGCCGCCCACCGCACGCGTGCGGGCTACTGGTCACTCCGGC
>Ga0115101_1396731_pt1 | contig 19370 bp, 29 predicted proteins | sample MBTome_4_FD_89645 | JGI IMG/M metagenome (GOLD analysis project Ga0115101, IMG submission 89645) | Marine eukaryotic communities from Pacific Ocean to study complex ecological interactions - MBTS_20Mar14_M1_3um Metatranscriptome... | ecosystem: Environmental > Aquatic > Marine > Oceanic | place... | reverse complement strand
CTTAATTTATTCCACAATATAAAAATAGGTTTTCCCTAAATTCTTCAAATGGTAATATAGTTTCCCGAATCTAAAATTAATAATAGTTAATAATGAGTAAGAGAAAGAAGCTAAAAAATTTTTGGCGTGAAAAAGTTGTTCCGAATAAAGGAAAGATTGTATCCCGAATGGTCAGAGTGGGTGCTGTTTACGTGTTAACGGGTCCTGCAGGTGCGATGGCTTTAAACGCAACCTCTGCTTCCCAATTCGCAAATGAGCTTTCCGAAGCTTATGCGGGTATAGCCCAAAGTTGTCTTGGTGGTAAGAAACTTCTTGGTTTTATTCCCGCACCCAACTCTTACCTTGAGGGGTCGTTATGTGCCGCATTGATTTTAACGTGCGGTGTAGCAGCTGCGCAAGGTTTCGGAAATGGATTAACGGACGCAGCATGTGTAGCACTTCTAAGAAATTTAGCACAACAAAACTAACGAAAAAATCAACATGGTGAGAAAAATATGGATTGGAACAGTTGCAACAGCAGCTATACTGACAAAAAACCCAACGAATGCAATGATAATCATTGCTTGTTGTTTATTATAGTAGAGCACATTTAGGATCTTATTAGCGAAAAAACTGCCTTAACTGTTATATGTTAAGGCAGCTTTTTGTTTGAAATTTATCAAATTAATGCTATAATATGGTTTATTGTAAATTAAACTAATGCTATACATTGGGAAAGAATTCTATATTCTATACCGATAAGTTAAGTCATTTCAATACCTAGAGAACCAATCGGCCAATAAGAAAAATTTTTACTGGTTTGGATAAAGCAGTTTTACAAACCGCTTGACTTTAAGTTACCCCTTTGGCTAATATAGCTATATAGTTAACAGATGTATGGGGTTGTAGTTCAATTGGTTAGAGCACCGCCCTGTCACGGCGGAAGTTGCGGGTTCGAGTCCCGTCAGCCCCGCGAAACCCATAGATCAGTTTACGCAAAACTTTATTCTACTATACTGCAGCTGATTTAAAATCCAAATAATTAATATTTCAATGATAGACAAAAAAAATTTATAACACTTAACCTGTGAAAGAGGCCTTGGTGGCCGTAAAATACTAACTGTCCACGCCTATTAAGGAGCGTTGGGTTTGTGGATGTACCTGTACTTGATACCGAAGGTACAGAGTACTTACGTGTTAACGTCGGCCCTTGTTATTGTATATTTTGTCGAACTCACATTGAAAGTGTTACAGTATTAATAAATCGTCGAATTGGATTTTCAGAATTTTTACTTTCTCATACATTCGAGGAGAGCTTTTTAAATCGAGTTATAGAATCTTGAAACACTTAAGAAAAGTCTTTCCGACCTCACTAGTAAATGAACTGATAAAACAAGTGAAATTCAAGGTCATCAAATTACAGGGCATAAAACTGAGTTAATTATTCGAGAACAAGAACATATTATTTGGTTAAGATGGGATAGTCTCGGATAAGAACTGATTACAAGTTTAAGGTTCTAATCACAAGCTTCTTTAGCAAATCACTTCGTAATAAATATACATGTCACTTACAACTATCGGATAAACCCTATAGCCCTAAATGAAAAAATATCAATATCAAATAGAATGGGAAAAACAAAGCTACTGGAAGCAACAACTGGTGGGTCCCAATACACCGTAAATATTTTTTGGCTGGGCTTTATTTTAATAAAATGCTTTCAATAATTTATTAAATGTCACTGAGGAGTCTAAAAGTTTCTTAGACTCCAAAGCTAAACTATAATATCGTGAGAACTCAATTAACAGCTACGAATTTCAACATCAACCCCGGCCGCCAAATCTAACTTTCGAAGATTTTCCATAGTTTGCTCCGATGGCGAATAAACATCAATTAGACGTTTATGTGTTCGGATTTCAAAATGTTCACGAGAATCTTTATTCACATGAGGCGATCGTAAAACACAATAAATTCTACGTTTTGTTGGCAACGGAATCGGTCCAACAACTTGTGTACCACTCGTATTGATAATGTCAAGAATTTTACTACAAGACTCATCAAGAATATTTGAAGTATAAGCTTTTAGACCAATACGAAGTTTATCTGGTTTATATAAATTCATTTAGCTATAATTATTCGAGAATTTTTGAAACAACACCTGCACCAACTGTTCTACCACCTTCACGAATAGCAAATCGCATTCCCTGCTCGATAGCAATTGGATTAATTAATTCTGCAGTCATCTTAATACGATCACCAGGCATCACCATTTCTGCAACACTTCCATCATCTCCTGTAAATTGAACAATTGTACCAGTTACATCTGTTGTACGCACATAGAACTGTGGACGATAACCTGTAAAAAATGGAGTATGGCGACCACCTTCATCCTTGTTTAAGATATATACTTCCGCTTCAAACTTCTTATGCGGAGTAATCGAACCTGGTTGCGCAAGTACCATCCCACGTTCAATATCCACCTTCTGAATACCTCGAATTAGAATTCCAACGTTATCTCCAGCCATACCCTGATCAAGTGTTTTTTGGAACATTTCAATTCCAGTTACGGTAGTAGACTTGGTCTCTTTTAGACCAACTAATTCTACGTTATCACCAACCGAAATCATACCCCGTTCAATTCGCCCAGTCGCAACCGTACCACGACCAGTAATTGAGAAAACATCTTCAACAGCCATTAAGAAAGTTTTCTCAGTGTCACGCTCAGGTGTAGGGATATAACTATCAATTGCGTCCATTAACTCATAAATAAGATCCACCCACTTGTCTTCGCCACGTGGCTTTGGACCATTTTCAACAGCTTGGAGAGCAAGTAATGCTGAACCCGATACAAAAGGAATGTCATCACCTGGGAAATCATAACTTTCAAGTAACTCTTGTACCTCTAGTTGTACTAACTCTAAAAGCTCTTCATCATCAACTTGATCAGCTTTATTTAAAAAGACAACTAAATGAGGTACACCTACCTGTTTAGCTAATAGAATGTGCTCCCGAGTTTGTGGCATTGGACCGTCAGCTGCTGAAACAACGAGAATTCCACCATCCATCTGTGCTGCACCTGTAATCATGTTCTTTACATAGTCAGCGTGGCCAGGACAATCAACATGAGCATAATGGCGAGTTTCCGTCTCGTATTCTACGTGCGCAGTGTTAATTGTAATACCACGAGCTTTTTCTTCCGGAGCAGAATCGATTTCATCAAATTTTTTGGCCTGCTTTTCGTTAAAAATAGCTAATGTAGCTGAAATCGCAGCAGTTAAGGTTGTTTTTCCATGGTCTACATGACCAATCGTTCCAATATTAATGTGCGGCTTAGAGCGTTCAAATTTTTCACGTGCCATATTCGTTTAATTAGGGTAATTTAATTAGTTTTAAAGATACTTTTGGCGAAAATCATAGTAACATATTACTTAATACCTAAAATGAGCAAACGCTTTATTAGCTTCTGCCATCTTATGTGTTTGTTCTTTTCTTCGAATTGCATTTCCAGCTTCTTTTGCAGCATCAATTAATTCGTTTGCTAACTTTCCAGCCATACTTTTACCCGACCGTGTTCGAGCAAATTCTGTAATCCATTTAAGTGAAACATTCGTTCCTCGATACGCACGTATTTCAATAGGTACTTGGTACGTAGACCCACCTACCCGTCTTGCTTTAACTTCAAATTGCGGAGTAACGTTTTTAACTGCTTTTTCTAATATTAAAATAGGATTTTCTTCAGTCTTTACCGAGATAATTTCTAGTGCCTGATATACAATACGTTGGGCTAACGATTTTTTACCCGATTGTAGAATACGTGCAACTAACAAGGTTACTAACCGACTATTGTAAATAGGGTCCGGTTGGGCCAATGACTTTTGTGCTCTATTTCGTCGTGACATAAATTGTTATTAACTTAATACAGAGTAATTTTTCAACTAATTTTTAGGTTTTTTACCACCATACTTCGATCGACTTTGTTTTCTATACTTTACACCTGCAGCGTCCAACGTACCTCGAACTACATGGTAACGACATCCAGGTAAATCCTTTACACGACCACCTCGGATCAATACAACTGAATGCTCCTGGATATTATGTCCAATCCCTGGAATATACGCAGTTACTTCAAACCCCGACGTTAATCTAACTCGCGCAACTTTTCTTAATGCAGAGTTAGGTTTTTTAGGTGTTGTTGTATATACTCTTGTACAAACACCACGTCTCTGAGGACATGCTTGAAGAGCCGGTGATTTGGTTTTTTTCTTATTTACAGTACGTTCAAATCTAACTAACTGTTGAATTGTTGGCATAAATTTTTTACTATTACGTTTGACTTTCCATTCCATACTTACGCATAAAACGCTCAACGCGCCCCTCCGTATCAAGGATTTTTTGTGAACCTGTATAAAATGGATGATTGCCAGACCAAATATCGACATTTAAACGTGGTTTTGTCGAACCGACTTTCATGACAAGTTGACCATCACAAAAAACTTTTGCATTAGGGTACCATTTTGGATGAATCTCAGGTTTAACCATATTCTTATAAAATTATTACACGATTTATTAACGTTTTGAAAATTGAGGAGCTCGACGTGCTTTCCGTAGTCCATATTTCTTTCTTTCTTTACACCGTGCATCACGGGTTAAATAGCCAGCCGTTTTTAGCGAACTTCGATTTTCTGAAGAAATATAACAAAGTGCTCGCGCGACTCCTAATTTAATTGCATCAGCTTGTCCTCTAATACCTCCACCATGTGTATTGACATAGATATCATAGGTACTTTCTAAACCTAATTTAATTAGAGGAGCTTTTGAAGCATTTATGTATTGCGAATTGAATTGTAAATATAGCTCCCCTGGCTTATGATTTACAACCATAGATCCAGTCCCTGGAACAAGGATAACTTTTGCAACGGAAGTTTTACGGCGACCGATACCAAAATATGCAGGTTGTTGCTCTGAAGTCATAAAAGACATAAATTCTTTTAATTTTTATTGTGATATTTATTAATCAGTTCAAAGATTAGCTCTTGAAACGTGATATTTATAAGTTTAAATATCAACGATTAATCTTACCTTTTTACAGTCGTTCGGCGAGAATGGCTAACTTAATGTTTTACCAAACTTCAATTGAAGGTTTGTGCAAACTTCATCAGCAGACTTTTGACCAAAATTCTTAAATTCTAATAAATCTTCTGCTGAATAATGTAACAAATCTGAAAGAGTATGAATATTTGCTCGCTTTAAACAATTAAAAGCACGAACTGATAACTCTAACTCTTCGATCATAATATTGTCAAATTCCTTGCTCTTTTCTACTTTCACGTTTTCACTTTCTAAAGCCTCATCAGAAGAAGCCAAATCTAAAATTTTTAGCGAACCGAAAATCGTCTGTAAATTATCAGCGGCTTTACTGACTGCCTCAATTGGGGTGATCGTTCCGTTCGTATAAACTTCTAAGATTAAACTTTCTAAATTAGGAGTAGCATTATTGGTAGACGTTTCGATAAAAAAATTTACCTTACGTACAGGCATAAAAACAGCATCAATAGATAAAAATCCTTCTGGTACCAGATGGGTATTTTTATTATTAAGTACATATCCTTCACCTTGCTTAACCAGAAATTCCATTTCAATAATTTTGTGCGACGAAACACTTGCAATATATTGATCAGAATTAACTAAACTAATTTCTTCGGGTAATTCAAGATGCTTTGCAGTAATAATACCTGGCCCCTGATAAACTAAACGCGTAAGTATCGGGTCTTTAATATTTCCTTTTAATACAATTTGTTTCAAATTTAAAAGAATATCAATTACATCTTCTTTAACATCAGGAATCGTTGAGAATTCATGGTTTACCTCAGCTAACCGTACACCTGCAATTGCTAAACCTTGAAGATCTGAGAGTAATACACGCCTTAGAGCATTACCAATGGTCAATCCTTGTCCGCTTTTTAAAGGCCCAATAACGAATCGAGAAAATAAATTATTATTTTCCTGTGTCTTAGAGTGTAAACATTGAATTTGCAACATTACAATAATTAGGAAAATTCTATTTTTAATAGTAAGTATAAAAAGAGATAACTTTATACTCGACGTTTTTTTGGCGGACGACACCCATTATGAGGAACAGGTGTAATATCTTTTATCACGATTACCTCTAGTCCGCACCCTTGTAATGCACGTATAGCAGTTTCTCGACCACTACCTGGACCACTAACAACAACCTCAGCCTGCCTCATACCTTGATCATAAGCTTGTGAGGCTGCCTTTTCGGCAGCAGATTGAGCTTCAAATGGAGTTCCCTTTTTTGCACCTTTAAAACCACTTCCACCTGCGGAAGCCCAAAACAATGTATTCCCGATCTTGTCTGTAATCGTAACAATCGTATTATTAAAAGTTGACTTTATATGAACAACACCTGAAGATGCTACTTTTTTTGATTTTTTCGATGAAAATCGCTTTAATTGCTTAACCATTTTTTATGTAATTGTGGTAAAAGTATAGAATTTTTATTTCAACTTTAACGCGATTTTTTGGCAACTACTACCTTTACTTTTCCCTTTCGAGTCCGCGCATTTGTACGTGTACGTTGACCACGCACGGGTAATCCAACTCGATGCCGACGGCCAGTCGCACAACCAATTTCAGTCAGACGTTTAATATTCTGTGAATACACCCGGCGAAGATCACCTTCCGTTTGATAATTTGTATCCACAATTGCTCGAATATTTGTTATTTCCTGGTCTGTTAAATCACCACATCGTGTATTTGGCATTACGTTAGCCGCTTCGACAATTTGCTTTGCGCTTGTCCGCCCAATACCAAAAACATAGGTTAAACCAACATCAATTCGCTTGTTTCGTGGAAGATCCACTCCAGAGATACGTGCCATTTTAAAGTGTGATTTAATTATTTACGTTTCATTTTTGCTCTACCTTGTCTAACCTTTAAACGAGGATCAGTCTTACAAATCAGATAAATACGACCTCGTCGTTTTACAACCTGACAATCTTTTGAACGATTTTTTAAATTTCCAATAGAACTTACTACTTTCATACTATTTTACATAATTTTACTCTTTCGAGAACTATACTATATTATTAACTCTCGCTGTAAAACAAAACGACCTACTGTAATAAAGTTAGCTCACATGTGATAAAAAGTCTACGCTTTTTTAAAACCTTCATAATTCCGCGAAATTAAGTAAGCACGAATTTGTGACGTTACATCTGTAATAACGCCAACGAGAATTAAGAGCGACGTAACATTTTTGAAGAAATTAAAGTGAAAAATATTACTGATTACGATTGGAAAAAAGGCCAAAAAGGCTAAAAATAAACCTCCCATAAACGCCAATCGACTCACCGTTTGTTTCAAAAACTGTGTTGTTTGGTTTCCTTGACGTACACCAGGAATATTGTACGCCATTTTTGCTAAATTTTGTGATATATCGCTAGGTTTTAATACTAATAAGGCATAAAAACCACTAAAAAAAATAACAAGTACAATATTTAGTAAAAACGAATAGCAACTCAACAGAAAAGGCAAGAATGATATTGAAGACGCAAAAGATGAACTTGCAAGAATCTGTAAAGGATAATATAAGAATGTTGCAATGGTCGAACTAAAAACTAAAGGCATAATGCCTCCTTGATTAATTTTTATTGGGATATAACTTGTTTTTAAACCATTGAGTGATTGCGTTGAAACAGACGCATTAACGTTCAATTGCTTTGCCGATACAATATTAATTTTTTTATAAGCATCTTGGAACAAAACTATTATATAGACAATCAAGAGATAAATTAGAAATCCTTGACTTAAACTAAAAAACATTTCTGTCGAAGAAGCCTCTTTAAACGTCTTACTTATCTCACTAAAGCTATTTGGAAGACTTCCAACGATATTAATAAAAATAATCATTGATGACCCATTTCCAAGGTTTTCTTCTGTAATTAACTCTGCAAACCACATGGAAAGTAACGAACCAGTCGTTAGTGATACGATTATTTTTATTGCTACAAATAAACTCCAGTTAAAAACTACTGGTTTTACAAGAAAAAAAGCAACAGCAGTACTTAAAATAATGGCCCAACCAAATGTTAAATAGCGAGTATAACGACTAATTTTTTGCCGACCTAATTCACCTTCTTCTTTTTGAATCCGTTCTAAAGCGGGAAAAATAGAAGTCAATAATTGAATAATGATCGAGGAGTTTATATATGGTAAGATTCCCAGAGCCCCAATCCCAAAAATGGAACTACCTGTTAATGTTCGTGCGAAGCCAAACATGGGATTTAACGTTTGACCTTGCGAAAAAATATCTATATCAATATTCGGAACAGGAATATATAAACCTAACCGAACCAACAGGAGAAGACTAAATATTTTTAGTATTTTCGTTTGAAGTAATGTTGTTGTTTCTGATTTTTTCATATAAAAATACTGTGCAGATATCAACGTCAATCGAACTTATGCGCAATTCACAATTGAAACTCTCTTAAACTATGTAGTGTACGAACGTAAAAGACTTAACCCCTCAACGGTTGCTCTCGCGTTATTTAATAAGTTATCCGATCCTAATTGTTTGGATAGAATATTTTTAATTCCTGCTAATTCAAGGACTGTTCGTATGGAACTTCCTGCAATAACACCAGATCCAGGAGCAGATGGCCGTAAAAGAATTTTTGCAGCTCCAAATCTACCATTTGTAGGGTGTGGAATAGAATTTGAACTCGTAATTGGAATGGCAACAATATTTTTCTTCCCATCAGTTACTCCTTTACGTACAGCCGTGATAACATCACCTGCCTTACCAACACCAACTCCTACCTTACCTTTTTCGTTCCCTACAACAATTACGGCTCGAAAACTCATCTTCTTACAACCTTTAACAACCTTGGTCACACGTTGAATAGAGACAACACGTTCTGACCATTCCGACTTATTTTTGTACCCTTTTTTCGAATTCGCCATAATGTTAGATAATTAAAAAATCTTAAACAACATATCAATAAAATAACTACAATAATTTTTATTTACCAGTTTTCCCTGCTTTACGACGAATGAACTCGCCTTCATAAGCAATTCCTTTTCCTTTGTATGGTTCTGGTGGACGAACTGCGCGAATTTTAGCTGCAAATTCTCCTACAACATCTTTTTCCATTCCCGAAACTACAACACTTGTAGGCGATTCCACTTTAACTGATAAGGAAGACGGAGTGAGCATTCGAACTGGATGACTATAACCCATGTTTAAAACAAGATCTTTCCCATCGAGTTGTGCACGGTAACCAACTCCTGTGATTTGTAATCTTTTATTAAAACCCTCTGATACTCCAACTACCATGTTTGAAACAAGTGTACGCGAAAGTCCATATAATGATTGCGAGAGCTTTGTATCCTTTGCTTTTTCTAAAAAAAGTTTTCCTTCGGATTCATCTAAGGCGCAACAAATCAACGAAGGTAGGATACGTGATAAGCTACCATTGGGACCAGTAACAACGATTTTTTGCCCATTTAGTTTAACGTTTACTGTCTTAGGCAGAGATATAAATTGTTTACCAATTCGAGACATTTTTTTATTTAACTTTTATTTACCAAATATAACAGAGTAATTCTCCACCAACCCCTACTTGACGAGCTCGTTTGTCAGTCATCAATCCTTGAGAAGTTGAAATAATAGCAGTTCCAAAGCCACCCAAAATTCTTGGCATTTTTTTCGAATTGCTATACAGACGTAAACCTGGTTTACTAGCGCGCTCGATATTTGTAATAAAAGGTTTACGCTCTATTCCTGTGTACTTTAACGATAGAAGAAGTGAACTACGCAACCCGTTGTCCAATTCTTCAAACGACTCAATAAAACCTTCAGCTAAAAGAACACCAGCAATGTTGCGAGTCACATTTGTAGCAGGTATCTGAACAATTTGATGCTTCGCTAAATTCGCATTGCGAATTCGCGTTAACATATCTGATATAGTATCTGTTGTCATAAGTTTAAGACTTTTTAAAGAACTACTTTGTTTTGAAAGGCATTCCAAATCCTTTTAGAAGCGTAAAAGCTTCTTCATCTGTTTTTGCTGTTGTAACAATCGAAATATCGAATCCATGAAGCTGATTTACATCATCATAGGAAATTTCTGGAAACATAAGTTGTTCAGTTAACCCAAAATTATAATTTCCTCTCCCATCAAAGCCACTCGGATCTATACCCCTGAAATCACGAATTCGAGGTAATACAATGTGAATTAATTTTGTCAAAAACGTGTACATCTGTTCCTTTCTTAAGGTAACAGAGCCACCAACAGGCATACCATCACGAATTTTAAAACCAGCGACAGATTTTCTAGCTTTATTTAATACAGGTTTTTGTCCCGTAATTATTGATATTTCGTCAAGACTTACCGTTAACTCCTTAGAATTCTTTGAAGCTTCACCAAGACCTCGATTCACCGAAATTTTAAGAACCTTTGGAACTTGTTCAATATTCTTATAACCGAAATCTTTAATCATCGAAGGAATAATAGTTTCCCGATACAATTTTTTTAAGTCTTTGTGCATTTTCCAATAAAGTTTAAGTTGTTTATTTATCACTATGGACAAATGTTTCCTACAGAACTTCAGGCGCTAAAGATATTATCTTTGTAAACCCTTTCTCTTTTAGTTCTCGTGCAATCGGACCAAAGACACGCGTACCACGTGGATTATTTTCCTTATTGATAATAACCGAAGCATTATCATCAAAACGTAACCGTGAACCATCTTTTCGACGTATTGAGTACTTTGTTCGAACAATGACAGCCCGTACAACATCAGAACGTTTAACAGTTAAGTTAGGTGTCGCGTCTTTAACGACACCTATAATTACATCTCCCACATAACCATAACGACGATTACTTCCGAGTATACGTATGCACATTAATTGCTTTGCACCACTATTATCTGCGACTTTTAAACAAGTTTGCGGTTGTATCATTTCCTTTTTTTATGTTGAGGATTTTTTTAAGATATCTGTTAAAATCCAATTTACTGTTTTACTTAAGGGGCGTGTTTCACGTATACGTACCTTATCCCCGATAGTTGTATTAAAATCTAGATCACGAACAGCATAACGCTTTGTAACTGTAATTACTTTACGGTAACGCTTATGCATGATTCGGTTATTAACCGCTACAATTCGTGTTTTTTCCATTTTATCGCTAACGACGATACCGATTTTCTCTTTTGTAGTCATTGTCTATTGTTATTTCTAGATCATATCAAAATAAAACGTACTTTAACGAGTAACAATTTTTGTTTTGATTGGCAACTTATAAGAGGCAAGTTGTAAAACTTTCCGTGCTCTTTCCTCCACTAAGCCATTTATTTCAAATAAAATTGCACCTGGTTTAATAACAGCTACCCAATAATCAACTGCACCTTTACCCGATCCCATACGTGACTCGGCTGCACGCTCAGTAATTGGTTTATCTGGAAAAACTCTAATCCAAATTTTTCCCGTTTTACGAACATAACGTGTTATACTACGTCGTGTTGCTTCAATCTGACGTGAAGTTAACCAAACAGGCTCTAATGCTTGTAAACCGTACTCTCCAAATACAACAGTATTCGCTGAGGAAACACCTTTCATTCTTCCTCTATGGACTTTTCGAAATTTTGTTCTTTTAGGAAGTAACATAAACCTATTTTTTAACTGTTTTTAATTTAATAATAATTTGTCTAAACAACTTCTTTATTAAAAATCCAAACTTTGATACCAAGGACTCCGTATATAGTGAACGCTTTTTGCGTTGCATAACTAATATCAGCTCTTAACGTTTGAAGCGGAACTCGACCTTCACGTACCCATTCAGCTCGAGCGATTTCGGCTCCATTCAATCGTCCAGAAACTTGAATTTTAAATCCTTTAACGCCACCTTTTTGAAGCATCTGTGTTGTTTGACGAATGGCTTTTCTAAACGCAACCCGTTTTTCTAATTGGTCAGCTAATGATCGTGCAACTAGAGAACTTTCATTTTCACTTTTCGTAATTTGAAGAACTTTAATTCGAATCTGTTTAGAGTCAACTAGAATCTTCTTAAGTGCAGTCTTTAATTTCAAGATTGTACTTTCCTCTTCAGAACCAGTAGTGATAGATTTTGGTCGCGCAGCGTAAATTAATAACTCGATTTGGTTTACTTTTCTTTTGATTTCTAACTTAGCAACTCCTGCCTTATTATAAATCGAACTAAATTCGCTCTCAAAAAATTGTCGAATTCGGTAATCTTCTTTCAAAGTGTCACTAAAAGCACCATAATTTGCAAACCAAGTGGAGCTTTGTGTTTTGTTTACTCCGATTCGAAAACCGGTTGGATGTGTTTTTTGTCCCACAAATAAATATCTTACGTAAAATTTATAAAATTTCGAAGTCTAAAATAATTAAGAAGCCACGACAATAGTGATATGTGATGTAGCTTTCATAATACGGTAGGCACGACCCTGTGCCCGTGGTCGAAAACGCTTCATTGTTGGCCCTTGATTCGCAAATGCAGACTTTACCAATAACTGTGACTCGTCAAAGCCTTTATTATGTTTTGCATTGGCTGCTGCTGAGCGCAAAACTTTTATAATCGGTTTACACGATGCGTACGGTAAAAATTCAAGGAGTAAAAGAGCATCTTTATAGCTTTTGCCTTGAATTTGTCTTAATACCCGACGGACTTTACTTGGAGACATTCGAATATACTTTGAGACTGCTCTAGCCTCATTTTGTTGTACAGAAATTGTTTTCATAAATTAATGCTATTAGAAAAATTAGCGTTTCCCCTTTTTATCTTTCTTAATATGTGATTTAAATGTACGGGTTGGGGCAAATTCACCTAATTTATGACCAACCATTTGATCGCTTACAAAAACAGGCAAATGTTGACGACCATTATAAACCGCAAACGTGTGACCAATCATACTCGGTAAAATAGTTGTCGAGCGCGACCAAGTTTTCAAAATATCTTTTTTCCCATTGGCATTCATCAAATCGATTTGTTCGATTAAATATGAAGCAACAAAAGGACCTTTCTTTAAGGAACGTGGCATTATAATGTTATTTCAAATTAATATATTTACTATCGACGTGATCGTAAGATATAGCGACTACTCGCTTTCGTTGGTTTTCTCGTCTTAATACCTAAGGCTGGCTTACCCCAAGGAGTTACTGGTTTTGGACGACCAATGGGCGATCGACCTTCTCCCCCACCATGAGGGTGATCAATTGGATTCATAACAACACCCCGAACTTTTGGTCGTTTACCAAGCCAACGTTTTCGACCAGCCTTTCCAAGTGTAACATTAACAAACTCAACGTTTCCAACTTGCCCTAATGTTGCGTAACATTTTTTATTCACAAGACGAACTTCGTTGGAAGGTAATTTCAATGTCACAAAATCTCCTTCTTTTGCAATTATTTGAGCATATGTACCAGCTGCTCGCGCAATTTGGCCACCTTTTCCAAGGGTTAACTCAATATTATGAACAATACTACCTAGTGGAATAAATTCCAATGGCATAGCATTTCCAATCTCAATAGGACTACCAACACCAGACGAGATAGCCATTCCGACTTTCAATGAACGCGGTGAAATAATATATCTCTTTGCCCCATCTGCATAATGTAGTTTAGCAATACGAGCATTACGGTTTGGGTCATATTCGATGCTCACTACCTTTGCTATTGCAGAACTAGTGTTTCTTCGAAAATCAATAGATCTGTATTTTCTTTTATGTCCACCACCGCGACCTTTTAGAGTAATTACACCACGATTATTACGCCCACTACAACGCTTTTTTCCGAATGTCAAAGACTTTTCTGGTTTGTTTTTTGATAAATCATCAAAAAACAGGCTAGAACGCGAACGTGTTCCTGGACTATAAGCCCGATATAAACGAATTGCCATAGATTCTCTTTTTTTAAATATCCGCTAATTGTTTGAATTCCAAACACCAGCTTTTATACATCTTCAAATAATGTAATGGAGTCTTCAGGTGCAAGTGTAACGATCGCTCGCTTATACTGACTCTTTTTTCCAATAAACTTTCCTACTCGACGTTCTTTTCGTGGCTGGGAGGAAGTATTTACAGCGATTACTCTAACATCAAATAATTTTTCAATAGCAGCCTTTACAGCCGTTTTATTTGCATTTGCATCGACAGCAAAAGAATATTGATTTTGTTCAATTAATTTAATTGTTTTTTCCGTAAAAAGTGGATACTTTACCAAATCAATAGATGCTTTTTGATCAAAACTCATATCACATGTTTAAAAAATATCGCAAAAATGTATATGAACATATTTATGCGATTAAATTGTTATTAGATTTACTCTTTCGGCTGAATTTTCAGTGTCGTATTAGGTTTTCCAGGCAATGACCCTTTAAGGACTAATATCTGCTCTTCAACATTGATATATAGTACCTCACTATTTTTAATAGTTACTGTTTGATTACCAAGTTGACCAGCCATTTTTTTACCCGGATAAACTCGTCCTGGAGTACTACCAGCACCAACTGATCCAGGAGCACGATGGTTCTTTGAACCATGCGTCATTGGGCCTCTACTAAAGTTATTTCGCTTTTGGTTACCAGCAAAACCTTTACCGATACTTTTACCCGATACGCGAACCTGTTGACCAATTTCGAACGAGTCTAAAGTAATATGTTGACCAAGCTTAAACTTCTGTGGATCACTTACACGAAACTCACCAAAGGATTTAAACCCTTTTTCTCCACTTTTTTTCAAATGCCCAATTTGTGGTTTAGTAATTTTGCTTAACTTTTCTAAACCATACGCAACTTGGACAGCATTATAGCCATCTATGTTTGTAGTTTTTATTTGACTAATCTGACACTCTTCAGTTTTTAACAGTGTCACAGGAAAAATTACTCCTGATTCGTCAAATATCTGTGTCATTCCAAGTTTTTTTGCGAATAAGCCAACAGCCATAAAAAGATTCCTTTTTATTTATCTTTATAACAAAGCCAAAAACATATGTTTTTATCTAGCCCTAGAAAAAGTACCAAAGTAATTGGTTACATAAACATAGCAATAATGGTTAAATTATAAACGGTAAGAACCTCTTTTGTCTATCTATTTACTTTCCGCTAAAAAATTAGCTACTTTTTAATAGACAAAGTCACTTTTTGGAATGTTGTTAAAAACATTATTAAATAGAGAAGGGTAAATTATGACGAAACCTCTTTTACAGGAGTACTTCTTCTATGTAACCCCTGCTAAAAGATAATAACTGGAACAATTTAACTTCGTTTTTTCTTGTATCCGATGTCCACATAATAGGCGGAGTTTGTGGGGTAAATACCCCCTGTAAAAAATTAAGAACCCACGTTAGACTTTTCCATTAGAATATAAAATTACAGCGTTTGATATATACAATATGGCAAAAGTTATTGGAATTGATTTAGGGACAACAAATTCTGTAGTAGCAGTTATGGAAGGTGGTAAGCCCGAGGTTATTACGAACTCAGAAGGACAACGAACAACCCCTTCTGTTGTTGCCTACACGAAAAAGGGTGATTTACTTGTGGGACAAATTGCAAAGCGACAAGCAGTAATTAATCCCGAAAATACATTTTATTCTGTAAAACGTTTCATTGGGAGAAAAACTAGCGAAGTAACTGAAGAACTTCGTCAAGTCTCATATCAGGTCTTACAAAATGAAGATATTATTAAGCTAGATTGTCCTGCACTAACGAAACAGTTTGCCGCTGAAGAGATCTCGGCTCAAGTTTTACGTAAACTAACCGAAGATGCTTCAAAGTACCTAGGAGAGCAAGTGAAACAAGCAGTGATTACGGTACCTGCTTATTTCAACGATTCACAGCGACAAGCAACAAAGGATGCTGGAAAAATTGCTGGGTTAGAAGTGTTACGAATTATTAACGAACCAACAGCTGCTTCCTTATCCTATGGTTTAGACAAAAAAGATAATGAGACCATTCTTGTTTTTGATTTAGGAGGCGGTACCTTTGATGTTTCAATACTCGAAGTTGGTGATGGGGTTTTTGAAGTGTTAGCTACTTCTGGCGATACCCACCTAGGAGGAGATGACTTTGATGAAAAAATCGTTCAATGGTTAATTCAAGATTTTAAGAAACAGGAAGATATTGATTTAACTCAAGATAGTCAAGCATTACAGCGACTTACTGAAGCAGCAGAAAAAGCAAAGATTGAATTGTCAACATTAAATCAAAGTTCAATAAACTTACCTTTCATTTCCGTTACACCAGAGGGTCCAAAACACATAGAGAGAGAATTAACTCGTGCAAAATTTGAAGAATTATGTGCCGATCTTATTGACCGTTGTCAAAAGCCAATTCAAGCGGCTTTAAAAGATGCAGAATTAACAGCAACAGCAATTGACCAGAACGTTCTGGTAGGAGGATCCACTCGTATTCCAGCAGTGCAACTATTAGTTGAAAATTTGCTTGGTAAAAAACCAAATCAGACTGTAAATCCTGATGAAGTAGTCGCTGTTGGTGCGGCAGTTCAAGCAGGTGTCTTAGGTGGCGAAGTTAAATATATTTTACTTCTAGATGTGACACCATTGTCATTAGGTGTCGAGACTCTAGGAGGGATTACAACAAAAATTACACCGCGAAACACAATCATTCCTACTAAAAAATCAGAAACCTTTTCTACGGCAGTAGATAATCAGCCAAATGTTGAAATTCACGTTTTACAAGGGGAACGAGAATTAGCTAAGGATAATAAAAGTTTAGGGACGTTTAGATTAGATGGAATTGCTCCTGCTGCTCGCGGAGTGCCACAAATTGAAGTAACATTTGATATTGATGCAAATGGGATTCTTTCTGTAACAGCCAAAGATAAAGGAACAAACAAACAACAATCAATCACAATAAGTGGTGCCTCTACCTTACCAAAAGATGAGGTCGAACGAATGGTTAAAGATGCTGAAGCAAATGCCGTTGCTGACAAAGAAAAATCTGAACAGATTGATCTAAAGAATCAGTCGGAGACACTTATTTATCAAACACGTAAGCAACTCGATGAACTCGGCGACAAAATTAATAGTAGTGAAAAGGAAAAAATCAATGACCTTGTTACACAACTTACAACGGCGGTAAAAGATGAAAATTATAGCGGTATGAAGAATCTCAACGAGCAAATTAAGCAACAACTTATGGAAGTTGGGCAACAGGTTTATGGTCAGAACGGCGCTCCTTCGGAGTCAGGATCAGGTTCAGGGATAGACGATGCTATTGAAACAGATTACTCAACCGAAAAATAAAGGGGTCATAAATTAACGGGTACCCAATAGATCAAAACAACATGTTATTACAAAAATAATCGTTAAAGGCCAATCTATTCCAGATTTTTTACCTTTAAGTTACTCCTTTGTTTTTTAAAGCGACTTACTTAAAGGTAAATTTAATCTGACATTTACTCATAAGTAGCACATGCTATGAGAAAAATTGTTTCAAATGTAGCGGTAAAACGTGTTCTTTCAACCCCAAATTCCTCTTCTATATAAAAAGGATATTTTACTTTACCATTTGTAAAAATTTGTTGGTATGCCTTCGTGCTTACTAAGTTTGCGAGTTCTTTTCTTTGCGTTTCGTTAAAATAGCGTTGAACCATATTATCTTCTGTGATTAACATTTCTATCGCTAATTTATCTACTTGGTCGTCCATTATTACCTCCTAACTTTTAAACCCAGCGACAAAGGGACTTATTTGGTATTGGTTATCACCCTTTTTAGTTAGAAATGATTTTTCGCATAGTTCGTCCAACCATCTTTTGATTGCTCGATTTTTTCGGGCATCCTTAATGCTATAAGTTCCTTTTTTGCGACAATCTTTGTTGCATAATTTTAGATATCCTTCATCATTAAGGCTAATTATTCGTTCATCGTATTCGTGATTTAGGTACGTATGGTTTAAAGCAAGATCTAAAAGGATGGCTTGAGCTGTCACACTCAACTGTGATAGTTCGGTACTTAGATGAAAACCTACAGCTCTTTCGCGCCATCTTTTAGTTTTTTCAGAAAGTTTTCCTTTTAGTAAGTCTAAAAAGCTATCTACATCTGAAGGGTTTGTAGCTGCAAGATTTGCTAATAGTTTATATATTTCCTTATTACTAATCCAACTTTCTTCGTACTTTTCTAAAAGATCTTCATTCATTTTCTTCTGATTTGACAAAATTATTATAATACCTCACCTATATAAAAGGTGAGGTAATTTTTGCACATAAGGAAATATAGTCCTCATCGACCGCTTTTTCTGAGTTGACCTTAGCAAATTTTGGTTCGTCTAGCATTACCACTTTATTTTTACCTGCTACTCTAGCATATGATGTTTTAGTGAGATTATTATACAAGGGTTTATCACCAAAGGTTTAGTTAATTATTTCGAATAGATTTGTGTAATTCGTTGTTCAGTGATAGACAAACCTTTTCATTACAACTATAATTAAATCATATGATGTAGACAAAACGTTAAATATAAAATTATAATTATGAAAAAAGAAGTTGATCTGTACGAAACAATATATTTAGTAAACCCAAGATGTACGAAGTCTGATCTAACAGAGAAAATTGAGTATTATCAAAATTTTTTAGTAGAGCAAGGGAGTCAAGTAATGGTCCATAACCGCGGTAAGCGCTCGTTAAGTTATCCAATTAAAGGGTTTGATACAGCAAATTATATTCAAATGATTTTTCTCGGCAATGGTAGTGTTATTACCTCGTTACAAAAAGCTATTATGCGAGATGAGAATATTCTTCGAAACATTACAACACGGTTGCCACAAGGAGAAAGTTTTGCATAAGGTAAACTCGTTTTGACAAACAAGTTAAGCCTATGGCAATATTATAATTGTACTGTATTTTTCGTGTCGCGGGATAGAGCAGTTTGGTAGCTCGTCGGGCTCATAACCCGAAGGTCAATGGTTCAAATCCGTTTCCCGCTATTTAAAACGTTATATTGGTAATAAGTAAAGCTTAGTTTCCAACTTTAGATCTTTTTATATGTAGTGTTACGTCATAAAAAAACTTAAATAACTTCAATTTTTTGAGGGAGAAAAAACAAGATGGCTTTACACAACCATCTTGTTTGTTATTCTTAAGTGAATTTAAAGAAAAAGCAGTGGGACCTTAGTAGTAGATTTTTCCACCACCCCATTTTTCATTTACAACTTTCGGCTGTAAAAGAATATGGCCAGCAATAGCAAAAAGGTCTTCATCTGTTAGAGAACGCATTTTTGGGAAGATATCTGCACTTTTAATACTTGGGTGAACTTCCGAAATTGAATCTAACCCATCATAAGTCATTGGATCTTTAAAATAACTTACAAGGTTTGTAATGTTATCGCGTG
>Ga0115101_1694449_pt1 | contig 20355 bp, 2 predicted proteins | sample MBTome_4_FD_89645 | JGI IMG/M metagenome (GOLD analysis project Ga0115101, IMG submission 89645) | Marine eukaryotic communities from Pacific Ocean to study complex ecological interactions - MBTS_20Mar14_M1_3um Metatranscriptome... | ecosystem: Environmental > Aquatic > Marine > Oceanic | place... | reverse complement strand
GTCCTATAGAAAGATAAATACACACACAAATCAGTTGAGCCTCGTCGCTGTCGAGATCCCGCAGCAGCAATGCTGGCAACCATTCAGCTCCGCCCGAAGCCCCCAATCCTCTGTGGTGGCCAACTTTTGAGAACATATTCTCATGTATAGCTCACGCTGATGGTGCATGCTGCGTCTTTTGTCAACCTGCGGGGCTGACCCTTCGGCGCGTCCGCTCTTCAGCTCGTCCTCCAAGCCATTAGAGCGGGAGCAGCACCCAACACACACACAAGCTCGTTGCGCGAGTACGAATTCGGGCCTAGATCCTGTCAGCTAGGTTTGGTGCGAGCGCACAAAATATGTTTCCTCGGCTGCGCGCGCGCGCGTGTCTAGAATTATGGCTCACGTTGAGGTGAATCGTTCATCGGCGGAACCTCGTATGAGCCAGAAGCTGCGCCGTATCCTGGTGAAGTGGCGCCGAATTCTGGTGAAGTTGCGCCGAATTGAGGGGACCCGATTTCGGACTGCGAAACAGATTCATCGGCTTGCAAACCACCTACTGCGGCCGTGTCAAGTGCAGAGCCCTCTTCACCCTTCCCCTGCTTTTCCGCTCCAGCTGCCTCCTCCTTTCCTTTCGGCGATCCTGACGGCGACTCGAGTGCGCCGGGGATCGGTGGCAGCTTCTCCTTCTCCTGTGCCCCCGCTGACTGTGCCTCAGCAGTGCCCCCCCGCTGCTGCTGCTCCTCCTCGTCTGGCAACAGCCCAGGCAATGACAACGGAGCAATGGCCTTGCGAGGCGAGTAGCGTGCATCATCCACAGGTGGCAATCGCTCAATGCGCGACTCTTCAGTCTGAGGAACTTGTTCTGGCTGCAAGAGAGTCACAGTATCTTGTTGTGGATCTGCTGCCGCAGCCACCGGCTGCTCTAGACCCTGCGATGTTCCCGGGTCGGAGGGGGGTAGCGGCTTGAGCGAGCTAAGGCTCCTTTTCTTTTCCTTCTTCGTCTGCTTGTCTTCACCTTCGCCCTTGGCACCAGCAATAGGGGTTTTGCAGGTAGGGCATCTCTTCCACATCTGTTTGACGGGTGCGCCGCAATCTTGGTTGGCACACAACAGAGTAAAATCTTCCGTGCGGATGGGTACGGCGCCGAAGGAAGCGGCGGGGGAAGCAGGCTGCAGCGCGCCGAGCTGCGTGCCAGCGCCCTCCTCTGCCGGAGGAGACTCCCCCGGCTGCAGAACCTTAGCCTTACAACCGGGGCAACTGCTCCAGCTAGGCTTGACGGGTGCCTGGCACCGGTAACATATTGCAGTGAACCCCAGAGCCGAGGCATCCAGAGCCAGCGCCGAAGGCGGAATCTGCGGCACGGGCTCGACCACTGCAGTTATGAGACTTGGTGGCTCCGGCGCGTCGTCTGTCGGCGGGGTTGCAGCCGGCTTCTTCACAGGAGCCTTGCATCCCGGGCATCTGGGCCAATCGAACTTGACGGGCCTGCTGCACTGATAACACTCTGTGAAAGTCTGGAGGTAATCGTCATTGAGCTCCCCAACGCCAGCCCCGGCGCTTGTGCTCGATTCCAGGCCCGCCTTCTCCTGGTCAGACAGAGGGTCTGCGGCGGGCTGCGCGTCGTCCTGAAGAACCGACTTCTCTTGGTCGGACAGAAGTTCTGATCCTTCGCCCGCGTCTGTAATCGACGGCGATACCTGAGCAAGCCGTGCCTCTTCGACTTCAAGCGACCGGGTGACAGCCGCGCCTGCGACGCCTTGCGGCGTCTTTGCACGGCAGGAGGGGCAGTGCGGCCAAGAAAGTTTGACAGGGTTTTGGCACCCCCTGCACGGTACCCACGTATCGTCGAGGCCGGGCAACACAAGCGGCTGCGATAGGAGGTCTTCGTCGGTGGGGAGTGGCTTCTCCGGAGACACAGGCTGGGTTTCCGCATAGTCGACAGCAGTTTCGTCGAAGCCGACCGTCGATGAGAGGAGGGGGCCATCCTTGGTAGGCTTTTTCTCTCGCTTGGAGTAGAAGTATGCAGCAGCGGCAGCGAGGACCGCGAGTGGCACAAGCACCGCTGCAGCAATGGCGCCGCCGCTGACTCCGCGCTGCGTCGCCTTGGGTGTCGGCGCTGGAGTTGGTTCAGGGACGACCACGGGTTCTCCGTACTGTGAAACGACGGTTACGTAGGCGGAAAAGTGGTCTAGCGTCGCCATGACAACGCCTGTCCCGTTTCTCGACTGCCGCGCGGGCTCCCACAACGCGGTCTCTTGGTTGAAGGTGAAGAGCTCGATGCGCTCGTACTCCTTCAGGTCGGTCACCGGATCATGCGAGAGGGTCAGGATAGCATCTTTGACTTTGGTTCCGTCGGGGTTGAGAGTGATGACGTCGCTGATGATCCGGAAAGATTTGTAGCGCCTTGCCGGCGCCTGCATGCTCTGCGGCAAGTCGCGCCAGGCGAAGCCGTCGACAGCGATAGTCACAGGCGCGTCGAGGGCGTACGGCGGAATGACGAGCGAGAAGCCGGGCATAGCCACTTGATCGAACCCACTGCTCGTGAGCTTGTGCGAGACGGTTGTGTCCGACACGACGTACTCTAGGGAGTACTTGGGATCGAGCTTGGTGGCACAGTTCACCTCGAAGTAGAAACGAGCGCACTGGCAGTATCCGCCCCCGGCCCCCACGCCACCTGCCGAAGGATCCTTGGCGCACGTGCCGTGCCCGTTGCAGTTCCGTTCAGGGCTGCAGAAGAGCGAGCACCCCGGGCCATTGGGGGGCGTGAAGTGAGTCGAGTCACAGGAGCACACAGACGGCATCGCCGGCATATTTGTACACTGATATCCTGCCTCGATTGTGCAAAGGCTGCTGCATCCGTCGCTGTTGACTAGGTTCGTATCGTCACAGGGCTCCGAGCCCGTGACGAATCCGTCCCCGCAATTTGCCCCCTGGATGCACTGGTAAGACCCTGGTGTGTTGATGCAGACAATGTTCTCGCCCGCGCAAATGCCCGTCGTACACTCGTTGATGTCATCGCAGAATGCAGGTGGAGAGTCGGAGGAAGCCTCGAATCCAGTGCCACAAACGCAGCCTGAACGCAGATCGTTGCCGGTAGAGGTGGTGGACGAGCCGGTGGGGCACGGTATGCATCTAGAGCTCCATGTGCCAATCACTTCCTTGTACGTCGACGCAGGGCACAGTTCACAAGTCCCCTTGCTCGTGGAGGTGTAGCCCTCGAGCTGGCGCCCGGGCGGGCAGGGCTGCAGCGCCGTACACTGGTCCGTTGAAGAACCTGAGATGGGTTTGAATGTGCCGGCAGGGCACGTCTGACACGCTTGTCCTTGGCTTGGGCGGTAATAGCCAGGACTGCACGGGGCTTCCGCCGAACATGATGTCGCACCCCGACCAGACTGCAGCCCGGGGGGGCAATCCCTACACTGAGTGTCCCACCTTCCCAGATCCGGCTTGTAGGAGTTTACGGGACACAGGAGGCAAGAGCCGGACGTGCCTTCCACTTCAGAGAACAGGATACAACTGTCACGATAGCTGCCAGGGCTGCAGGGCGCGCAGCAGCGGCTGAGTCCCGATTCCGTCTGCCAGCACGTAGCTCCCGCCTCGATTTCGCAGCCGGGGCTGCAGCCGTCTTTATCAAAGGTGTTACCATCGTCGCATGCCTCGCCCGCCTGCAAAACGCCATCACCGCAGTTTGCGATGTCGGGATCAATGGCTGCGATGAATTCCGTCAGGTGTGTGCATGCACATTCGATAAACTCCTCTTCACGTTTCGTGGGCGTGCAGCCGTCGAAGCTCAGGGCGCCCTCGCCGCCTGGGCTTGCGGGCACATAATACGCGCACGAGGCTCCATACTTCCAGTTCCCACCCGCGCTTATTAGCTCCTTATCAATCACAAGTCTGACAGTGACTGGGTTGCTGAGCTGGCTGACGTTGACTTGCTGCTTGGAGGTGCTGTCGAGGATGGCCAGCGAAGCAGACGAATGAGACAAGATAGTCGTCGAAAACAGCGAGCCTGGGTTGCGAGGCAGCCTGCCCTCCGCGGTCATGAAGTCGTAATAGGATCTGGTCAAGGCAGGACTCTGGAAGCCACCGGCCGAGAAAAATTGTCCAGCGCGGGCGTCACCAGGCTTCAAAACGCCGGTAGCTTGAGCAAGGGCAAGTCGTTCGACGGCAAGCGCGGCGTTATCCGCGCTGAAAACGCTCTGTGGCTCCCCCACTACATTTGTCTGTACAAAGCCCGCCATTGCTCGCGCAGCTCCGTCATGGCGGATGCGTAGGAAATCGTGAATTTGGGTTGTGCTGATTTCGGCACCGCATGTTGCCTCTGTGCTGAGCGCAGTGGATACGTGGCCGAGCACACTCGCCAGGTTTTGGCCAAAAGCAGCAGGGAACGGCACGAAGTCCGTATTTGTTGTCGTTTGGGTATCAACGATCCTTATTAATGATTGCACCGCTGCATCGGACAATTCGCACTGGCCACCGTTGGCAGCCCTCTGAGCAGCAGCAAGTGTCTCCACAGCGTAGTCGACCGTTGGCGCGGCGGAAGCCATGCTTGTATCAACAAGCTGCTCCAATGTGGCACGTTTGCTGCGACGATCCGCCTTGCTGTATGAATTGGAGGCACTTTCCAGCGAGAGCGCAATCGAATGCACCAATGAGTTGACGCGCCCAGCATCGCCGCTGTCCCGCGCCAATCCGGCTTCGGTTAGGGCGTTCTCGACGCCATCCGCCCAGCTCAAGAGGCGGCGTCCGGTTCTTAGCGAAATAGACATGCGCTGAACCGAGGTCGTTCCTCCGAGGCTATCGATCACCTGAGCCGTTGCAGCCACAGCCCCCGAGGGAAGCAACTGGTCCAGGAACGGAGCAGTCATCGGGCTGAAACTGACGAGGTCCCCTCCAGACATTTCCATGCCGAAGCTGTAAGAGAGCGGCAAATCTTCGTCCGCCCAGTTCCGGCAAGTAATACGGAAGGTGTCGAGCAGGGCAACACCGGAGGTCGAGCACCCGGTCCCCACATCCAGGTTGCAGACCTCGCACACGCCCGAAGATGGGGGCTTGTTAATGACGAGCATAAGCGAATTAAAACCTGATCTGCTGCCCTGGCTCACCGTCAGGGAGATACTGTACGAGAAGCCCGGCACGAAGATGTCAGCAGGAGGCACTAACACGAAAGTATCTTTATCGAAGCCCATCGGGACCGACCCGCTTTGCATCAGCGCCGAGTCTCCAACCTCCGAAGCCACTGACCACGTGTAACGGTAGCTTGGATTCTGCATGGAAGGGTCCATGTACAGTTGCAAGCGCGTGTCTGGATTGACTTTGGCGTAGCCCGTATCCTCATCCAAGACGGTAATGGATGGTGAAAAGATGAGGGCTGTTGGCACATTCTCTTCGAGGATAGTGACTCTGGTCGTAGCTGTTGAAGTGCGGATGTCCTTGGACACCACGACAGTGAAAATGTACACACTGTTGGAGCTGGAAACGGCCAGCATTCGGGGACTGAGCGTTACGGTGGATCTCGCCTGGGACAGATCTATTTCCGATCTGCCGGCCCGTTGGTCCAAGCAGGGCATCTCTTGGTCCAAAATACGAAGTGTACAGGTCCACTGAAAACGAAGCTCAGGATCGTCGATGCGCCCAAGTTGCGGGTCGAAGGAGGCAGACGCATCAAGTTTGAGAAACGTGAATTGAGACACTGAAAATGATGCACCTCCTGATATCGTGGCCACGAGCGGAGGCGATACAACCACGACTTCAAAAATTGATGACGACGTCTGCGAGGGGTCTGCCTCGTTGCTCACGGTGACCGCAGCCTTATACCGCCGCCCACCTGTAAGCACAGTAGGCGCAAAATACAGCTGAGATTTACTGCGCTGATCTGCTGTGAGTGCGAACGTGCTTGTGATGAGGCTGCCCGGTTCTGTCAGTTCCCAATTGAACAGCAGGTTGCCCGTTGCAGTGCCGGCGCATTGCGAGAATGCGGCAGACCCCTTGATGACAACGTCCTGGGTCGACAGATACTGTGCCTTGCCCAAAATAGACGTCATAAGACCAGGCACGCCGGATTTTGTGAGCCTAATTGTTTCAATCGGGGTGGAAACGCCTAGGAAATCGGTAGCAAATACGTGGATGACGTAAGTGAAATCCTCAAACTCAAGCTCGGGGGTGCTTTGTGCTAATCTGATAAGCGGGCGGTTGCGTGCACGGAGGAAGTCGTCGAGCTTTTCGTTATTCTCGCATGACCAGAAGTAATCTAGGGATCGCGGCGAAGGGACAGAATAGCTCAGCTCAACTCCACTGCATGGATCGACTGAGGACGGTGCGATAACGCTCACGGGTCCTGGGACGATGAGGGCCCGCGGTTGCTCGATCTCGACTGAGGATGTCAACGAATCCATGGCACTGGAGATTCCGTTCCTCGAGCGCACGTTGGCACTGGTCAAAATGGAGATTGAGTGACCCACGGCAATTTCTGCGAAGGCGCCCAGACTGACGGTGAGCTCATCTGCAGCTTGCCACATGCAAGAAGCCCCGGTGCCCAGGAACTTGGAGGCAGAGATAATGCTATCGCAGCTTCCTGCTTCCTTGGAAAGGACCTTTGTATTCGTAGGTTGGTCGAAGATGATTGAGATCACGGTTCCGTACGAGTCGAAATATGCCGAAAGGATCTTTGGCGGAGCCCAAATGGTGAAGGTGGTCAGCGCAAATATGGACGCGTCAGCCAAGAGCTCAACCTTCAAGTCCAGATCCGCTCGGCCTCTCGTGAACATTGACATCAGCTCTTCAGCGGTGTGGGCAGGTGCATCTACTCTGATGATGAGTTTCGAGAGATCTGCGCAGCACACCCATGTAACCTGACCAGCTTGCTCGGCCCCGAAATACACTGCAATCGTTTTATATAGATCTGCCGGCCGTCCTATGTTGAAGTTGGCGAGCTGTAGCGTCACTGGCGTGCCTCCTGCGCTGCTGCACTCGATTGGGCTATAGGGCGGGTCGAGAGACACACACGTAGCGGTGATCGTGTCATCGTAAACCAGCGCAGAGAAGGAGAGCGCTATGGCTGGCGTAATCACAATCCGCCCCGATTTCGCGCCAGCGGTTACGAAGCGAGGAGCTACCAGCTCAAGCACGGTCAGACTGCGCGTAGATGTGACTACACTTGCGCTGGCAGTGGAAGCCCCGATGTCAACCTGCACGGGTAATGACTTGTCGATGATACCTACATCGCTCAGCATTAGTGTGAGCACTCCGCCGCCTCTTTCAGGCATTAGAGCATCAGCGCCGGAAGACTGGCGCGCAATGCTTCCATCGCTGCACTTGTTGCCATCTGATACGCACGGGGTAGCAGGATCAAGAACGCACGTCTTGCAGAACAAGGATCGCACTACGGCAGGCTTCACTTCGAAGTACGAGAACATCCCCTCCCCCGAAACTGCAATGCGAGCTGAGCGCACGTAGCCATCTCCGATAGCCATGCCGGTCGGGAGTGGGCCGTCACCAACCAAAGAGACCTTGACAGACGCAGGTCCAGCTGTTGATGACGGCGGCACGCTTACTGCCACATACAGCAGGCCCGTCGCGAGTGACTTGACAGAGAGAATCGAACACGATTCACCGTCGCAGACTACCGACCCGATTTGGACTCGGAGCTCGGACGCCAAACTGATATCGGGAAACCCATCCACCCACAGACTGATACTATTCTTTTTGTGCACAAGACACTCATCGCATTCAACTGTGCCGCCGCGCAAGGTTGCGCGCGAAGGAAGCACCGCGCGTATGGTCGGAGCCTTGAACACTTCGAAAGGAATGGTTTCGCTAAATGATCCGCGAACGGTGACATCAATCATCCCGAGCTGCGCCAGCGCTGGGGTAATAACCGAAATATCGGAATAATGAACGATAGAGGCAGTTTCGAGCACTTCCACGTCATTCAAAAAGTTTTTGACTCCTTGAATCTGGGCGTCAATCTCGCCAAATGAAACCGTGACTTCGTAACTATTAATTGCAAATCCCCAGTAAACACGGACTGTTACGCCAGATCCGCCCGCCGAACTAGCGTCCACTGGACTAAGTGAGGGTTGGGGTCGCAGCGCACGGTACGTGAATCTCCCTACATATTGCGGCCGCACGTCGCCAGCAGCATAAACCATGCCTTCCAGGTCGTTTGAAACCTTGCCTTCCAGGCGCAAAGCCTGAAGTGCAGCGGGCATGTAGAACTCAATTTGGTCGGGCTTGACTACCGGTGGCTGGGCGCCGCTTGGATCTGACGCGCTAGATCCCTGGATCCACTTCGTCACAGAGTAAAAAACACCGTCGACCTTGACTCGTACCTGGTCCTGTGTGATAAGAGCTCCTCCCGGCAAGGTGGAAGGGAAGTTGCTCACATATATCGTCACCTTGTGAGGTTTGCCGAATGCCGGTCCCGCGTTAGGGTTTACGTTACTGACAATCGTCTGACCTGCTGTTACTATCTCTATTGTAGAGCTTGCACATGCAAAGCCGTCGCTGCACACGCGAATCTGAGCAGTGCCTGCAGCCCCTGTAGCAATGGCGCTGACTTTCAGAATGGCTGAGTTGCAGCTTCTTGATACGCAGTCGGCGCTGTTGGTCTGGTCTACTGGTGCGTTGCGTGCTGAAGACCACGTTTGCGAGCCCTCGTACAACAGCTCGACTTTGAGGTTTTGAGGGTTAATGGGGAAATTTCGGACACTGATGGAGAGCCAGGTCGTGCGCCCAATTGTAAGTGACTTGGGAACAATCGATGCAAACTCGGGATCTCCCAGAGCCGTCACGACGAAATCTACGATGCCAGCGCGGTCTGCGTTGTTCGACGCGTGGTTGAAGTGAAATTTGTAGCTGCCTGCAGACATCGACGGTGGCAATGGGAACACGGCTTTTATGAAATCGTGGGTAGATTCTTGTATACGCAATGCTCCGCTTGAGAAGGTGGTGGCGCCCTGGCTATTTTTCACTGCAAGCTGCAGTTTAGCCTTCGTGACATCATCGTTCAGATTTCCTTGAATAATCGGTGCGTTCGTCAGCTGCACCGTGATTTGTGAAAAATGACTATCAGCACCGCTGAGAGTAGACTTTGGACTGTACTGAAGAACCTGGATTGGTCCAAGAATTGGGCTGACGTACAGAATTTCGAAGCCCACATGAACTTGCCTTAAACCGAAAGAGACCGACACGTCCACAGTGGTGAAACCACTTCCATGCGGGGCCTTTGGAGCTTCGAATTCTAAAGACGCTTTGGATTCGAGTCCTCCGCTACCACCGTCCTGTAGCACCGTGAAGCTAATTGGACGAGCCAAATAGAAGTCCTCGTCGCCCCCGACTCTGATCTGGAGGTCAGCGACCGATTGCACTGCAGGAAATGCAGACAAAACTGCAGTCACGATTGTTCCGCCTGTCGTTACAGCCGTGGAGGGCTGGACCGAAAGCAGGAACGGAGAAGGAAGGTCCTCGGGCGCCACACAGTAATTTGGATCACACACTGCACTTGAGGGCGGATCCAGGCTCAACATGATACTGTTGACAACGAAGGCATTCTCAGCGCACAGTTCAACATAGTTACACGGTGCCTCGAAACTGAAGGGGAAGGAAAGTGCAAGGCCGCCAAGTTGTTGCAAAGTTCCTGTTACTGTCCACGCGAAAGGCACAGACGGCACCTGGAACTCAACTCGAGCACGAACCACATTGGAAGCAGTCCCCTCAACGATAATCACAGACGCCGTCGTCTCAATCTCTCCGAAAGTAACGATTAGAGGCAGATTGGACGAGTAAGGCGACAGCTTGCGAACATAGAGCACAACACGCGAGCCTCCAGAACTCAAGGCAGCCGAAGGGCTCACTGATTCCACGTTTGTCTCATCACAATTAACGAAGGCGAATGGAGTCGAGATGGTGTTGGATCCATACGTCACCTCCAGAATCGCGCCTGGGGTATTAATGTAGATAGCCGTAATACTGAAATCAATCGCCGTGATTGCAGTTTCCGCGTTGAAGCGCACACCGGTGACTGGGAAGTTTGACGCTGAATTGTAACGGACAGTAATTTGGCTGGCACTGGCTGCCGCGGGAACACCAGTCACGAACAACCTATATATTTCTCCAGCTTTGCGCTGGCACGCCTCCTTAGGGACAGGCGATGTCCAATCTATCATTGCTGGATCTTTCACCTGAATCTTGAAGGTAGCAGCTGAACCTAAACCCAGGGCACGGGGAACGATTGTTACGGTTTTCGCCGGGCTTGGGCTCGTCGGCGGAAACGTGATTTCGAGCTGAGTGAGCTCAGCGGTGCTCGACCGGATCTTAACCCGGTCCTCACTCAATGTTTAGTCGCTTTTCGCCGTGTCATCGCTCAACGTCACGACGACCTCGCGGCTAGAAGAGATCGGGTGGAAAAAATCGATGGATAACACGACAAGATCGCCCCCAGTCGATGCGACACTTGCCCGGGAGACGGAGCTGACAGACGTTGTGGCACTTGTGAATGTGAAATCGAATGACACTGTCCGGCTTTCGAGGTATCCTAAGGGAATAATCTTCACTGACTGTGTCCCTATTTCTTTGGCACTGGGAATGCTGAATCGCAAGGATGTTTCTTGCATGGTTGAGCTGTCGATCTTGACGTTAGTGGCAAAGAAAACGCCATCCGGCGAATCAAAGTCTCCAATCTGCACAATGAAATCTTTCTCCGAACTGACGACTGGGAATTTGCTGATGACAGCTGTCACCCAAGTGGTGCTTAGCACGGAGCCGTGAACTGGTGCGACGGAGATCAGAAGCGGTAAACCCGTATCGTAGAAAAGGGCCTCGAATTCCAATAGTAGACTCTCCTCATACCCCGCATTTAATGTTAAATTCAAACGAGCCGGACCCAATGCCAGCCCGCCGTAAAAGTGAATATTGATTTTTGCTTTGCCGTCCGTCCTCAAGTTCTCGATGGATGCGATGTAGTAGTCCAGCGAAATCGAGGTACCTTGCTGTTCGACGGAGGCGGTGCTTATTGGCTGGGCCACGTTGTCGAGGTGCACTGTGACGTCAGTACCTCTGGAGAATTTGATGAAGGCGGTCTTTTGGCCAACGGAAGCGTGGTCACCTTCTACGTGACTGATGAAGGGCAACAAGCTGTCGTAGTAAGCAAACGCGATGCCATCTGACGAGGAGATCGCCACTCGTTCACTGTAATCGACGTGATAGACATGCACTTGGGCGTTACCAACCTTTACTTCAGGTGTGCAGCATGGTGCTAGCACGCGTAGAATGAGTTCTTGGATGGCAGTCCTAGGCAAACTTGGTGCGGCCTGCTCCACAGTCAGAACTGTGGCTTTAATTCCCGCAATCTCCACAATGATCTGGTTCACACCTGTATCGCCTGTGATGCCTGGCATGTCGCGAACTAAGAGACGTAACTCCGTGCTGGAACCTATGGCGGCGACAGTCGGGAAAATACTTCGAAATCTCGGCTCTGGATTGGCTGTATAGTTGAAAGGTCCCAAAAAGTGGAATTCCGTTGCTTTGGCTTGCAAGACAAGGCGTGGTGTAGTAGAAATGTGATCGCCGTCTATTATGGATTTTGTTAGCGTTGGGACAGTTGCCCAAAGGTCTACAACCCCACCCGAAAGGGACGAGATTCGGGTAACTTGAGCGCGCGCAGTGCCCTGCCCGAAATCTACATAGGCCTGATCTTGCATGGTGATGGCTTGTAAAACATTCGACAGGCGCATATACAAGGGCACGCGTCCATCAGCGTAATATGCGCTAGGACTGAAAGTCTCCATGTAAGCTTTGTTCGCAGCACGCCACTGGAAGATGAACTCGACGAATCGGTTGGACTTTGTGGCAGCATCGTCCTCCGCTGGCCCAGCGCGAATGAGCACGGAAATGGAATCGATGTCATTCCTTTTGCTCAGTTTTTGGATGCCCGCTGGTGATGGACCCAGTTGAAGGGTGATGTGTGTGCCATCAAATGTTGAGGCTCGCACGCTCGTCACTTTGATGTCCACGTTTGCGTTGGCAACACCTGATTTGGCTACTGTAGTTGCAGTCGCAGTTAGGTAGGATGGGTCGTCAAACAAGAGCTTCAGATTCCCGATGCCAATCTCGATTTCAGTAGTGTTCTCGTCCACGCCAATCTGCGGATCGGCGTACAACAGCTCTGCTTGCAGGGGATCCGTGATCAAGAACTTTGCTGAACCGCTCGAGAAAGAGTACTGCGGCGCACTGATCCGAATCTCGGTCATTCCCGCAGAGACGGCCCCAGGGGTGAGGAATACAACCTTCGTCAAGGACAGGCTTGAAGTCATGATTTGAATTCGGTTGTTGGCTGCTTCATTGTCATATTGCAACGACAGCTGTGAAGATAGCGCCACTTCATGGAAGTTTGTCAAGAAACAAGTCACCAGCGTGCCGCCGGGTCTCGGACCGGTTGTGGGCTGACACGCCATTTGCGGTACACCAACGGGTGCCGCAACATATTCAATGTAAAGTACGGCTATTTCATTGACGGATTGTATTCGGAGGGTGATTGTGGCGAGTCCAGCTGGCATGGGATACGAGCCGAACACGAAAGTGCTCGTCTGGCTAGCTGCATCAAAAACTGCCGTGAAACTGGTTAGAGTACTTGCTTTGTCCATTCCGGGGCTTTGGATGGTTGCTTGTACGTCACCTTTCGTCATGCCGGCAAATCCAAAGTCCTTGATCTTTGCCGTCACTGCCTTTCCGCCTGACGTGTACACCTGTTCGGGGAAAACAGAGATAACCTGGGATACCTTTGATGACGAGAATCGGAACGGGAATACGGCGACATTGCTGGACATGATCACCGGGGAGATCATGGTGGTCTTCACACCAGTTTCCGCCATGCTCGGCACAGTGAAGGTTAGCGTGGTGCTAGACATTGTGCTGGACATAATGGAAATACCTTCTTGACTCGCTACTTTGCCACCCATCACAATCTTCAGGTCCGAGGGACGATGAACGATGAGGAAGTTTGAAAGCGACACTAGCACTCGCTTACCACCCACCACAGAGGCAGAAGAGGGCGAAACCCTTTCAACCACAGCTTCGCCCTCTGGGTCAGCAAAGAGTGTATAGCTGATCCCAGCTTGTGATGTGCTGCATGAGACGGTGATCCTTGCTTCACGTGTTTCGGTCCTTGATCCCTGAGCGGCTGGTGTCACGAAGAAGACAATGAACACAGTCGTGGCAGAGTAGGCATCGTTGTCGGCGACAAGGATATCGAGATTGTGTACAACATCTGCAATCTGCGCGCTTCGTTCAGGCGAAATGTCATAAAAATACTTGGAGAACTCGCTGCTACCGGCCAGTTTCTCATAACCGTCGTCCTTGGCTTTCCATGACTGAAGCGTGACAGCGCCGAGAAACGTAGCAGGGACATCGTCGAGCTTTACAGCCAGCGAGGGCGGGGGGCAAACGCCCCTGCACATAGACACCACAGAAGCCGCCACAACGCTTCCACCCGCCATTCGTCCACCTGAAGGCTCGGTCTGCAAAATTGATGACGTGGCCAAGTTCCGAAACTTGAGGAACGTTTTGGACGTGACTTCTCGCCCCCCGTAATACGTTGACACGGTCGACACGTAAATCGGATACCTACCCTCAGTCAATCCGGTAGGGGTGAAGCACTCAATGATTACGTGCGACTGGCGAATATCATTGTTCAGGAAGCCACGTTTTGTAACGGAAGTTGCAGGCTGATCGCCGAATGATACCGCGATCAACTCGTCAGATGTCGAATATTTTAGGGTAAAGGATACCTTGACAGGCGAAGATGTCAACACCACTGTTTCTGCGGCCGTTGAACTACCTACAGTGATCGACGACTCCTCTATGGCTAGATTGGGAAGCAAGACATACTCAAACAGCGAATTACTTTCTACTGACACCGTTCGAGAGGCAGCTGGAGCAGTAGGGTCCACCCACTGTACTTTGATGGTCGCCTTACCGACGGCTAAGTCGAATGCTGAAGGGGTCTTGCATGTGATGAGCACCTGACCCAACGAACTTGTGTATGTAAAAGTTAAAGAGGTGCAGCGATTATCTGCTATCGTGGCAGTGACTGACTGGACCGATCCAGAAGTGACACCGATGACAAGCATCGATATAGGCATGCCTCCAATCGTGAGCCCGCTAGCTGGCACGACCGACGCCAAATACTCTGTGCGGAACTGGAAGGTGACTTTTTCGGATATCGGCATGGGAACACCAGCTACCAAGAAGGTGACGGGCGAAAGCACCTTGCCTGCACCAAGGTCGGGGCTGCGCATTCTGATCACAACAACATCCCCCTGATGAGTAACTTCCTCTATCTGGCCCGGCATATTGTCGCCAGTGTTCGGATTTCCGAAAAGAATTTGCAGGTTGTTTCGGTTGGCCTTTGCAAACGACACAAGGCCTGCTCCTGCCCTAGTTTCCGCGCCACGGGGCTCTGAGATTTCAACTTTGATCAACGTTCCTCCATCGGTAAATCCCTGGTTCGGAGAAAAGAGGCCTACCGAAGGCAAAGGATACTGGAAATAAATCATATCGAACGAAGCCTCCAGACCGGTATATCCAGTTACTTTGAACGTCACAGTTGACTTTCCAACGATATCCTTGCCAACGGTTGGTGCTACAAATGTAAGTCGGGTGAGAATATCGATGCCAAATGGATCGTTGAAGTCGGCTGAAGCAGTGAGATTTTGCCTGGATATCACAACAACTTGCGAAACGAAAACAAGGTCATTGATCTTGACTTGCGCAGTCACCTGCTGAGGAACGCAAACGCCCTTGCTGTCACAATCCCTCGAAATTTCAACGAGAGGAAAGTCGCGAACGAACATATCGACGGATGGTTGAGCAAAGTCGTTGTACCACAGTGCAGTCTTTCCCTCCCATTCTACCGCACGGAGCGGAAAGTCGCCTGCACCAGGAAACTCGATGGTCGGACGCAATTTCCATACCCATCGCTGATACTCCCAAAGGTGACCTGACCCCATCTCGTTTGTCGCCGTCACATAGATGTAGTACACAGTGCTTTCGATCAAATTACCCTCCTCTAATATTTCCATGGTACACCCGTCATCACACTGTGCAGTTTTATGCGTCATTTTTTTAACTTCGCATGTTGCACTTGATTGAAATTCTCTGCAAGTTGAGAGCACCACTACATACTTGGATATGCTTACACCTTCGGTTCTACCCACACCAACTCCAATGTCTGCCGGTGAGCTCCACGCAACGCTCAGATAGCGGTCGCTCGGGGCAGAAACGACAAATTCTACCTTTCCAGGGACACCAACGACTTGAAATTTGTCGGAACAGATAGAGAATGGACCATCGCCGATCGTGTTGGACGCAGCAACGCAGGCATGTACACGGCGTCCCGCATCTAGAGGAAACGGCGCGTAACCAATTTGAGCACGATGAGGCTGATCACGTGGAATGCCAACAGAGTTGCATTCGCAATGTTGCTGTTTGTAGGGCGCCACGCTGGGGAAGTGCTCACCGACGGCACAAGATATGTAACTGCGCGATAGCACTGGCGGCGACCAGTCGCTTCCGACGCCAAGACGAACAATTCCCATGCAGTAGCATGTTTGCCCTAGCTCTGCACATTTAGTGAACTTACCGCCCACTGCAAACTTGAAATCGAAGGATGTAGTCAACTGCGGAAATTCGAAGGTATTGGGATACTGATCCGGGAATGTAGTCCCGTCGTCGAAGATTCGCAGGGTGTAGCTTGTCAGAACGAGCTTGTCGGTTCCATCGCCAGTATTGGTTGGAGGCTTCCATGCAATTCTGATGCTGTACACGCTTCCTTGTGAAATCTTTGGAGTATCTGGCGCTGCGGGAACTCCTGCAAGTCGCTCAACCGTGTATGCTGGAGATTCACTTCTTCCAACTGCATTTATAGAGTAAATTGACACCTTGTACATTTCTGTGACAGAGAGAGAGTAGTATGGCGCTTCGACGTGCATGTAAGTCTTCACCTCATGCCCATTTTTGTCCAGAGGAATGTCGGGCACAATCGGACTGCAAGGCCAACCTAGGGCACGTTTGCACTCACTTGGCACGCTCTCTTTGTCTGGGACGTCAGAACATGCGGCTACAAACCTGGCATGCACAGCACCTTGGTAATAGCAATCTTCGGAATTGATGCCGATGGTGTAAGGATCTTCATTGCTGCACGCGGCAACGGCAGCCGGGTCCATGCAGAACGATGTTGGAACTGGAAACTTGATTTCGTGTACCATTGCAGAAATATTTACTGTCTGCACATGTTGCTGGCAAAGGATACCATCTGGGACATTAGCAATATTGCAGGAGCCCTCCAGGACAACCATGTACTGCTTGAGACGATTCAAGGATCCGGTACCACTCCACTCACGAGCCAGTGCCGATTCATTCCAGAGCACATGGATTCGAGCATCGGGCATAGACTCGAAAGTCACATATCCTGGCTCATCAGGCTCCGTTGGAGCCTCCTCATTCTGTGAGAAGCCACACTCTTCCGCAGAGCAGCCATTGCGAATGCAAAGATCGCGGTGCTGCATTACAACCTCAGTCGCCGCACATCCAGCTCGGTCGATGCACCTGAAGTATTCGGGCAGACATTGACCCCCGCAAAGGATCCCCTGCTGTACATCGATGCCTGTCTGCGAGGTGATCGCGTCGAGATTTCGCAGTGACTCGCATTGAGAATACTCCATGCTACACTGCATCTCCGCCCGCTGACAGAAAACAGGGCCTGGTTCCAACCCACATTGCTCGGCAGAGCAGCGATCCTGGACGCAGATGTCCTCAAACATTTCTTGAGGTACTTCGCACCTCTCCTCGCGCAGACAGCTAATGTAATTCTTCGTACATTCGCACTCTAAGGCTTCGGAATGTGAGCACGTATCCGTAATGTTGTTGTAATAGCATCCTGCTACACCACCAGCCCACGGAACTGCACACACTTCTAGCCCGCTTCTTCCATGAAGCAGATGTGTTTGGTAGTTCTGGTGGCATTCATAATCTTTCGGGTCAAGGGCTGCAAGGTGGTCAGCCATCATGTTCCTGTACCTTCCATATGCATTGTAGTAACTTTCATAACCGTCATAGTAACTTCCATACCCGTCATAGGCATAATCGCTCATATCGTTGCCCTGGCCTTGGCCAGAGCCATCGCAGCATGCCTGAGCTTCGGCACACGCGCACCAGTCCGGATTGCCGCTACAGTCGCCTTTACAGTCGCAATAGTCCGACGCAGCCATACCTGGACATAGGATTGTGTCCGGAGGGGGATCAGAGTATCCTGAATAGCCGTCGTAGCCATATCCGATTTCATTATCCTCAAAGCCATAGGACTCCATCAGATGTTGCAAATCGTGCATGTACTGATTATAATCCATTTCAGAAATGCAATCGTCCCCTCTAGAGATCCAAGAGAAAAACTCATATCCCTCGGGATCGCCTGACATCTCGTCAAACGTAAGACATCCGTCCGGACCCGCAAGCATGAACCATTCCGCCGATGCATGACGACAGTTCACGAGTTCACGATGGCATCGAGCGCTGCTCGAGTTGCAGCTCATCACTGCGTCAGACAGGCCACACTCATGCGCTTTGCAACCCATCACGTGGCAGAGATCAAGATGCCTCGACTTGTCCTCTTCCGTCATACAGTCCTCGTTACATTCGTAATACGATGCTGCACAGGCGCAGTGGTCTTGCAGAGAGATTGCGTTGTCCTCGCACCTAATGAACTCGGCGTGACATAAGACGTTGCTTGAATTGCACCTGCTTTCACATATCCCACACTCGTGTGCTGGGCAGCCACTATGCATGCACAGACTTGCAACCCCAGTCAGGAAGTCGTCATCCATATCGCATCCGTGGTCTTGATAGCACTCCAAGAGATCTTTGGTGCACACACACTCGTGGCCGCTATCCCCGAGCTCACGATCTAAGCAAGAATAGTAAGCTCCCTCGCAGAAATTCGATTCTCCCTTGAGGCAAAAGGTACTTTGAATCCCAGGCGACACACCGCACTGTAACTTGCTGCACTTTTCCTTCGTGCATTGTTCGTAGATGGTCTCGCGCATCTCGTATGTCATGCAATTGGAGTCTTCGAGACACAGCCTTAAACCCTCAGTGCAAGCGCAGGGATCCTGCACGAGCGACGCAAATCCAACTGGAGGCTGAAATTCAAAGGAAGTGGCCGAGAAACGCGCTGTGATTGATACAGGCGCAGGAGAGGTGCAATCTGCAGCAGCCCCAAACACTGGCTTGAGTTTGTAGTAATCAGTGGCGATGGTGTCCTCGTCCTGCAGAGTACCGGGGTTGCCTCCCATCCACATGCCATTCTTAGCGAACCATATCTGCCCAGTGGAGGAATCGAATGCTATGCCGATCGTAGAACCTTCCGTGATGGAAGGTCCGAACGGCTTTCCCGAATCGTGCATCAACAAGCCCCCGTATCCCAAGTCAGTCCATACCCAACTGTTGCGGCCTCCAGCCTGTTCGTGCAATTGGAAAGCCTCTGTGCCCACACCTACCATGGCACAAACTCCCGAAATGCGTGCCTCGAAGTACCATTTGCCTGCGGATGTTGATCCGTCGATCGGTGACGCAGCACCAGACACACCAGGGCCCATGTCTTTCGGCCACGTGACGGTCATTTCATCATCTGACACTTGCACGTCGATTCCAACCTCACTCGCTCCCACAGAACGTCTTTCCGCGGAATCACGTACAAATCCAAAGCTCAGCATATTGAAAGGGCTGCTGGAACACTCAACCATGGTTCTGAAGCACTGCTGTGCCGTCACATTGCATGACACCTGAGAAATTCCGCATTCCTCAGCAGTGCAACCATCGAGGTTGCACAGCTCAATATGACGAGCTTCATGAAGTGCCAGATCCTTTGACACCTTTTGCGGGTCGAGGCAGTAGGTGTCGGAAGCACATTCCACGTACGCCTTCGAACAAGAGCAAGCTGAACCGATGGCGGCAGAGTCTGCCACACACCGATAGTATGCATCTACACAGTCATCAAGCATGAGGGGATTGCACTGCAAATCCGCCAGCCCGCACTGAATCGCAGAACATCCGCCTGAGAGGCAGATTTCACGGTGTGCCAACGCGTCTTGCTCCGACTGCGCGCAACCACGGTGCTGCATACAGTAATAGTATTCGCGGGCGCTCGCACACTCGTCCGAGTTGTTGCGGCAGAAAAGACCATTGCGATCCTTGAGTCTCAACTCGCACGTCGGACACCCGACCGCCGGCACCTCCTGCATGCCAACGTTGAGAGGCTGACACGGCGGCTCGTTGGCTTCCGTTGGCGCCGACATGTCGCACAGGCTTGTGTGGTTTCCCGCAATCAAAAAGCACACGCGCTTGGACTCGGAAACGTAGATGCCGTCGCAGGCCATGTCGACATCGCATGCGCGCCCACACGCCTCGCCTGCCGACTCAGAGGCGGCAACACCGCTGAGCGAAAAGACTGACACGGCCTTGAAGGAGCCCTGGAACACCAACGGTTCGTGACTCCAATAACCGTAGCCATCGCCCGAGTAAACACACGTGTTCCGCCGCGCCGCAAACGTAGGGCTGAACCCGGCAGCCGTGTCCTGCTGGCGGGCATATTGCCCGGCACAAGCGAGGGACACATCGGCGCAGTCTAGAGTAGAGTGACACACTCCACATCTGGGATCAGAATTCGGAGAGAAGGTGTTCAAGCAGCAGCCCGGAAGTCCGCCAAAGTAGGGGTCCGAGCAGTAGGCCGAGTAGTCAAAACCGTCCTGCCCGCTTGCCCCAAACGCCAGGCCAGCAGGCAATTTTGGAGGCCCCGCCTCCATCTGCGCGGCGAAGTTGGCGGCGCATTTCGCCGCCAGTGATTCCATTGAGGTGTCCGCACCAGGATTTTCGCATTGCTGTGCCGTAGAAGGCGGGGCTGCTGGCTTTTCGGAGTAGGCGAGGCACATGCGTGTCATATCGGCACGTCTTGTTCTCTGCGCACTTGCTGCTGCGTCTGTCCGAGAGGCAACTGCACGGAGGCGATTAGGAGTCTGCATCAAAGATGCTTTCCCACCAGCCGCCTTCTGACTCGCCGCAGACCCAACAAGAGCAACCAGTGCTACCAGGCAAAGTCCGAACCGTGCCCATATTGGCCGACGACAACTGCAGATGTCTCGAAGTGAACCTCGACGAGCGACCATGACTTCAGAGCACTTTCAGCCCAGAATCTGGCAAGCAATGTTCACACTAACAGGCTCACAGATACTTTCCAACTCCGGTCAAGCCCCAAACTCCAGGCGCCATCACGGAAGCAGGCCATACCATTGCTGCACTGACGACGACCAACCACTCTTATCCGGC
>Ga0115101_1152954_pt1 | contig 20705 bp, 30 predicted proteins | sample MBTome_4_FD_89645 | JGI IMG/M metagenome (GOLD analysis project Ga0115101, IMG submission 89645) | Marine eukaryotic communities from Pacific Ocean to study complex ecological interactions - MBTS_20Mar14_M1_3um Metatranscriptome... | ecosystem: Environmental > Aquatic > Marine > Oceanic | place... | reverse complement strand
CTTAGAGGATGGTCCCCCTATTTTCGAACAAGATTTCACGTGTCTCGTTTTACTCAAAAGAGAAATTATGGGTTCATATACAGGGCTTTCACCTTCTTTAGCAAAGTTTTGCAACTTTTTCTATGAGTATTAAATTTCATCTTATGGCCTAATCCGCGTTCTCTCGCCAATACTAACGGAGTCTCTATTGATTTTTTTTTCCTTAGTTACTAAGATGTTTCAATTCACTAAGTTTATGCTTTTACGCTAAAAATATAAGGTTTCCCTTTTGGAAATTTACACATCACAGACATCGTTATCTCCATGTAACTTTTCGTTTTTTATTACGTCCTTTTTTTTAAGTGCCTAGGCATCCACCAAGTGCTTTTTTGTTTAGTTTTAAGATTTTGATTATAAAAAAGATTACATATTAAAAAAAAATTAATTTCAGCTAAATTAACTTTAAAATTTTCGATTTACTCTACGAACTGTCTTAGCATTCGTTTTTGTTCTCTGACCTCGAACAGGTAAACCTTTAAAATGTCGGAGGCCTCTATAAGAACTTATTTTTATAAGCTTTCGAATATTTTGTATTCGATCACTATCAATTTTTTGCCCTGTTTTATAAAACTTTTGGATATAAGATGTTATATTAGCAAGTTGACTTTTTGTCAAATCGCTCATATAAAAAGAATCTTCGATAGATAAGGCTTTACAAACTAATCCGGCCCTCGATTTACCAATTCCTTTAATATAACTCAGTCCTATAATTACTCGTTTTTTATCCGGTATTTGAACGTTTAAAATTCGTGGCATTGCTTTTTGAATATAAATCTTTGTTATTTTTGACTAAAAGAAAAAATTCTACCAATTAAAATGAGCAAAAGATTTATTTTGTTCTCCAAGCTTATGTAAATCATCTTTTTTCTTTATAGCTACACCTTTGTTATTGAAAGCATCAACTAATTCTAAAGAAAGTTTATCTACCATTGTGTTTTCTCTTCTACTTCGAGAAGCAGTTATTAGAAAACGGATACCCAAGTTTATTTTTCGGCTCTGGTCTAAAGGAACAGGTACTTGATAAACAGAACTCCCCATTCGTCTAGATTTAACTTCAATATCAGGTGAAACATTTAATATAGCTCTTTGCAAAATATCCTTTGTTGGATTCCCTAGTTTCAAAGCAGCTTTAGTTAAACTTTCATCTACAATTTTACGAGCTACATTTTTTTTGCCATCATACATCAATAGATTTAAAAACTTCGAATAAATATAAGATCGCTCTGTTGGAAGTAAATTTTTCGATGAGTTTACCATTTTAAATAAGATTATTTTTTTCTTTTAGTACCATACTTTGACCGACTTTGTTTCCGGCTTACGATAGGTCCCAAATCGTACTTACCCCGTATTAAATGATATTTAATTCCAGGCAAATCTTTAACAGCCCCTCCACGTAATAATACAACAGAATGCTCTTGTAAGTTATGTCCTTCACCAGGAATATAAGCAATTGTTTGTATTCCTGTTGTTAAACGAAGCTTTGCTATTTTACGTTTTGCAGAGTTTGGTTTTTTTTGGTGAAGTTACATAAACTTTAGTACAAACAGCTTTTCGTTGAGGACAATTACTTAAAGCAGGCGATTTTGACTTTTTTGAAGCGTTAATTCGAGCGCCTTTTATTAATTGGTTTTTTGTTGACATGTTAACTGCTATATTCGACTTTAATAAATGTTTTTAGATTTAAGTAAACAAATCAGAACGTTGTATAAATTTAGTCTGAATTGGTAATTTTCCAGCGCCATATTTTAAAGCTTGTTTAGCGAGTTCCATTGAAACTCCATCAATTTCAAACAATATTCGACCAGGTTTAACAGGCATAGCCCAATAAGATACACTACCTTTCCCTTTTCCCATCCGTACTTCTGTAGGCTTTGATGTTACAGGGATATGAGGGAAAATATGAATCCAGACTCGACCTTCACGTTTCATTTTTCGAGTTATTGCTCTTCGAGCAGATTCAATCTGTTTATTTGTTATTCTAGCAGACTCCATAGCTTTCAAACCGAAAGCACCAAAAGCTAAACCTTTAAACTCAGTAAGACCTTCAGGTTTTAATTTAAAACTTTTTCTATATTTTGTTCGTTTTGGACTTAACATATTTTATTTATTCTTAAGAGTATCAAACCAGTAATAACTGGTTTGATAACATTCGCATTTTTAAGCGGATAAAGATTCTAACTTCTTCATATTTTCCGCAAGAATTTTTTCTTTTAATGCTTTCTTTTCTTTGTTATCTGTTGTAAAGATTGTATTAATCTTAGCAGTAACATAAGCACTTGCTTCTGCTTGAACAGTTTGCGCAACAGCTTGCTCTTTTGAAGCTAAATAAGCTAACTTTTGTTCTGTTTGAGTTGCTAAAGTAGCATCTAACACTAACTTCTTAGCTGAAATAACTTTTCCAATTTCCCCTTTCGAAAACTCTAAAAGCTCTTTTACTTGAGAAATAACTAATACTTGTAATGCGTGATAATTAATTAAAGCTTTTAAAGTTTTTTTCTGAAGATCAAAAAAAGCATCAAACTCTTTACCCATTTTTGAAGCTTCTAACTGAATTGAATCATTAACTAAACTGCTTCCATAATGGAAAGCCATTCCTACAAATAATACAAAACATATTAAAACTAAAACTTCTTCGTCCATAACCATTCCTGAACAAATAGCAGTTGTCCCTGCTATTGCATATGCAATATTTAATGCCATAGTTTTTATCCTTTTATTTTTTTATAATTAAATATTCTTAGAAATCTTTTACTTTTCTTTAATAGATTGCTCTAATAAATAACTTCGACCTTTTAACTCACCAATTGTTTTAATATAAGATTTATTTAAATCAACTAATGTTGTCTCGTTAACACCTTTTAAAGATGTTGTTAACCATGTTGAAGTTGAAGTAGAAACAGATGATAATAAAGTTCGCGAATCATTTAAAGAACCTTCTAAAGTTGAAGCAGTTTGAGTAGTCACAGTAATAACTTCGTCATTAAGAGAAGATCCACTTGTGTTTTCTCCTACCTTTTTCTTTCGTAATTTAATTGATCGGGCTAATTCTGGTAAAATATCTCGTACCATAAATACATAAAATACAATAAATACTAAAGTAAACCAAAAAACTTGCGACATTGCAATATATAAATCTAATTGTGGCATATTTTTTTCTTAATTTTTTTTGTTTTTTCTCAGTGTTTTTACCGTAAGTTACTGATTAATGAAGATAAGAAATTATAAATCTTTGGGAGCCTACTTTAAATAAGAATGAGATATATAACGAGAGAGGGATTTGAACCCCCGACATGTAGATTATGATTCTACCGTTCTAACCTCTGAACTATCTCGTCTTTCTTAAAATTAATTTGATTTCTTTTCATTTATCAATGAATAAAAATCAAATTGTAAAGCGCTTTGCTTTGCTTTCTGTCCTTTTGGTCGATCTGTTTGAAGTTTTTTAGGGCTTAAATATAAAGGATTATTTGTTAAGTCAACCGTTAGATAAATGTTTCGTTTTTTGTGCGGAAACCCAATTAGAAAAGTGCTTCCATCATCACAAACAATCCGAGCATTATATTTATTCGTAAAAGAATTTTTTTTCATTCAATAAAGTTTTATTTTTTAATAAAAGAAGGCTAAAGGCGGAATCGAACCGCCATTTAAAGTTTTGCAGACTTTCACATTAACCGATTATGTTATATAGCCAAAAAGGAATTAACGCTTAAATGAAAAAAGCATTAAAAGAAGCAGAGCGTTGTAATTATACCAAAAAATATAATAAGCCAGTCTGCATACCTTTCGAACATATTCCGATTCATTCCACAAGGACAATCTGGGCTACAAGGTTTCCAAGGACCGCACATTTCTTTGTTTTCACTTGGAGCGTTTTCTAATGAACTTTCTTGAACAGCTAAATTAGGGTCAGAGATTCCTTCACAAAAACTAAAATCAAAAAAAATGCAAATAAGAATGAAAAATAGAATAATAAATAAGAAATTTTCTTTCTTCGAGAGATACGTCATAAATGAGTACAGAATATTTTGTGTTTAGAGGCGGATTTGAACCGCCGACCCAAAGATTTTCAGTCTTTTGCTCTACCGCTGAGCTATCCAAACGAATAAAGAAATAAAGTAGTAGTACTCTTTATTTCTCATGGTGATAAATCCAAACTTTTATACCGAGAGTCCCATATTTAGTAAAAGCTGTTGAATCAGCATACTGAACAGAAGCTTTTATGGTATTTAAAGGAATTTGACCAAATTTAAACCACTCTGTTTTTGCCATCGGAGCTTTTCCTAACCGGCCAGAACAATTTATACGAATTCCTTTTATTTTGGACTTTAATTTAATTTCTTTAAAACTTTCTCGTAACGCTCGCTTAAAATTAGCGTTAGATTTCTCAACTTCATAAGCTAAAACATTAGCGAAGAGTGTAGCCGTATTCGATATATTAGATTGCACTTTAAAAGAAATCTTAACTTTTTGTCCTAAAAATAAGAGGATTTGATGTTCTAGGTAAGAAGCAAGTTTTTCTGTATTTAATTTAAATGTAGTGCCTCGCGAGTTTGCTTTCTGAGGTAACTCTATAAAAAAGGGTTTAGATTAGAATCTTTATTATCTAATAATAAGCCTGCATTTTTAAACATTGAAAGTTTAGAAGGTTCTATCTGAAGATCTCGTTTTGAAGTAAACTTGGGTTCATAATAAGAGACATTAAAATGGAATACATCTTTAACTTTACAAATTTCAATTACTTCAAAGAAGACTTTTAAATTTTGTAAAACACTTTCTAAATATTGTTTTGTTAAAAACTCAAAGTAAAAAAGATTTGTCTTGCTAACTTTCGAATCCTTATAATCTAAAAAAGTTGCCATTGACCAATGATCTAAAAAGCCTCGACGTAATTTTGTAGGTGTAACTTTTTGAGACATATGCTTACAAGTAGCATGTGTTCCTGTATCAAAGAGGTCATTATTATCGGCAATTAATTTAAGGTTATCAACTTTCCAAGATTGTGTTATATTATCATATTTATATAACGTATTTTCGAAACGTAACAATTTCGCTGATCGACGTGCCATTTATTTTCTTTTTTTACCTTTTTTCGATTTGGGTTTATTACGAGTAGAAGCAAACTCTCCAAATTTATGACCAACCATATCTTCAGTAACTGTTAAAGGTAAGAAATTTTTTCCATTGTGTATTTCAAAACTATGGCCTATAAACTCGTGTAATATTGTAGAAGCTCGTGACCAAACTTTAAATTTCTGATAACTTTCTTTAGATTGCGTTTTCTTTAATAAATTTGGGTGAAAAAAAGGTCCTTTCCAAATAGATCGACTCATATAATTTTTTTTATAAAATAAAATCTTTAAACGTTTTATTTTCGTTTTTTATGGTACTTTTTGCGATTTGTTCGATAACCTTTTGTAGGTATTCCCCACGGTGTAACAGAACAACGTCCTCCCGAAGTTTTACCTTCACCACCACCGTGTGGATGATCGATAGGATTCATAACAACACCTCTAACGGTAGGCTTTATACCAAGCCAACGTATTCGGCCAGCTTTACCAAAATTTTGATTAAAGCTATCTATTTTTGAAGTTATTCCAATAGTTGCAAGGCAAGAACCTAACAATGAGATTTGTATTCCTGATGATAATCGTACAAGGCAATATAAAGAATCTTTTTTTACTAATTTACCAGAAGTACCTGCACTTCTAGCTAATTGACCTCCGCGCCCAGGTTTAGTTTCAATATTATGAATAGTTGTACCTAAAGGTATATTTTTTAAAGGCATAACGTTCCCGCTTTTTACGGGTAACATTTGAGTAAAACTTGAGTAAATAATGTCACCAACCTTTAAACCTTCTGACCCTAAAATGTAACTTAAATCCCCAGTGTCATAAGAAATTAGAGCAATATACGCAGAACGGTTCGGGTCATATTCAATTCGTAAAACAGTCGCTCCAACATCAAAAACTTTGCGTTTAAAGTCAATAATCCGATAACTTTTTTTATGGCCTAAACCTTTGTGAAAAGAAGTTGTCCGACCTTTATTGTTTCGGCCACCAGTTGATACTTTGGCTGCAGTTAAAATTTTAAGAGGTTCTCCTCGCCAAATACCATCTTTTTTGTAATTAATACTAACTCGCTCACGGTGTGAAGGAGTTGTAGCTTTATAATATTTTAAACTCATAATTTTTAATTTTTTCTTCTCTAGTAGCTCAGTTGGTTAGAGCGGATGACTGTTAATCATCAGGTCGTTGGTTCGAGTCCAACCTAGGGAGACTTTTTCTCCTGGAGAGGTGGCTGAGCGGCTTAAAGCATTGGTTTGCTAAATCAACGTGCAATTTTTTTGTACCATGGGTTCGAATCCCATCCTTTCCACTTCAAAATTCTAATCATAAAATCGCGCTAATAAATCAGAAAAAATCAATTTTAATATATATGATTATCGACTTAGTAAAATATTTAGTCGTTGCAATGTCTTTATTCCTACTTGGTATTTGGGGTATATTCTTAAATAGAAAAAATATAATTGTTATGCTGATGTCAATTGAATTAATGCTTTTAGCAGTAAATCTAAATTTCATTATTTTTTCCGTTTACCTAGATGACTTATTAGGTCAAGTATTTGCAATCTTTATTCTTACAGTAGCTGCTGCAGAATCAGCTATTGGATTATCTATTCTTGTAATATACTCTCGTATAAAAGGTACTTTAGCTATTGATTTTATTAATTTAATGAAAGGATAAAAACTTTCATTAGTTAATATATTATTAAATATATTGTTATATTAATTAAATTAAAAATTTAATTAATACAATTAGCTAAATATTATATATTATTAAATAATACTTAATATATAGTTAATTAACATAACGTACATTAGTATTTATGTTACCATAAACTTGATCAAAAATTTCTTGCTTTTTAACGTTTGTTCGTTTACGCATAGTAAGAAGAATTGCACCGATCATTGCAACAAGTAAAATTAAACTGGCAATAATGAAACAATAAACATAATACGTATAAAGAACTTCACCCAAAGCAGCAACATTTGTCGTCGGGTCTATCTGATTAGTCCAAAGTGTTGTTTTTAAATCTTGGTTTAAAATTAAAAAGTCATTTTCAAAACAAGCTAACTTACTAGAGAAAAATGGAACTAAATCACCATTAATAACAGAACCAACTTCAAAGAAAAAGATAAAAAGAATTAAACCTCCAATAGGAAGATAACGTAAAACACTTTCTTTCAATGTTGTAATACGAACATTCAACATCATTACTACAAATAAAAAAAGTACTGCAATAGCACCAACATAAACAATGAGAAATAACATCGCTAAAAAATCCGTTTCTAAAAGTAATAATAATCCTGCAGCATTACAGAATACAAGTACTAAAAATAGTACTGAAAAAACTGGATTTCGAGAACTAATAACCATAATTCCACAAATTATAGCTAAACTCGAAAATATGTAAAATAAAAAAACTTCAATATTCATAACTTAAAATTTTGTCCATTCTTAGATTTAATCTTTAAAGATTAAAAGACAGGGTACCAATCAAAACCAACAAGTACACCAGATACTAATAAAACCCAAGCTAAAGATAAAGGTAAAAAAACTTTCCAACCTAAACGCATTAGCTGGTCATATCGATAACGTGGGTAAGAAGCTCGAACCCAAATGAAGACAAAACCGATAAAAGCTATTTTTATACCGAACCAAAGAGGACCAGGAATTAAAGTAAAAGGTAAAATAGCAATGGGAGGTAACCACCCGCCTAAAAATAAAATTGTTGTTAAAGCACACATCATTAATATATTAGCATACTCTCCCAGGAAAAAAAGTGCGAAACCCATAGCAGAATATTCAACATTATAACCAGCAACTAACTCAGCTTCCGCCTCAGGTAGATCAAAAGGAGCTCGGTTTGTTTCAGCTAAAGCAGAAATGAAAAACATCAAGAAAACTGGAAATAAAGGTATTATGTACCAAATACTCTCTTGGGCTAGAACAATCTTTGAAAGATTTAGGGAACCTGCACATAGAAGTACACTAATTATAATTAATCCAAGAGAAACCTCATAAGAAACCATTTGAGCAGCAGACCGAAGTGCTCCAAGAAAAGCGTATTTTGAATTACTCGACCAACCAGACATAAGAATTCCATAAACACCTAATGATGAAACAGCGAAGACATAAAGGATACCTACATTTAAATCTGATAAAACTACAGTTTCCCCATAAGGTATTACAGCCCATCCGAGTACACTTAATAAAAAAGTCATAATAGGTGCGGCCACGAAAATAGCAACGTTTGAATTACTTGGTAAAATTGTTTCTTTTACTAATAGTTTTAAACCATCAGCTAAAGGTTGTAAAAGTCCCCATATCCCGACTTTATCAGGTCCTCGTCGTCTTTGCATTGAAGCAATAATTTTTCGTTCAGCTAATGTAAAATAAGCTACTGCGATTAAAAGGGGTACAACTATTATCAAAATTTCGATAATCCAACTTATTATATAATAAGTCATATTTAATTTAAAGCCATCTTTTTTTCTTTTAAAAAATTTGTTTTATAATTAAAACAAATGAGAATAAAAACTTTAGCCAAATGTCAGATTTGAACTGACAACCTACTGATTACAAATCAGTTGCTCTACCGTTGAGCTAATCTGGCACTCTTTAATAATCAAACCTTCAAACAAACAGAAAATGAAGGGAAAAAAAAATTATAGTAAAAAAATTATGTCAAATAATATTACTTATACAAAAACGGCACAACGACATGGGTTTCATTTAGTTGATCCAAGTCCATGGCCATTAGCTACAGCAATGGCTGCTTTAGCATTAACAACTGCAGGAGTACAATATATGCATGGTCAACCTGGGGGAGGTTTCGTTCTTTCCTTAGCTTTTATTTCTATTCTTCTTTGTACCGGTTGTTGGTGGCGAGATGTTTGTCGAGAAGCGACTTATCAAGGGCATCATACATCAATCGTGCAAATTGGTTTACGATATGGTATGTTACTTTTTATTTTATCAGAAGTTATGTTCTTCTTAGCTTTCTTTTGGGCTTTCTTCCACGCTTCATTAGCACCTTCAGTTGAGATTGGAGCTATTTGGCCACCAAAAGGTATTGCTGTATTTAACCCATGGGAAATCCCATTATTAAACACATTAATTCTTTTATTATCTGGTGTTACGGTAACTTGGGCACACCATGCTATTGTTGCAGGTAACCGAGAAGAAGCTATCTCAGGATTACTTTTTACTGTAGGTTTAGGTGCTATTTTTACCTGTTTCCAGGGTGTTGAGTATTTCGAAGCTGCTTTTTGTATTTCTGATGGTGTTTATGGGTCTAGTTTCTTTTTAGCAACTGGTTTTCATGGTTTCCATGTTTTAGTCGGTTCAATATTCTTAGTAGTTTGTTTATATCGACAAATTAATTATCACTTTACAAAACAGCATCATTTTGGATTCGAAGCTGCGGCATGGTATTGGCATTTCGTTGACGTTGTTTGGTTATTCTTATTCACAGTAGTTTACTGGTGGGGAGGTGCATAACAAGGTACTAAAAAAATAGTAAATTTTATATTTACTATTTATAAAAAAAGAAGTGACTTTCATAAAAGAGTTCTCTTTCTTTATTAGGGTGTATAGCTCAGTTGGTAGAGCATCAGGCTTTTAACTTGCGGGTCTTGGGTTCGAGCCCCAATGCACTCAACTTTTACTTAAAATATTGTATGACAATTATAAAATGAATAACGATAAATTTCGACGAGCCCTTTACCTAAAAAATTTAAAAACACGAACCGAACTTAAAAAACGTCTTAAAAACAAAGACCTTAGTTTTGGAGAACGTTTTAAATTGCAAATAGATTTAAATAATAAGCCTAAAAATAGTGCAAAAGAGCGTATTAAAAATAGATGTGTTATAACTGGACGTAGTAAGGGTATTGTAGGCTTATTCGCAATTTCTCGAATAAAAGTCCGAGAAATGATTTCACAAGGGCAATTAGCAGGTGTAAAAAAAGCAAGTTGGTAAAATTTCATTTTTAATATTTAAAATGAAATTTTGAAACATCATAATGCCCACTTTCTAAGGACCATTCAGTTAATAATTGAATAGACTTTTCATCTAAATCTTGTTCTAAAACACTCTGTTTATCATATTTTGAAAAAATAAGTTTTAGAGTTGAATATTTAATATTTTTATTATTAAATTGTTCAACTAAAGGAAATATAAAAGAATCTTTTTCTATTAATAATGAAGTAGTTAAATTTTGCATTTTAACTACTGATTCAAGATCTAAACTCAAGATAACTTTTCCTTTGTGAATTTGACGAAAGTAAGTTGTCTTGTTAGACTTATTGACTTGAACAAAAGAATTCATAAATTATTTCTTTTTACCTTCTTTTAAAGAAATTTGTTGACCTTCAAAGATTATACCTTTTCCTTTATAAGAATCTGGTTTTCTAAAATCCCGAATTTTAGTAGCTACTTGGGTTAAAAACATTTTATCAGTAGCAAATAAGATTATTGTATCTACCTTTGGACAAGAAACGTATATACCTGTTGGTATTTCAAATTGAATATCATGACTATATCCTAACTTCAGTGTTAAAAGTTTTCCAGTTAAAGAAGCTCTAAAACCAATTCCAACAAGTTTTAATGTTACTTTAAATCCTTTAGTAGCACCTTCGATTAAGTTTGTTATTAAAGCATTTTGGGTTCCTTGTAATGCTTTATTTAAACTTTCAATTTTTAATTTTGAATCCTCAAAAAAGATATTAATTTGTTGATCTATTTTGTGATAGAACGTATCTAACTGTCCTTCTACTTTTAGAATCCTTTCGTTTTCATCAAAAGATAAGACAGTTCCTTTAGGTATTTGAATTACCCGACGACCAATATTAGACATAAATAAAGCTTATAATATTTTTTTAAAGTACTTCTAGTAGTAAAATGCCTCCAGTACTTAATTTTATGGCTTCATAGTCTGAAAGAACTCCTTTCGGAGTTGTTAAAATTAAGCGACCAAGTCCTTGATATGAAGGTATTTTTTTCAATGACTTTAGAGATATTGGCAAACGGTTCCCCAGTCGGATTAAGGTAATAGCAGGCCGTCCAAGACTATATTTAAGAAAGACTTTTGTCTTTCTGTCTAAAACTTCATAACCACGAATAAAACCTTCTTGAGTCAGCTGTTTTAAAACTTCATTCGTTAGTTTCGAATTATTAACTAAGATTTCAAGTTTTCGCGCTGCTTGACCGTTTTTTAATCGGGTTATCATATCTGAAATAGGTGATTGATATGACATATTTTTATTTTCTATTTTATTTTTAGCGGGATAGAGCAGTTAGGTAGCTCGTCAGGTTCATAACTTGAAGGTCATAGGTTCAAATCCTATTCCCGCAATTATTTATTTTTTTCAATCATTAATAACTTGAAGTAAAAGGACTCGAACCTTTGCATGTCGAGATCAAAACCCGATGCCTTAACCACTTGGCTATACTTCATTTTAAATATTTCTCATTAAATTAAAAAAGAACAGTAAATATAGATTCATTATGATTTATTTTATTAAAAAAAACTGGAAAGGATTATTTGCTCCTGTATCATGTTTATTTATAACGCTTTTCGATTATTTTATAGGAAATAGTTTTTATTTCACTTTAATAAAAATACTTGTTTTTTGCTTACTTCATGCTTTGTATGTTTATAAAACTGAATATATTTATGATTCAGATATATATTTATATTTAGGTAGATTAAAATATGAATACGAGTGTCATCATGTAATTAAACCCTTTTTGACACTAACTCAAATAACGTTAATTTATATTTCTTTAGCAGCTAGTTTTTGTTTGCAATCTTTCGATTTTTTCAAGCCCTTCTACTTAAGTGTTTTCTCTATTTTATTTGCATTACTTATTTTAGACTCTTTGAATATTTTTCTAAGATCTTTAACTAATAAGGCGGAATTAAAAAATATTAAACCGCCACCAAGTTTAATGCAAACACGGTTTATGTTTATCACTTTTATCAAGTATATACCCTATTGTGTTGCTGGTTCACGATTAGTAGTAGGAACACTAGCCTTAACTGAAATAGCTTACCCTATGGGTTGTGCAAGCAGTAATCGTATTGGTCCGATTACAAGACTTTGGACTAATAAAGTTTTATATCCAGAGTTAACAATTCCACTAGAAACAAGATTAGATGTTATGTATGAAAGTTTTAAATATGATAATAACGAGTGTTATATTCGGCCTGAGGGAGAACCTCCATTACCTGAACGAACATGTAGTTTAAGAAAAGAGCAAGACCTTTTAAACTTAGGTGTCTCTCAGGGAGATATAAATTCTCTGACGGGTAAGAGTATGCCTTCTTTGATAAATATGAGAAAATAAAGGATGGAGATAATGGGACTCGAACCCATAACCGCATGCTTGCAAAGCATGTATTCTACCAATTGAAATATATCCCCTTTATGACAAAATGAAATTAAAATAAGGTTTTTCAGGATTAAGAAGTCTTTATTATTAGGGCTAAATTTTATATTGAAAGAGACTCGTACTCTCAAAGATTTAATTATCTTTAAAAACGTTAACAAAAAAAAAAGTATTAAATTATGAAGACAGAATTTATTGTATCTAAAATGGACGAGCTTGTTAATTGGGCTCGAAAAGGTTCTTTATGGCCGATGTCATTTGGTTTAGCTTGTTGCGCTGTTGAAATGATGCAAACTGCTGCAGCTCGGTATGATTTAGACCGTTTTGGTATTATTTTTCGACCCAGTCCTCGGCAGTCTGATGTTATGATTGTTGCAGGTACTTTGACGAATAAAATGGCCCCAGCCTTACGAAAAGTTTATGACCAAATGTCAGAACCTCGATGGGTTATTTCAATGGGAAGTTGTGCTAATGGTGGCGGTTATTATCATTATTCTTATTCTGTTGTGCGAGGTTGTGATCGAATTGTTCCTGTGGATATTTATGTTCCTGGTTGTCCACCTACTGCGGAAGCATTACTTTATGGTATTCTTCAATTACAGAAAAAAGTAAAACGTAATAAGCAATTAGGTTATTGGTTAAAAAAATAAGAACTATATTATGTTATATAATTATATAAAATCTTTGAATTTAATGGTTCCAAAATTTATAGAGAAGTCGACTATTTCTAAAGAAGAAGTTACTCTTCATACTTCTCCTGAATCTTTAGTGGAGTTATTAAGTTTTTTAAAGTTTCACACTAGTAGTCAATATCAGATGTTAGTTGACATTAGTGGAGTAGATTATCCAGAACGAGAAAAACGTTTTGAGGTAGTCTATATGTTAATGAGTCTTAAGTACAACAGTAGAATCCGCGTAAAAGTTTGTGTTGATGAAATTACACCAGTTCCATCAGTTGAATGCTTATTTCCAAACGCATCTTGGTACGAGCGCGAAACTTGGGATATGTATGGAATCTTTTTTCAAGGAAACAAAGATCTGCGTAGAATTTTAACAGATTATGGGTTTGAAGGATATCCTTTACGAAAAGATTTCCCTTTAAGTGGTTACGTTGAAGCTCGTTATGATGACTCTTTACGACGAGTAGTTATTGAACCTTTAGAAATGACTCAAGAGTTCAGATTATTCGATTTTAGTAGTCCTTGGGAGAAGAAATAATTTTTTTGTTTACTATTAAAGTAAGATTACATTTTAGAAAAAAGATAAAAAAAGTTAAAGCTAACTTTTTTTGTCCGCTCGCGTGGTGAAATTGGTAGACACGGCAGACTTAAAATCTGCTGCCTATTGGCTTATCGGTTCAAGTCCGATCGTGAGTAAACATACAATAAACAAATTTTATAGCAAGAAACTCTAAAAAAAATTAATGTCGAGAACAAAAAAGTTTAAATTGTATTCAAAACTAAATACGAATATTTTAGACCATCCAAAAATTCGATTTGATCGTTTGAAAAAACGTAAATGGTTACGAATGAAAAATCATATTCCAAGAAGAGCATCGGAATTTGGTTCCTTACTTTTAGCGAAGCAACTTTTAAAAGCTTTTTATGGAAATATTTCTGAGAAGCAGTTTATTAGGTTATATAAGCGAGGGAAATCGTTACGAGGTAATACAGGTTTAAATTTTATTAAATTATTAGAACGTAGATTAGACACTGTTCTATTTCGTATGCGTTTTGGTAATAGCTTTGAAGAAGTTAGACAATTTATAAGTCATGAACATATAAAAATTAATGATAAAATAGTTTCATCTTCATCTTTCCAATTAAAAAATGGTGATACCATTTCAGTGAAAGAAAAATCATTTACTTACATTTTTGAATCTATTCATAAATCAACTAATAGTTTTTTTAATAATCCAGGGGATAAAACTTTAATAGATGAGAATCCGAGTATATTAAAATTTACCCCTAATTATTTAGAAGTAAATTATAATATATTGGAAGGAACTTTTATATATTCGCCTTCGCTAGCAGAAGTTCACTATCCTTTCAAGCCGGATTTAGCCTCTGTTATGCAATATTATGAATACAAATTAAAAATTTAATTTATAATCACCTGACCATCACTTAAAGTTAATTTCAGATATTACTTAAGTTATTTTATTATTTATATTAAGAATTTAGAGAACAAATTATGAATTTAGAAAATGTTTCTAACTCAGTAACTTCGGCAAATATTGAAAAAGTTTCGAATGAAGTTAAAGAAATTAAAAATTTTACCCTAAACTTCGGGCCACAGCACCCCGCTGCTCACGGAGTTTTACGATTAGTTTTAGAATTAGATGGAGAAGTTATTGAAAAGGCAGACCCTCATATTGGGCTATTACATCGTGGAACAGAAAAGTTAATTGAATACAAAAATTATACGCAAGCTCTACCATATTTTGACCGACTTGATTACGTTTCAATGATGGCTTCAGAACACGCGTATTCTTTAGCTGTTGAGAAATTATTACGTTGTGATATGCCTCTCCGTGCCCAATATATTCGAGTTTTATTTTCTGAAATAACACGAATTCTAAATCATTTATTAGCGATTTCATGTCATGCTTTAGATGTTGGTGCTATGACTCCATTATTATGGGCCTTCGAGTAACGTGAGAAATTAATGGAGTTTTATGAGCGAGTTTCAGGTGCACGATTACACGCTGCTTATTTTCGACCAGGAGGTGTTTCTCAGGATTTACCTTTAGGGTTATGTGAAGATATCTATCAATTCGCAAATCATTTTACACAACGTTTAGACGAAATGGAAGAAATGTTAACTAGTAACCGAATTTGGAAACAACGTCTTGTTGATATTGGTGTTGTTACGTATGATGAAGCTATTGCTTGGGGATTCAGTGGTGTAATGCTTCGAGGTTCTGGAGTTTCATGGGATTTACGAAAAAATCAACCTTATGAAATTTATGAGCAATTAGATTTTAGTATACCTGTTGGAGTTAATGGTGATTGCTTCGATCGTTATTTAATTCGTATGAGTGAAATGCGAGAATCGTTAAAAATTATTATGCAATGTCTTAATAATCTTCCTGAAGGTCCTGTTAAAGTAGACGATGCAAAAATTGTTCCACCATCGCGAACTGACATGAAAGAATCTATGGAATCTTTAATTCATCATTTCAAATTTTTTACAGAAAACTTTACTGTTCCCGCAGGTGAAACGTATACAGCGGTAGAAGCACCAAAAGGTGAATTTGGTGTTTTCTTAGTTGCGGATGGTAGTAGTAACCCTTATCGTTGTAAAATTCGACCGCCTGGATTTACTCATTTACAGGGATTAGATTTTATGGTAAAAGGTCATATGCTAGCAGATGTAGTAACTATGATTGGTACTCAGGATATTGTTTTTGGAGAGGTTGATCGATAATTAGCTTTAAGTGAAATTTTTTATTTCACAAAGCTAATCTGAAAGGTTGTATCAAGATTAATATCATTTTCTAGAAAATGTATTAATCTTTTCAACTCTAAAATTGATCCTTTCACCACTATTTTTTTTTGAAAAGTTACTAACTCAAACTGTTCTCGTGCTTTTTTATGAACGTGTGGTGATTTCAGTAAAGTAAATTTCTTATTTTTTGTAGGTAAATGAAGAATTGCTGGAGTAATTTTTAAATTCTGCGCTTCTTTTAAGACAAAGTGTGCAATTTTTTCTAAAATAAAATTATTGAACCCTTTTATTTTAATTATTGCTTTGATATTTTTTTCAGTCATTTTCTCCTTTATGTTTTTTTCCTGCGGATATGATGAAATTGGTAGACATGCTAGGTTTAGATTCTAGTGAGTAAAATCTTGTGGGTTCAAGTCCCTCTATCCGTAATTTTAAGCTCGATTTTAATTAAATTTTTTTGGCCGAGTTAACACAATATTTCTTCTATTAAAATTAATATTTGAAATTTTAAAATCAAGAATTGTATTAGACATCAGATAATTATTTCTAACTATGTATTGCGTATTAATTTGTTGGTTAAGAGTGAGCTCGTTATTCGGTACAAAAGCTACTAAACCGCTTACACCTACACTAAACCCACCATGAACATTGTTTAAGATATAACCCTTCACAAGTCCGTCAGATTTTTTGATGCTTTCTACTTCATAAAAAAGTCGGTTATCCATTAAATATTCTGTTGTTTTATCGTAATCAATATAACAATTTCCATCATTGGAGTTTACTTTATATAATATAAACTTAAAAGATTTTCCTACTTTAATTTCTTCGAAGAAGTGTGTTAATGTTAATTCATTTTTTTCTAAGTGGTTATTAAGGTTTTTATAAAGTTTAAAAAATGTATTTATAAATTTCTTTTTTTTTGTTTTAACGAAAGCTTTTAGACCTACGTCAAAATAAATGTTTGTTTTTGTAATTTTAATTACTTTCCCTATTTTCAAGTTCTGCGTTTGATAACATTTTTGGTTTATTTCTGGCATGAATTCACGCTTAAAATATGGAGATGAAACTCCTTTATTATTTAGTGTTAAGTTATTTTCTAACATAATTTTTGATTTATTTAAATATTTATATTAATTTATATATGAAACCCTCTCTTAAAAAAAAATTTCGAATAAAACAACTAAAGAAGATTTTAGACGAAAAAAACTTTTTTGGAATTTATAATGTAACTTCATTAGACGTGTCAAAGCGATTAGAATTGAAAGCTCTTTTTTCTAGTTCAGGATTTGACATTAAAGTCTTAAACAATAAACTTTTAGAAAAGAATTTAGTTCAATATTTTAATAAATATCAGCATTTTACATCTGTTACTCAAGGTTTTTCTTTTCTGGTTGTCCCCAATAATAGTATTAAGAAAGCTTCTCTAGAAGACTTGAAAAAATTATTTTCTGTTTTAAAACGAGAAAAGAATATTTCTTTTTTAGGGGCGATTTTTAATGAAACGTTAGTAAACTCAACTTTTGTGAATACTGTCTTGAATTTAAAAGCCCGAACAACAATTTTTTCAGAATTAGTTGGATTAATAAGCTCTCCTAGCACAAATCTTTGTTCTATTATTGAAAGAACATCTAGTCAGACTGTCTTTATACTTGAAGAAAAAGCAAAAGTTTAATCTTTAAGTGTAAAAAGGTGCTCGTAACTTAATTGGATAGAGTAACGGACTTCGAATCCGTAGGTTACAGGTTCAAGTCCTGTCGAGCATGTTATTTAGTTATTTATTAAAAAAGATTTTTTACAAAAAAATATGTATTTACTTCTTGTTTTTGCTCCTCTTCTTGGGTCTATTTCTGCTGGTCTTTTTGGTCGGTATCTTGGGTCAAAGGGAGCACAAATTGTTACAACTTCATGTTTAGGGTTAACTTGTCTACTTTCTTGGTACGCTTTTATGGAAGTAGGTATTGCAGGAAATACCGTTTATATTGATTTATTTACTTGGATTGACTCAGAAATGCTTCATGCTTCATGGGGTTTCATGTTTGATTCACTTACTGTGATTATGTTAATTACAGTAACAACAGTTTCTTTTATGGTTCATTTATATTCTGTTGGTTATATGGGTGAGGACCCACATGTTCAACGTTTTATGTCATATTTAAGTTTATTTACATTCTTCATGCTAATGTTAGTAACAGCTGATAATTTTGTTCAAATGTTTTTAGGTTGGGAAGGAGTAGGATTATGCTCTTATCTTTTAATTAGTTTTTGGTACACTCGACTTCAAGCTAACAAGTCCGCAATTAAAGCAATGGTTGTTAATCGAATCGGTGATTTTGGTCTCTCTCTTGGAATGTTCGCAATTTTTATTATCTTTAATGCAATGGATTATTCGACTGTATTCGCTGTGGCTCCTTCTATTGCTGGAACTACTTGGAATATTTTTGGGCTTGAAGTTGAAAAGTTAACAGCAGTTTGTTGTCTACTTTTTGTAGGTGCTGTAGGTAAATCAGCACAATTAGGGTTACACACTTGGTTACCAGATGCTATGGAAGGACCTACTCCTGTTTCTGCATTAATTCATGCAGCAACTATGGTAACTGCAGGTATTTTTTTAATAGCTCGATGTTCACCTCTTTTTGAATATTCGACTACGGCTTTAACAGTAGTTACCGTTATGGGTGCTATGACTGCTTTTTTTGCAGCTAGTACTGGTTTAGTTCAAAATGATTTAAAGCGAGTAATTGCCTATTCTACTTGTAGTCAGTTAGGTTATATGGCTTTTGCTTGTGGACTTTCAAACTATTCTGTTGGAATTTTCCATTTAATGAACCATGGGTTCTTTAAAGCATTATTATTTATGAGTGCGGGTGCTGTAATTCACGCTATACAAGATGAGCAAGATATGCGAAGAATGGGTGGTCTTGTACAATTAATTCCCTTTACTTATTGTATGATGTTAATTGGTTCTTTAGCTTTAATGGGATTCCCATTTTTAACTGGGTTCTATTCTAAAGATGTTATTATTGAAGTAGCATATGCTAAATATACTGTTAGTGGTCATTTTGCACATTGGTTTGGATGTATGTCGGCTTTTTTTACCGCTTTCTATTCATTTCGATTAGTTTATTTAACGTTTCTAGCGCGACCTAACGGTATCAAATCTGTTATTGGAGGGGCTCATGAAGTACCTTTAACTATGGGAGTGCCTTTAATTGTATTGTCGTTTGGTAGTATTTTTTGGGGTTATTTAACAAAAGATATGATTGTCGGGTTAGGAACAGATTTCTGGCAACATTCTATTTTTGTACTACCTCAAAATAATTTACTTATCGAGTCTGAATTTATTCCTTCTTATGTAAAATTAGTGCCTACTTTTTTAAGTTTCAGTGGAGCTATTTTAGCTATTATTTTAAACTATTATTATGCTGCATTTTTATATAATATTTGTTTAACGCCTGCAGGTTTACGAACTTACGCTTTCTTAAATAAAAAATGGTATTTTGATAAATTATATAATGAATATGTAAATAAACCATTAGTTTCTTTTGGTTATTTTGTTTCGTTTCGAACTATTGATAAAGGTATCGTAGAAATGTTAGGTCCTTACGGGTTTGTTTCGTCTTTTTCTTTTTTAATGAAAAAAGTTAGTAAGTTACAAACAGGATATATTTATCATTATGCTTTTATCATGTTGATTGGGATCGTTACTTTATTAACTTCTATTAGTATGTGGTCAACAGTTCAATCTACACTTTTCTTTGATAGCCGCTTAATTTTCATTTATGCTGCAGTATTAACTTTTTATGTTTCTTCGTTATCAGAAGCATAAAAATCATTCCTAATAAATTATAAAATTAAAATCTATTTTTTAAACTAAGTAAAAAAGTTGAATCTCTTTTATGTTAATTTTAAACCCTTTAGAGCAGTTTTCGTTGTTAACATTAATTCCAATTGAGTTTTTAGGAATTAATATTTCAATTACAAACGCTACATTATTTTTATTCTTAACTGCCTTTTTAGCTTACGGAAGTTTTCGCTTAGCTATGTTAAATGCAACAGTTGTTCCAAATAGTTGGCAGTATGTTGCTGAATCTTTATATAACTTTATAAACGAAGAGTTAGCAAAAAAATTAATCGCAAATGACAAAGGTCGAGAGTATTTCCCTTTCGTTTTTACATTATTTGTTTTTATTTTAATGAGTAATGAGTTAGGTATGATTCCATACACATTCACTATTACTAGTCATCTATTTATTACTTTTAGTATGGGTATGATGATGTTCATCGGATTATTAGTTATTGGTTTCGGTACTCATGGCTTACATTTTTTCGCATTCTTCGTACCTCCTGGTTGCCCTTTAGTTATCGTGCCGTTACTTATTGGAATCGAGTTAATTTCGTTCTTTTTTCGAGTTGTTAGTATTTCTGTACGACTTTTTGCTAATGTTATGGCAGGTCATGCTTTATTTAAGATTTTATCTGGTTTCGCGTGGACAATGTTATCATTAGGTGTTATTGGTTGGATTGGTTCTTTTGCTATTTTAGCTTTTATCTTAGCTTTCACTGCATTAGAAGTAGCTATTGCATTTATTCAAGCTTACATTTTCGCTTTACTAACTTGTTTATACTTAAACGATGCAATCCATTTACATTAAAAATTTTATTTTAATATGAGTTTTCTCATATTAAATTTTAATTGGGTAATTAGCTCAGCTGGTAGAGCATCTTGTTTACACCGAGAAAGTCAGCGGTTCGATTCCGT
>Ga0115101_1015093_pt1 | contig 20945 bp, 17 predicted proteins | sample MBTome_4_FD_89645 | JGI IMG/M metagenome (GOLD analysis project Ga0115101, IMG submission 89645) | Marine eukaryotic communities from Pacific Ocean to study complex ecological interactions - MBTS_20Mar14_M1_3um Metatranscriptome... | ecosystem: Environmental > Aquatic > Marine > Oceanic | place... | reverse complement strand
CTACGAATACCTAAAACAATACACGTATATCTTATACTTAATATAAGTTTTATTAATATTAAAAAGCATTATTTTGGTATTTATTATGAGTGATACTGCCCAATAAATACAATTTTTGCTAATATCTTATTACAATCATTTCCTTCTAATCAAAGAGTGTAATTTTATCTAACTTAAACTAAACTTCAATAAGGAGTTTACGAACTTTACCCTAAATATTGAATGATTAGTTTGTTTGCTTTTAAATGCCAGGATCCAGATTTGAACTGGAGACACGAGGATTTTCAATCCACTGCTCTACCAACTGAGCTATCCCGGCTTTCATACATAGCTATGTTAACAAGCTAATTAATAGAATAACGTAACTCCTCTATTTTGACAAGTCTTATAAATTTTTTTATCGTTTCTCTTTAGGTGTAATGCAAAAATTCTACCCAGACCGAATTATCAAAAAGTTAGCTAATCTTCAACTGGCAATTGCTCTTCTTCTGACCATTGGTATCGTAGTAGCAATTGGAACAGTTATTGAACAAGATCAAACTTTAGCTTTTTATCAACAGAACTATACAGAAACAAAACCAATCCTTGGCTTCCTTACTTGGAAATTAGTAATCTTTCTTAGTCTTGATCATGTGTATACCTCGTATTGGTTTATTATTTTATTGTTTCTTTTTGGAGCATCATTAATGTCTTGTACATTAAGTGTGCAATTACCAGTTTTAAGGCGTTTGAGAATATGGAAATTCTATAAAGATGTAAAAAAAGTCAATGGTATTAATAATACGGTACCAATAAATACCTCAAATAATGTTGTGTATCAATTGCATCTTTCAAATTATAACGTATTTAGACAGGGTAAAAAAAATTATGCATATTCCGGTCTATTAGGGAGGTTTGGACCAATTGTTGTACATACTAGTATTATTTTGTTACTTGTTGGGTCGACAATAGGATCGTTTGGTGGTTATATGGCTCAAGAAATCGTTCCACGAGGCGAATTCTTTCACACTCAAAACTTAATTAAGTTTGGTAGTGTTAGTAATATCCCTCAAAACCTTTCGTGGCGAGTGAATGACTTTTGGATAACATATACCGAAGATTTTAAAACGAATCAATTTTATTCTGACTTATCTTTACTTGATAATTTGGGTAACGAACTGAAGCGTAAAACGATTTTTGTTAATGAACCATTTGTTTATAAAGGTTTAACCTTATATCAAACCGACTGGGACATTGTCGGAATAAAATTGAGGCGTAATGATGGTTTAATGAGTCAGCTTTCGTTAAAAAAGATTACAAAAGCTGGACAAAAATTTTGGTTTGGTTCTATAAATTCTACCGGATCTAATTTTAATCCCCAACAATTTTCAATTTTAATTAATGATTTGCGTGGAAATATATATATTTATGATGGTAAAGGAACTCTGGTTCAAGAATCTAAGTTAGGTCAACCAGTCTCGTTAACAGAAAGTGAATATATTACATTTTTGGATTTTTTAACAAGCACTGGACTTCAGATTAAAGTAGATCCAGGCATTCGTACTGTATTCCTAGCATTTTTCTTACTGATGATAAGTACGTACGCTAGTTTTATTAGTTATGCACAAATTTGGAGTACTGAGACAAGAAGAAATATATCTTTGGCAGGAAATTCCAATAGAGCGGTTCTTTTTTTTCAAACAGAGTTTCGAAAAATCATAAAAAATGCAAACTTGTAAAGTTAAATTTATTTCGATAGAAAAAAGAATTTTGATAGGTAATTAGCCAATTTCTTAAATTTAAACGAAATCTATAGCTTTTCGGGTAAAGAACTAATATTTTTATCTAAAATATTATTAATTAATACTTCGGCAGATTTTAATACTAATCTAGGGTTCTACCCTCCAGATGTAAAAGCATGATTTTAATTAGTCTATTTCTTAGTTTCGTTCAATAAAATTTTGGTTCACTAAATGACTTTATATGGAATTTCAATAGTTTCAACAATACAATATTAGTTATCTAGATAAATTTTTTAATAATATTTTTATTCGCTAATTTTGATTCTTTTTATATGAAACGTTTCATTTTAATACTTTTTGCACCAATCTTAATCTCGGCAACTCCAATGGCAGCTTTTGCAGATGTGAGTGGCCTTACGCCTTGCAAAGATTCAGCAGTATTTAAGCGTAGATTAGATCAAAGTGTTAAAAAGCTTTCTGGTCGTTTAAGTAACTACGATGAAGGAACTCCTGCTTATTTAGCTCTTCAATCCCAGATTCAAAGAACGGAAGCTCGTTTTGATAAGTATGGGAAGCAAGGTTTATTATGTGGGGCAGACGGTTTACCACATTTAATTGTTGATGGTCGTTGGAGTCATGCTGGTGAATTTATTCTTCCTGCTTTTGCGTTCCTGTATATTGCAGGTTGGATTGGTTGGGTTGGTAGAAGCTATCAACAGTGGGCAAGAAAAACAGATAAGCCTAATGAAAACGAAATTATTATTAATGTACCTGTTGCTATTGGTATGATGTCCTCGGGATTCTTATGGCCATTATCTGCATGGAACGAATTAGTCTCTGGAAAATTATTGGTTCCAGGAAATGAAGTCACTATTTCACCTCGTTAATTAATAGACTAGACACAATTAATTTAAACTTTTTATACCGGATGGATAATAATTTACTTAAGTATCTTTCAACAGCTCCTGTTCTTGCTACTGCTTGGTTAAGTTTTACTGCGGCTTTCATTATTGAGCTGCAAAGATATGCACCTGATACTCTTTCTTTTGCATCGTATTAACTTTTTACCTGCACAATAATCGATGAAGTTGTAATTAATCGTTAACGATTAATACAGCTTCAACGCGTAATAAAGTTCTCATAACCTAACTTGGGTCTATGTCAATTTATCTGTCTGAGGCTAAAACCCTTAAGACAATTCAGTCTTGACAATTAGAGTATTTTTGCTCAGAGTTTTTATATTTGTATATATTAGTTGACCATGTCACAAAATAATAAATTAAAATAATCAACAAAATTGTTCCCATGAGTGATACTGACCGCAAACGGTTGATTCTTAGATTCAGTAATATTTTTGCTCGGTTACAATACAAAATAAATTTTGATATAAACAACACAAGTTCATTTTTATTAGCTACGGATTTATTACGTGATAACAGTAAACGCCGTTTATTCAAAATTGTAGCTGTAAATGTCGAGAACGCTTTTTTAGAATTGCTAAATAATGATCTTCCATTAACTTCGAAAAAAGGTCAATCCATCTTTTTTTCCTTAATTAAACAAACAACGCAAGATTTTTTAATGGGTTGTTATGGTTTTAAAATCCCAGTCGATTCTTCAGTCATTAAAGAATCTTTTTATACTAAGTTGTTAATAGCTGATGAAAAAATTCTTCTATCCGTTCCGTTACAAATTTTAGGCACTGAAGATTCAAAATTATTCCGATCGATATTTGTTCCAATTTATAATAAAGCATACGACAGTTTTATTGAAGCTTTACTCGATAACCTAATTGTCGAAGTTACTAATGCGGTAATGTTCATTATCATTACTGAATTCTCATCTATTTACGAAGTTCGGAAAAATTTTTATCGATCTAACTTTTTATCCTTACGAAATGTTGAACGTTTTCGTAATAATCTAAGTTGGCAAAATCGTGTTAAGGGTTATGTTAAGCGTCCTGCTGATATATATAACAGTCAGCAAGGAATTTGGATTATTCGAACAACAGGTATTTATTATCGAGTTATTTATGCAAATCGTGCTACTGATTTATTAAAATTGAGGCGCTTTTCGCTAGGTACTTTAATTGTTATCGAAACAAAAGACTTTCTTTTAAGTCGAATTGATGAAGTAGTTTATTTCTTTGGAAATACAATTCGTTATACTCTAACTTCTGTTATTGGACAAGTAATTGGCCTCGTTTGGCGTGGTATTATTGAAGGATTAAAGAAATAAAAAAATACTATATTGAAATCATTCATTTTCATAAAAAGTTAACCTTTACTCACTTTTATTAAATAAAAAAAGTATGATAAGATATAGTAAGTATATTATCTTATTGTATTTTTTTTATGAACGCTCTTATTGGTTACATCCTACTAATGACATTAATGTTTAGTTTAGCGGCTGGACTGTATTTTGGTTTAAAGACAATCCGCTTAATCTAGTTTATAATTTGTTTCTACAGTTATTTATTCTGTAGAAATATATACATATTTAAATGAATTATCAAAATATCGAGCAACAACCCTTAATCCGATCTTATATTGAAGGATCTCGCCAGTTAAGTAATATTTTTTGGGCAGTATCTGTTAGTATTGGAGGATTAGGTTTTTTTCTAAGTGGCCTTTCAAGTTTCTTTAAGATTAATCTTTTAATATTCTCAGACGCTACTCAATTATCTTTTATTCCTCAAGGGATTGTGCTAGTTTTTTATGGCACAGTAGGGTTAACACTGGGAATTTTCCTTTGGTTAACGATCTGGTGGGACATTGGTTTCGGATATAATGAATACAGCAAAGAAACACAGCAAGTTACATTGTATCGAAAAGGGTTCCCTGGAAAAAACCGTGAACTTTGTTTAAAATTCGGTTTTGATGAACTTAAATCCGTTAAAATGTTTATCAGAGATGGTTTAAACCCCAAACGTCAGTTATTTCTGTGTTTAAATGATAGTCGCGAGATTCCATTAACTGGAAATGATAGACCCACAGCACTCAACAAGATTGAAACAGAGGCATTAAATTTAGCCAAATATTTGAATATCTATTTAGAGACAGATTAAATGTGTTAGATATTTAATGGGCGAACGACGGGAATCGAACCCGCGAATGCTGGAACCACAACCCAGTGCCTTAACCACTTGGCTACGCTCGCCTAAAAATTAACTATGTTTTAGTTTAACACATAGTCCATAAAAAATTAAACGAATTAAAGCTTCTTAATTACAAAATCCACAGAAGTTTTTTCATAAATATATAAGCTATTTTAACTCTTGGAAATATATAACGAAAAAATACTGGTAGTTGATGATGAAATGAATATTCGTCAGATACTAGAAACACGGTTATCAATCCGCGGTTATACGGTTATTCTCGCTGAAAATGGAGAAGAGGCATTGTACCTATTTCGTAAAGAGCAGCCTAATCTCGTGATTTTAGATATAATGTTACCAAAAATTGATGGATACGAAGTATGTAGCGAGATTAGAAAGGAATCACAAGTTCCTATTATTATGTTAACTGCTCTAGGTGATATATCTGATCGTGTTTTGGGACTTGAATTAGGAGCTGATGATTATGTAATGAAGCCCTTTTCCCCAAAGGAACTTGAAGCGCGTATTAGATCCGTTTTACGACGTAGTGAAGCAACAGGTCCTTTAACCCTAAAAAATCAAACAAATAATAATAATATTCTTCATATTGGATCTTTAGAAATTGATACAAATAAGCGTCAAGTTTTTAAAGGAAGTAAAAGAATTAAACTTACTGGAATGGAGTTTAATTTATTAGAATTACTTGTCACAAAGGCTGGCGAGCGGCTTTCCAGATCCATGATTTTAGATCGAGTATGGGGTTATACACCCGAGCGTTATTTAGATACTCGTGTTGTAGACGTTCATATATCACGATTACGTTCTAAATTAGAAGAAGATCCAAGTAACCCTGATCTTATAATTACTGCTCGTGGAACAGGTTATATGTTTCAACGCTACCAAAACGATAATTTAGGTTAATAGTTTAACCCTCTTTTTTCAGCAGTAATTATAAATACTTTAATAAGCATTATTTAACTACTATTTTTTTAGTAACCAATTCCAAATATAAAACTTGTTTCCAATTGTTTTAGTCCATTAAATATAGGTTGAAAGATAACACACTAATGCGTAATTTGAACCACGATATCTATAGATGCCTCTTACCAAATTTATTAGAAATTCAACGTGTTAGTTTTTGTTGGTTTCTTGAAAAAGGTTTACTCCAAGAGCTTGAGAGTTTTACAGCTATTCGAGATTATTTGGGAGAGTTGGAATTAAGCCTCTCTGCCAAACAATACAAAATTAAACGTCCTAAATATTCCCTTTCAGAAGCAAAGAAACGCGATACAACCTATAGTATTCGTATCTATATAATTGCAAAACTAGATTATTTAGTTACTAAGGAAAGTAAAAAGGGTGAGGTTTTTTTAGGAGATATTCCCTTGATGACTAATCAGGGGACTTTTCTAGTTAATGGTATTGAGCGTATTATAATTAACCAAATTGTTCGTAGTCCCGGTATTTATTATAAGCGAGAAGCTAGTAAACAAAATTCTTATGTTTATACTGCTAGTTTAATTTCAAATCGAGGAACATGGGTCAAATTTGAAATAGACAAAGATGATCTTCTCCATGTTAAAGTAGATAAGGCTAAAAAATTGTCAGGTTACGTTTTTCTAAAAGCGTTGGGTTTAAGTGACCAAGAAATTTTAGAGAACCTTAATCAATCGGATTTCTTTCAAAAGACGATACTGGCAAGTGAAATCAATACATTAGATGATACTTTCTTAGAAGTACATCAAAAGCTTCGTCCTGGTGAACCTGCAACGGTAAAGGGTGGCCAACAATTACTTTATTCTCGCTTCTTTGATCCGAAGCGTTATGATTTAGGCTATGTAGGGCGACACAAAATTAACCAGAAGTTAAATCTTAATACAAACGAAGATATTCGTATTTTGACTCCAAATGATGTCTTAGCAATCATAAATGAATTAATAAATTTTCGTTTGGTTCCAACTGTTGAGGATGATATTGATCATTTAGGAAATCGAAGAATTCGTTCTGTAGGTGAATTATTACAAAACCAAGTTCGTATTGGTTTAAATCGTTTGGAACGGATTGTTCGTGAACGAATGACTATTTGTGAGCAAAAATATTTACGTGTAAATATTCTAATTAATCCAAAACCTCTTGTTTCTTCTATTCGTGAGTTTTTTGGTTCTAATCCACTTTCCCAATTTATGGACCAGACCAACCCTCTTGCTGAATTAACTCATAAGAGGAGATTATCTGTTCTTGGGCCTGGTGGTATTACTCGAGATCGGGCTGGATTTGCAGTTCGTGATATTCATCCAAGTCAGTATGGTCGAATTTGTCCTGTCGAAACACCTGAAGGTCCAAATGCAGGATTAATAGGTTCATTAGCTACTTATGGACGTATTAATTCGTATGGTTTTATTGAAACTCCATTTTACAAGGTAGAGCAAGGCCGTGTAATAAAAACTAATTTTCCAATTTACTTAAATGCAACTGAAGAAGATAAATTTCGTTTAGCTGCTGGTGATTTGTTACTTACAAAGAATAACCATATTTCTGGTTCTCGAATTCCAGTTCGTTATCGACAAGAATTAGTAACTGTTAGTCCAGAAGATGTTGATTATGTTGCTATTTCACCAATTCAGGTTGTTTCTTTAGCTGCATCGCTAATTCCTTTCTTAGAGCATGATGATGCAAACCGTGCCTTAATGGGATCTAACATGCAACGACAGTCTGTTCCTTTATTATATTCGGAAGCACCACTTGTAGGAACAGGTTTAGAAGGGCAAACAGCTCGCGATTCTGGTATGACTCTTTTGAGTTTACATAATGGTAAAGTGACTCGTTTAAACGATAATCAAATTTCGATACAAGATAAGAATGGAACAATAGTTCAATATGTATTAAGTAAGTATCAACGTTCAAATCAAGATACTTGTATTAATCAGCAACCATTAGTTTCCATAAATGAAAAAATTTTGACGGGTCAAGTATTAGCAGATGGAGCTTCAACCCAAGGGGGTGAATTAGCAGTTGGTCAGAATATTCTAATCGCATATATGCCTTGGGAAGGCTATAATTATGAGGATGCTTTTGTTGTTAGTGAACGGTTAATTTCTGAAGATCTCTTTACTTCAATTCATATTGAGAAATTTGAAATTGAAATTCGTCAAACTAAATTAGGTTTAGAAGAAATAACAAGAGATTTACCAAATGTAAGTGAAGCATCTATTCGCCATTTAGATGAAAATGGTATTGTTAACATTGGTGCGTGGGTAGAATCAGGTGATATCTTGGTTGGAAAATTAACTCCTAAAGGTGAATCCGATTATCCGCCTGAAGGTAAGTTATTGCGAGCTATCTTTGGCGAAAAATCACGTGATATTAGAAATACGTCATTAAAACTTCCTTATGGAACATCGGGTCGTGTGTTAGATGTCAAAATATTCTCGCGTAGTAATAGGGATGATTTGCCACCTGGTACAAATGAGGTAATTAAAGTGTATATTGCCCAAACGCGTAAAATTCAAATTGGAGACAAAATGGCTGGTCGTCATGGAAATAAAGGAATCATTAGTAAGATTCTTCCACGTCAAGATATGCCATTTTTACCAAATGGAGAGCCAGTGGATATTTTATTAAATCCGCTGGGGGTTCCTTCCCGTATGAATGTAGGACAAATTTTCGAATGTCTATTGGGTCTTGCTGCTGATCAATTAAATGCTCGCTTCAAAATTATCCCTTTTGATGAAATGTATGGTACAGAAGCATCAAGAGCGTTAGTTAACAAGAAATTAAGTTTGGCAAGTAAAACACAATCTTGGTTGTTTTCATCTAAGTATCCCGGTAAAGTCATGTTACGAGATGGGTTAACGGGTCAATATTTTGATAATCCTATAACGGTAGGAAAAGCTTATATGCTTAAGCTTGTTCATTTAGTAGATGATAAAATTCATGCTCGGTCAACTGGGCCTTACTCACTTGTTACTCAACAACCATTAGGTGGACGTGCCCAACAAGGTGGTCAAAGGTTAGGAGAAATGGAAGTTTGGGCTCTTGAAGCTTTTGGTGCTGCTTATACATTACAAGAGTTATTAACGATTAAGTCAGATGATATGCAAGGTCGTAATCAGACATTAAATTCAATTGTAAAAGGCCATCCAATTCCCCGTCCAGGAACACCCGAATCATTCAAAGTATTAATGCGTGAACTTCAAGCTTTATGTTTAGATATTGCTGTTTATAAAGTAGGTGTTGCAGAAGATACAAAGTTAGATGACCATGAAATTAATTTAATGGGGGAGTTTCCTATTGCCATGAATACTCAATTTACAAAACAAAATGGTGCATTGAATGATGTTAATGCTACACAAAAATTTTTTACCGATGATATAAAACAAAGTTTTTAGTAAAGTTTCTCTTTAAATTTACTCTTTGTAAAATCAATACTTTAAATTTTTTACTCTCGCTAATTCAAAACTATGTTAAGGATAGAAAGATCTTTTGATTATGTAAAAATTAATTTAGCTTCTCCTATGCGGATCCGTAGTTGGAGTGAGCGGGTATTGCCTAATGGTCAAATCGTTGGTGAGATCACAAAGCCTGAAACAATAAATTATCGTACATTAAAACCTGAAATGCATGGTTTATTTTGTGAACGTATTTTTGGTCCTGTTAACGATTGGGAATGCCATTGTGGTAAATATAAGCGAGTACGGCATAAAGGTATTATATGTGAAAGGTGTGGAGTTGAGGTTATCGAATCAAACGTGCGTCGACACAGAATTGGATTCATTGAATTGGCTTCACCTGTAACTCATGTATGGTATGTAAAAGGTCGTCCAAGTAAAATTGCAACTATTCTAAATATTTCATTAAAAGAATTAGAACAAATTGTTTATTTTAATTCGTATATTGTTATTGATCCTGGTTCTAGTACCGAAGTGACAACTAAACAATTATTAGGAGAAACAGATTGGGCTGCATTTGATTATGCACATGAAGGTAAATCTGATGTTGAGATTTCAATTGGGGCAGAAGCAATTCAAACTTTAATGGAGCGGATTGATTTGAAACAAGAATCTTCTTTTTTAAGGAACTCCATTTCTTTAGCTAAAGGGCTTGAACGCGAAAAATTAATTAAAAGACTTCGTGTTATTGATCAATTTATTGCTTCCGAATGTAAGCCATCTTGGATGGTATTAAGTATCATTCCTGTTTTGCCACCTGATTTACGTCCAATGGTTCAACTTGATGGTGGTCGATTTGCAACATCTGATTTAAATGATTTATATCGACGTGTTATTAACCGTAATAACCGTCTTGCGAGATTGCAAGAAATTATGGCCCCCGAACTTATTATTCGAAATGAAAAACGAATGTTACAAGAGGCTGTTGATGCATTGGTGGATAATGGAAAACGTGGTCGTGCTGTTGTCGGATTAAATAATCGTCCTTTAAAATCTCTATCCGATATTATTGAGGGAAAACAGGGTCGTTTCCGCCAAAATTTATTAGGAAAAAGAGTAGATTATTCAGGTAGATCAGTTATTATTGTTGGTCCAGAATTAAAATTAAACCAATGTGGTTTGCCAAGAGAAATGGCAATCGAACTATTTCAGCCTTTTGTTATTCATCGCTTAATTTACGAAGGTATAGTAAATAATATTAAAGCTGCTAAAAATATTATTCAAAAAAATGAAGCATTAACATGGAAGATATTAGCGCAAGTTATGAAAGGCCATCCAATTTTGCTTAATCGGGCTCCAACTTTACATAGATTAGGTATTCAATCATTTGAACCTATTTTAGTAGAGGGTAGAGCTATAAAGTTACACCCGTTAGTTTGTCCGGCTTTTAATGCAGATTTTGATGGTGATCAGATGGCCGTTCATATTCCTTTGTGTTTGGAAGCTCAAACAGAAGCAAGAATTTTAATGCTAGCTCCAAATAATTTTTTATCTCCGGCTACAGGTGAACCTATTTTAACTCCTAGCCAAGATATGGTTTTAGGATGTTTTTATTTGACTGCAAATAACCCTTCACAGCAGAAACTTTCGGATTGTTATTTTGCAAATTTTAATGAGGTAATTTTAGCTTACCATCAAGGCGAAATTTCTTTACACACTTTTATATGGGTAAGGTATATGGACAGTCTTCAACATTCTGATTTAGTTGGTCCAGAAACTCAAATTGGAGATAAAAAATACAGTATTTCTCCATACCTGAAGATTAAAAAGACAGTTGAAGGTGAAATTGTCTCTAAATACATACGAACAACTCCTGGTCGAATTCTATTAAATGAAGCGTTTAAATAATCCTAAATTCAAATTTGATTAACAAAATCATGGAAATACAAAACGAAGTAGGAAAAAGATTACCTTATTACAATGACGTTATTAATAAGCGTAAATTACAAGATTTAATGTACCAAACATTCCATAATTATGGGGTAGTTAAGTCTTCATTAATTGCTGATCGAGTTAAAAATTTGACATTTCATTATGCAACACGTTCTGGTATCTCCTTAAATGCTGAAGATTTAAGGGTTCCATATCGTAAGCGTCAATTAATGGGTCTAACAAGTGTAGAAGTTGAAGCTACAGAACAAAAATATGGAACTGGTACAATTACGAGTGTTGAAAGATTTCAAAAAGTAATTGATATTTGGAATAATGCTAGTAATACCTTAAAAGATGATGTTCTAACTTACTTTCGTGAAAGTGACCCATTAAATCCACTTTATATCATGGCTTTTTCTGGTGCACGTGGAAACATATCACAAGTTCGTCAATTAGTGGGTATGAGAGGCTTAATGGCTGATCCTCAAGGTCAAATTATTGATTTACCAATTAAAAGTAACTTTCGTGAAGGATTAAAGGTTACTGAATATGTAATATCTTCTTATGGGGCGCGTAAAGGGTTAGTTGATACTGCTTTACGAACTGCCGATTCAGGTTATTTAACAAGACGTTTAGTTGATGTAGCACAAGATATTATTGTACGTGATGAAGATTGTTTAACAAGTGATCACCTATCGTATGATGATTTGTTTAAACGATATAAAACTACCATTTCTTTAAAAGATAGAATCATTGGGCGTTTGTTAGCTCAGCCTGTAGTAACAAAAGATGGTAAGAGTGTTATTGGGACATCAAATGCTATTTTGACTGCTTCATTAATTAACGAAATTGAAAATTCTGACTATAAAGATATAAAGGTTCGTTCACCATTAACTTGTAACTCTAATCGATCGGTGTGTCGTAAATGTTATGGATGGCATTTATCGTATTCTCGTATTGTTGATCTTGGTGAAGCTGTTGGTATTGTTGCAGCGCAATCAATTGGGGAACCTGGAACTCAACTAACAATGCGAACATTTCACACTGGGGGAGTTTTCTCAGGTGATTTAACACGTCAAATTCGTGCTCCATTTTCTGGAACAGTTTTTTACAGCCTAAATTCACAAACTAAATTAGTTCGCACTATGCACGGTGAAAAAGGCTTTAGATTAAATGAAACTGTTAATTTATATATTGAAAATTCTAGTGGTACACGAACACTGCTAAAAATTCCAGAAGGTAATATTCTGTTGGTAAATCATAAGCAAAAAGTTTATGCTAGCCAAATTCTTGCAGAAATTAAAAAAGATGCAAATCTAATTTTGGAAGAAGATACTAAACATGTTTATACAGAAGTCTCGGGCGAAGCCTTTTTTCAAAATATAGAAATTGATAGTGTATTAGATAAACAAGGATCGCTTAACAATGTTAGTCGTAAAGCTGGATTAATTTGGGTATTACATGGTGAACGTTATTCATTACCTAAATTTTCGTCTTTAAAAGTATCCGTAGGACAAGAAGTTTCGAAGAGTAATATTCTAGCCCACCATCAAATCTTAAATACCTCGGCAGGAATTGTTAAGTTTGAAGCTACGCCAAATGGTAACTTGTTAAAGGTTTTAAACTTCTCGTTAATGCTACGAAATACTAAATTAACGAAGCAAGGAAATAACATCTCTACTTTAAGCATAATAAATGATGGTATCGAAAAACGTTTTCAGTTAACTGTAAACGAACAAGATTTTTTAACCAATGGGCAAACAATTGCTGTCTTAGATGATGATATTTACAGAACAGAAACTGGCGGTATTATTTGTTATGATATTAGCGAAACTAAGTATGTAAAAAAGCGCCGTAGTACAAAAAAAGTTTTTTCAGGCTCTCTTTATTGGATACCTGAAGAAACTCATGTTCTAAATTCATCTTTATTAAGTAGTTTACTAATAAAACCAGATACTATTATTCCGGCGGGCTCAGAATTGTGGCCTGGAAGTTATTCAAAATTGGGAGGGTTAATTCAGTTGGATGATACTACTCAAGAGTTAGTTATCAAGTCAGGAGAATTATATGCTTTAAATAATGAACAAATAAAGAAAAAATTTGAAAAAAGCACTTTTATAAAGCCGGGCGAATCTATTTGCGACAATCTAATTGCTGAAAAATTATGTTATGTTGAGCCAATTGAAGTTTCGGGATTTGCCTATCTTTTAGTTCGTCCAGTTCAAATTTTTCAAGTACCAAGAGAAAAAGGATTTTTACTTGAGCATCGCTTCTTTTCGGCGGATACGGGCCAAAGTATAAAATTAAAAACAGTAAAACGAATCTTTTTTAAAAATTGGGAGCGCGTTAAATCAAATCAAGCAGTAAATTTATTACAGACTTTTCTTGTTTTACAAGTCAAAGCAAAAAATGCAAACCTTCAACCACAACTTGAAATAGTATCTAGTAGTGATTCCATAACTAATTTTAAAGTTAAAGTTTCACTTTATGAAGTTTTTAAGCCATCAGAAATTGCAACGAAGTATTTCAAACAGAACATTTTTGCTTCAACGAATTATTTAGTACATGAAAATCAATTTATATATCCCAATACTGTAATTGCACAATTACAAGTCTCATCAAAGATTTCTGGGACACTTATTGGTATAAATGACAAATCTACCGCAGTTAAAGATATTTTAATTTTAAAGGGGACGGATATAAAGGAAATTTTTTGGTCTTCGCAAGAAGAAGTTTTAAAGGTGCATGTTGGCGATCTTGTTCGAATAGGTTGTTCTTTAACAAATTTACGTAAATCTAATTACTCAGGTCAGGTCTATCGAATTACTAATAATCGGATTCTAATTCGTCTCGGGCGTCCATATCTTATTTCGGAAGGAACAATTTTACGTATAAATCCAGGAAATATTGTTCAGCGTTCGGATATTTTAGCTACTTTAGTATACGAGAAGCTAAAAACAGTTGATATTGTTCAGGGTTTACCAAAAGTTGAAGAAATTCTTGAGGCTAGGAAAATCAAAAACCCATGTTTATTAGCGCCGTGTGAAGGTCAAATATATTTAAAGAATTCAGTTGTTGAAATTCTTGCAAATGATAGTAATACAGTATCTATTCCTATTGATACAAAAGTAAAGGCGAAATTTATGAATGGTGATTTTGTTCAAGTAGCAACACCATTAACGGATGGTCAAATTAGTCCACATGATATGTTAGCGACTTTATTTGCATATTATCAAACTAGATTAGCTATTAATGAAGCTTGTAAGTTAAGCTTTAAATATCTTCAACTTTTTTTAGTTAATGAGGTTCAGAGAACTTATCTTGCTCAAGGTGTACAAATTGCAGACAAGCATATTGAAGTTATTGTTAAGCAAATGACATCAAAGGTGAGAGTAGAAGAAAGTGGAGACACAACTTTATTGCCTGGAGAAATACTTAGTTTATATCAAGCTGAGAGAATAACGAAGGCGGCTCAATCTGCTGGGGATAGACCTCCTTTTTATATACCAATTTTATTGGGATTAACAAAAGCTTCTTTAAACAGTGATAGTTTTATCTCTGCAGCAAGTTTTCAAGAAACGACTCGTGTTTTAACAGAGGCGGCTATAGAAGGAAAAAAAGATTGGTTAAACGGTTTAAAAGAAAATGTAATTATTGGACGTTTAATTCCAGCGGGTACAGGTTTTAACTGCTATGAACATTTACGTAAAATTCGTAAAAATACTTTAGATACGGAACTAGTCGAAAGTATTAATCTTCGTGTTATAAAAGAGAACCTGTTATATTCTCGTGCTAATGAGGTATTATCAGCTGATTAAATACTATTTTAATTTTATTAAAAATATAGTATATTATTCTGACATGTTAGTGTTTTAAACAAATAGAAAAAAATTTATATGGCCCGTTATACAGGAGCAAAATTAAGGGTAACACGCCGATTAGGTGATCTTCCCGCCTTTACAAGTAAGAAGTCAAAATTAACACAACGCCCTGGCCAACACGGTGCGACTCCAAAAAAATTAACGCAATATGCAATGCGTTTAGAAGAGAAGCAAAAACTTCGTTTCAATTATGGATTAAGTGAAAAGCAACTTATGAACTACATAAAAGAAGCGAAACGTATTAAAGGGGCAACAGGTAATGTCTTATTGCAGTTATTAGAAATGCGACTAGATAATATTGTTTTTCGTTTAGGTATGGCCCCAACAATTGCTGCAGCTCGTCAATTAGTTGGTCATAAGCATATCATTGTTAATAAAGGTTGTGTATCTATACCTAGTTATCAATGTCAACCTGGTGATGTAATAATGGTAAAAGAGTCGAAAGCTTCTCGTGATTTAGTTACAACTTTTTTAGAGTCACCTGCGTTATCAAATATTCCGCAACATTTAGATTTCGATAAGCAAAATTTAACTGCAAAAGTTCTTGGTATTATTGATCGTGAATGGGTTGCTCTAAAATTAAATGAACTTTTTGTAATTGAGTTCTATTCGCGTAAAATTTAATAAGTTACAAATTTTATATTTAATTACAACAGTTACTTAGCCTTAAAAAAACAAACAAATTAACATGACAGTTATCACACTTGGTGAATTATTAGACGCAGGGGTACATTTTGGACATCAGTCGAGTCGTTGGAATCCGAAAATGTTCCCGTATATTTATACAGAGCAAAATGGTATTCATGTAATTGATTTAGTCCAAACGGCACGTTTATTAACACATGCTTACAATTATGTACAGACAGCTGCAAAAGAGAACAAAACTTTCTTATTTATTGGTACAAAAAGGCAAGCCTCAGCCATAATTGCAGAAGAAGCGCAGAAATGTGGAGCGTCTTATGTTGATAATCGTTGGTTAGGTGGTATTTTAACAAATTGGTCTACGGTTCAGGACCGTGTTACGTATCTTAAGGAGTTAGACAAGAAAGAAGAGAGTGGAGAATTTGAAAGACTGCCAAAGAAAGAGGCCGCAATTTTACGTCGTGAGCATGAAAAGCTAAAGCATAATTTAGGTGGTCTACGTGAAATGGCTCAAATCCCTGATGTTGCAATTGTTGTTGATCCGAAACGTGAAAGTACGGCAATCGCAGAATGTCGTAAACTACAAATTCCAATTATTGCGATTTTAGATACAAATTGTGATCCAAATTTAGTAGATATTCCAATTCCCGCGAATGATGATGCAGTTCGTTCAATCAAATTAATTTTATCAACTCTAGCTGACGGAATTGTATTTGGTTCACGTAGTCAATCATAAAACGTTTATCTGTAATAAAAGTGTACGTTAATGAAATAGATAGGTACAATAACCGTAGGCAATAAGAAAAGTTTGCATTACTCACACCGAGTTATAAATCTGTTTATGTTTTTTTCGTTAGCTGCTGTTGAAGTAGGTACACATTTATACTGGGAGTTTGCTGGTTTAACAGTGCATGGGCAAGTTCTATTAGTAACTTGGCTTGTAATAGCTATTATATTAACTATTGCAGTTCTAGGTACTCTTAATCTTGAGCAAGTCCCAAAAGGATTACAAAATTTTGTTGAATCTGTTTTTGAATACGTTTCAGGTATTGCAAAAGATCAGATTGGCGAATATGAATACCGTCCTTGGGTTCCATTTGTAGGAACTCTTTTCCTGTTTATCTTTGTAGCCAACTGGCTAGGTGCTTTAGTACCTTGGAAACTAATTACACTTCCTGAGGGTGAATTAGCAGCTCCAACAAATGATATTAATACAACTGTGGCATTATCGTTACTAACTTCCATTAGTTATTTCTATGGTGGATTAAAAGCAAAAGGGTTAGGGTTTTTCGCGCGTTATATTTCGCCGACACCAATCTTTCTTCCAATTAATATTTTAGAAGATTTTACTAAACCACTTTCGCTTAGTTTCCGTTTATTTGGAAATATCCTTGCTGATGAAATTTTTGTATCGGTACTTTGCTTACTAGTTCCATTATTTGTACCATTACCAGTTATGGTTTTAGGTATTTTTGCAAGTTCTGTACAGGCACTAGTGTTTTCAACACTATCCGCTGCCTATATTGGTGAATCAATTGAATAACTTTTTAGTTTTCGATTTTTTCGTTACAAAAATTTGTTAATTTCGTATACGTAGAATTTTTTATTAAAAAATATTTTCCTATGAATCCTATTATTTCAGGTGCTTCTGTTGTTGCTGCAGGTTTAGCAATTGGTCTAGCTGCTATTGGTCCTGGTATTGGTCAAGGTACTGCTGCTGCACAAGCTGTTGAAGGTCTTGCTCGTCAACCAGAAGCAGAAGGTAAAATTCGTGGTACTCTTCTTCTATCTCTAGCATTCATGGAGTCACTAACAATCTATGGTCTAGTAGTTGCTCTTTGTCTACTATTCGCAAACCCATTCACAGGTGGTTAGAAAATCTTAAGCGCTTAGTTTTTACTAAGCGCTCTTTTTCAATGCTTTTTAATTGAATAATTGTATTTAATTTCCGAAGTTTAAAAACGTTATTCTATAGCAAATTAAAATGAATATATTTTTTATGCCTTTAATGCATATTATAGCTATCGCTGAAGGTGCTGGTGGACTATTTGATTTCAATGCCACTTTACCTTTAATGGCAATTCAATTCATTCTTCTAACCGTTGTACTAACGTTTGTTTTTTATAAGCCTGTATCAAAGGTACTAGAAGAACGTGAAACAAGCATCAGCTCTAATTTAGCTGAAGCTTCTGATAAGCTACTTAAAGCAGACGAGTTATACAAACAATACGATGAGCAATTAAAAACAGCTCGTAGTAATGCTCAATCTGTTATTGCCGACTCTGAAAAAGAGGCAAAAGAAATCGTAGCCTCAGAGATTAATCAAGCTCGTCAAGACGCAGCCAAGTTAATCCAACAAACGAATAAAGAGCTTGAAGCCCAAAAATCTTTAGCTTTAGAAAAATTGGAAACTCAAGTTGATGAGTTAAGCCAATTAATTAAAGAAAAGTTATTAGCTCCTCAGACTGTTCTTTAAACGTTGTTAGTAATTATTTCGTAAGGAAAAATGGATTTATTAAATCAGACTTTAAACAGTTTCTCTGCACAAATTTCTGATCTGTCGGTAGGGTTAAACCCGGATATTTTCGAGACAAATGTAATTAATATTACAATTCTTCTCGGAGGAATAATTTATCTTGGTAGTAATGCTTTATCTGCAAGCTTATCTGAGCGCCAACAGAAAATTTTAGGTGCAATTCAAGAAGCCGAAGAAAGATTACAACAAGCTGTAGCCCGTCTAGCAGAAAGCGAGAAACAGTTAGAACAAGCCCAAATTGTAATTGATTCTATCAAAACAGACGCGGAAAAAACTGCTATGCAGGTTAAGAGCGCGATCTTAAATGATGGAAAAGCTGAAATCGAACGCTTAACGTCCGCTGCAAAATCGCAAATTTCAACGGTTGAAGCAAAGGTTCGTAAGCAGATTTCAGATTACGTTGTTGCTTTAGCTCTTAAGCGTGTTACGCTTCAATTAGAAGGAAAATTAACTTCTAGTTTGCAGCAACAAATTATTGATAGAAACATTTCTAAATTAAGCGATTAAATTATGTCAATTGTTAGTAAAGTCGCAGAACCATATGCGGAAGCACTTCTCGATTTAGCTAAGTCAAGTGATAGTTTAAAAGAAACAACAAACGATATGAATATCGTTTCACAATTTCTAGCTAATTCGAATGACTTAAAAAAGTTCTTAAGTAACCCTCTAATTACTAAGGAAGCGAAGAAAAATGTTGTAAAGGACATTCTAGGTGAGCAGATAAGTGCAAACAGTTTAAAATTTTTACTACTACTGGTTGATCGTGGTCGTGTAGCCGTTCTTGACGGAATTGCTCAAAAGTTTTTAGAGTTATCGTACCAAGAAGAATCTATTGCGATTGCAAAAGTGACTTCATCTGTTCAACTTTCTGCTCAGCAGCAACAAAATATTGCAGAGAAACTAAAAGTGATTTCTGGTGCAAAACAAATTAAGCTTGCATTAAAGGTAGACCCACAATTAATTGGTGGCTTTACTGTTGAAATTGGTTCTAAGTTAATTGATACGAGTATTCGTGTTCAATTACGACAAATAAGCAGTTTGTTAGGAGCATAAAATATAATTGGTTGTTCTCAATCAATTATCTTGATAAATTTCGAAGCTTTTAATTAGTTTAAAAACTAAAAACTCTTTAATATAAAAGTAAACTAGACAGAAATATGATCAACATTAGACCTGACGAAATTAGTAACATTATTCGTCAACAAATTGAAAGTTACGATCAAGAGGTTCAAATTGATAACGTTGGTACAGTTCTTCAGATTGGAGATGGTATTGCACGTGTATATGGATTAGAGCAAGTTATGGCTGGCGAACTTCTAGAGTTCGAAGACAAAACTATTGGAATTGCCTTAAACCTTGAAAATGATAACGTTGGTGCAGTACTTATGGGCCAAGGTATTGATATTCTAGAAGGTAGTTCTGTACGTTCAACTGGTAAAATTGCGCAAGTTCCAGTGGGTGATGCGTTCCTAGGTCGAGTTGTAGATGCACTAGCAAGACCACTTGATGGTAAAGGCGATATTGCAGCATCAGATTCGCGTTTAGTTGAATCTGTTGCTCCAGGTATCATTACAAGAAAATCAGTTTGTGAGCCAGTACAAACAGGTATTACAGCTATTGATGCTATGATTCCTATTGGTCGAGGTCAACGTGAGCTTATTATTGGTGATCGTCAAACTGGTAAGACTTCAGTTGCTATTGATACAATCCTAAACCAAAAAGGTGAAGATGTAATCTGTGTATATGTTGCGGTTGGGCAGAAAGCTTCGTCTGTAGCTGCTGTTGTAACTTCTTTAGAAGAGCGAGGTGCCTCTCCTTATACTATTGTTGTTGCTGCAAATGCTGATGATCCAGCTACACTACAGTACATTGCTCCATATACTGGTGCAGCTTTAGCTGAATATTTTATGTATACAGGTAAAGCAACGTTAATTATCTATGATGATTTAACAAAGCAAGCATCAGCATACCGTCAAATGTCATTACTTCTTCGTCGTCCACCAGGTCGTGAAGCATATCCAGGTGACGTATTCTATTTACACTCACGTTTATTAGAGCGAGCTGCAAAACTAAGTGATGATTTAGGTGGTGGAAGTATGACAGCACTTCCAATTATCGAAACACAGGCTGGTGATGTATCTGCTTATATTCCAACGAACGTAATTAGTATTACGGATGGTCAGATCTTCTTATCGGGTGATCTTTTCAACGCAGGTATTCGTCCAGCTATTAACGTAGGTATTTCTGTATCACGAGTTGGTTCAGCAGCCCAAATTAAGGCAATGAAGCAAGTTGCAGGAAAATTAAAACTTGACTTAGCTCAGTTTGCTGAACTAGAAGCTTTCTCACAATTCGCTTCAGATCTTGATCAGGCTACACAAAACGAACTTGCTCGTGGTCAGCGTCTTAGAGAAATGTTAAAGCAAGCTCAAAATGCTCCAATTCCTGTTGAGGAACAGGTAGCAGTAATTTATTGTGGTATTAACGGATTCCTTGATGATGTACCGGTAACAGAAGTAAAGTCATTCGTAACTAAGTTACGTTCTTACTTAAAGAGTTCTGTTCCAACATTCCTTTCAGATGTGAAAACTTCTAAGAAGCTTTCTCCAGAAGGAGAAGAGCTACTTAAGAAAGCAATTGCAGATGTAAAAGCAATGTAATCCTTTAGTTTGATACAAATAGTTTTTAAGTTATAGATGAAAATCATAATTTGAAAACTATTTGTATCAAACTTACGCCTAAATGTGG
>Ga0115101_1578415_pt1 | contig 25878 bp, 1 predicted proteins | sample MBTome_4_FD_89645 | JGI IMG/M metagenome (GOLD analysis project Ga0115101, IMG submission 89645) | Marine eukaryotic communities from Pacific Ocean to study complex ecological interactions - MBTS_20Mar14_M1_3um Metatranscriptome... | ecosystem: Environmental > Aquatic > Marine > Oceanic | place... | reverse complement strand
CGGCGGTTTTTGTTTTACAGCTGCCGGGTGGGCCAGCGCGTGCCCCGCCATCCAGCCACCAGGGAGGGCTGGCCCGCTAATCGGAACCCTCAGCGCCCTCAGTTTCTATGTCCAACAAGCCACAGTTCTTCTCCTTCCGCCAGATCTGTCGCACCAGTCCCCTGACATCTCCACATTCCTTGCGGCACTCGTCGGTGAGCAGATGATAGATTCCATGCCGGTTCTTCTTGCAGTCATCATCCAGATCGTTGTCGTCATTGCAGGGCTTCTTGTCCATGGATTCCCCAAGCATGATAGTCTTGGGCGACGCTAACTTGGGAACAGCACTTTGTGCAATCTTCGCCTGTGCTGACATCATGCTGTCGTCGTCGTCATCGGAGTCGCCCAGTTCCTGCGACTCAGCTGGTGCTGCCCCACAGATCTTCGGTCCTGATGTCACCAACAGTGTCCTGTCTCCCGATAGCTTCTTGCTCGCAGCACTGCTGGACAGATGGCAATGACCAGTGTTCTCAAAGTAGGTGAAAAAGCTACATTTTGTCACAGTGGCACATCGGGCCTGGCACTTAGCCGAATTCTTCTCAATGGTGTGTGGATACCCTTTGATGTTATCCTTGGGCTCGTACATGGCGTTGGTGGTGTAGCAGTCTGTCACTTGCGGTTTCACGATAACTGTCATGATGGTTTGGTCGGTGGCTAAGTCTGGCAGAAGGACTTCGCCTCCCTTGAGAGACTGAGACCAAACCTGCATGAACGCAGCGCCGTTCCTGTACTCAATTTTCTCGCCTGTGTTGGTGAAGCCTGCTTTACCAAGGCTTAAGGACAACCCACCGGATCGGTCTCGCATTGGTTTCGGGCTTGCAAATGCAACGAACACTGTTGAAGCTGTTGTTACCTTCACACCAATCTTGGTTCCTTGTGCGATTTTCCTGTAAGGCAGGCGGAACATGATTGCACCCTCAGTTGCGCTAGGAACACTACTGTACGTGAAGTCTCTCCCGCTCCAAATCTGTCTGCCAGGGCGCACCTTGGCCTTCTGCGCCTTGATTCCTGTGATGGTTGCATCGCTGGCAGCTGCATCCTTTTCGTCACAGAGGACCTTCACGTCGTAAGCTCGCTTCATCAATGTATTCACACTGGGGCAGTTGCACTTGCCGTTTCCAGCCATGGAGACATGCTGAACACAGAAAGTGTCTCCATTCATGTCTCGCGAGTCCTTTGACCAGACATGAGAAACACCATTGTTCATCAAGGTGAGACCACCGTTGTTCTCTTCCCCACAGTAGAAGTATGCACCCTTCACCTTGGTCTGGAGATCTGGGTAATTCTTCTTCTGTTTAACAACTTGGTCTGGATACGCCATGTGCCATGGGCCTAGGGCACGACAGAAGCTATCACTGTACTCGGGCAGTCTGCTTTCGCAGACAGGTCTCATGTTCTTAGATCTGCATGTCTTCAAAATATTTGAACTTGTCATGTAGCCTTGCACTGGAACACGAGCAAACTGATACTCGCCCTTGGTGAAGTATTTTTCTTGTCGATCTGGCCACACACAAAGAGTATCACCATCCTGGTCCGATTTCTGTGACCAGCGATGGTTGGTTCCTGTATCCAACCATGACATACCGCCCCCCTCATCAGCAGCATATGTAAATGTTCCACGGAGGAACGATACAGGGATGCTCTTGTTTTGGGTGTGCTTATCTAAAGAAAAGTGCCAGTCCTCCCCGACGACGATGCAATTTCCATCTGCATACTTGAGATGATTGCAAAGAGGCCTCATTGCGACACCGTCTGCATGCTTCTTGGCCAAGCATGTGTTCAAAATGTTAGTGCTAGTCATGACTCCTTTGACCTCAACCCGCTCCAGTCTGTGTCCCTGGAATGCCACAGACGTATTAAATGAATCTGCACGCTTCACACAAAAGGTATCTCCGTTCTTGTCTACTCCCGCCCTGGACCACTTGTGACCGCTGTCGGGAATATCATCCCCTGTGTTCAAAGCAGACAGGCCCTTGTTGGCAGCCCCAGAGTAATAGTAAACATTTGCAAAAATGCCAGGGTTGCGTTTCAGATCTCCATCGCTTGCCTTGGGAGCAGCGTTGATCCTATCATCCTTGGGCTTTGAGAAGTGCCAACCATCACCACCAACAATGCGGCATCTGCCATCAGCCACTGTGCCAATGTCACACACTGGTCGCATCCCGTCATCCTCGCAAGCCTTGTAAATATTAGTCGTGGTCATGAATCCATTGACACGTACCTTGTGGAACTCGTAGTCATTGAAAGTGAATACTGCATCAGAGTAGTTTGTCTTGACACAGAGTGTGTCACCATCCCGATCCTGGCTTGGCTTAGCAACCCGTTGCTTGGTGTCCAGATCCACCATCGGCTGTGATGGATCACCCTTCATGTTGAATGGCGTGTAAACAAACGCCCCTTGAAGCACCGACCTCGGAATCAGAACCGCTTCAGTGGAGTGAGGAGGATGTGGCTTATCCTTCTTTCCATTGGTTTTTGCTGGGTTGGACATCTCAAGATCGTATGCACCCACCACAGTACACTGACCATCTGTAGCTGTCGCATGGTTACACACAGGCCGCATGTAAGCACCCTCTTCCTGACCTCTCTTGCTGCATGCCTTCAAAATATTCTCGTTAGTCATCTGACCATCCACAGGGACGCGCTCAAGGAGGTGACCATCATAGACAGTGCTTTCCTTGAATGTCTCTGCCCGCTCCACGCAGAAAGTGTCACCTTCACTATCAACACCTTTCTTGGACCACTTGTGATCGGGCTGTTTGATACCTGTGGCCATGATGGAAAGTCCACCATTCGCCGATCCAGCATAAAAGTAAGCTCCGCGTACCTTTTCAGCTGATATTGTCTTACCAGCATGATCAGTGTACGCTGCGTTGTCAAGAGATGCGAACATAGCCATGTGCCAAGAGCCACCAGCAATTCGACATTGCCCGTCAGCATAGTCAGCATGCTCACACACCGGCCGCATTTCCTTCTTTTTGCAAGTCTCTAGGATGTTCTTCGATGTCATTTCCCCAGTTACTTTCACACGATGGAAGTGGTAATGGTTATATGTGAACGCAGACGCGGTCCTGTTCAGATGCACACAGAGCGTGTCACCATTTCTGTTTGCGGAGTTTGATTTTCGTTCTTTCCCGACGGATTCAATCATAGATTGTTGACCTTGGCCCAAGTATGTGAAGGCCCCCTGAATCAGTGAGCGTGCCATCTTAGTGCCGCGCTTTTCAGACCCACCGATGTGCTCAGGAGTGTTCAGTGACAGCTTTGCCATTCCTGCGATTGAAATACATTTACCATCTGCAAATTCGATACTGTTGCACACTGGGCGTACATCATCTGTCGCGTGTCCATTCTCTAGACCCTCCTTCAGGCAAGTCGAGAAGATGTGATCACTGGTCATGGGCCCTTCCACGGGTACACGATCAATGGTGTACCCATTAAAGTCCTGCGATTTGACAAACGATTCTGTTCGATTAGCACAGAAGGTGTCTCCACCAGCGTCGTACCCAAAGGTGGACTGGAATGGTGGTTTGAAAGGAGGGGCGTCGCTTTCTTTCTGGCCCTTCCTCACCTTCACTGCACGACTCGGCTCCACCTGACCAGTGCTCATGTACACTTTGTTGTGAGCATAGAAGTATGCACCCTTCAGTTTGGAAAACGCGACTGGATCATCAACAGCATTTTCCAACCTGATGTCGCCATTCTTCTTGTTTTTAGCATCCTTTCCACTTGAGAATCTCCAGTTACCACCAACCATCCTACACTGGCCATCAGCATCTTCTGCCGAGTCACAAACTGGACGCATGCCCGACACGGCACACGCCTTAAGAATGTTTTCAGCTGTCATAGTCAAAGGCTTGCCATCTTTGTCGACTACTGGTGTACGGATAAGCTTGTATTCGTTGTATTTGAAATCGGTGTCGGTCGGTTTCTTGGCGCAGAAAGTGTCACCGTTCAAATCAAGATCAGTGGAATAACGATGCTTCTTGTAGGCATCCAGCATCGACATTTGATTGTCTTCTGAACCACCTCCACTGTACATGTACACCCCTCTGGTGACTTCTGGCGCGAGCCCTGCCACTTTCTTGGACTTTGGAGCTATCGCCTCATGGTTCCACACATCTCCACTGACAATGAGACATCGGCCATCTGCAACACCAAATTTGGGGGAGTTGCAGACAGGCATCATTCCCTCCTTCTCACAGGTCTTCACGATGTTGTCCGAATTCATTTGGCCATCTGCCTGCACTCGCTTGATGATTGTGCAGCCGTCGGTGTTTTCCGTTGTGCTCTCTTTGCAGTTATCCCCAACCTTGTATTCGATTTGGAAGCTCTCTGCACGTTTCACGCAGTACACATCACCTTCCTTATCCCAAGCTGTGTCCCTCCCATTCTTGTCTTTAACCATCTTCGTCCATCGGTGAGTAACACCGTTGTTGAACTCGGCCTTTTCGTGGTTAGCTTCACCTGCATAAAAGAAGACACCGCTGGCCTGCTCCTCCGGGAACTCATTTGCTTTGCAGTCAGATGGCTTAGCGAAGTTCCAGTGGCTTGTGCCACCATTCACGACACGACAGAGCCCATCTGCATAGTCTGCACTGCCACATACTGGATACATCTTCAAGTCTTGACATGCGTTGCGAATGGGCTTGCTCATCATTGGTCCGTTCACTGTGACGCGCTTGAACGTGTAATTATTGTACTCGAATTCGGCAACATCCTTGTCTTGGGATGAGCAGATAGTCTCACCATTTTCATCCTTGTAAGGGCTGGAATCGTCATCGGTCACCGACCAGCGGTTCTTGTCACCAATGTCCACGAGCGACCTCTGGTTGTTTTGCCAAGCGCAATATGTGAATGCCCCTTGCAGCAGGAGTCGTGCCCTGATCTTCGCTGTCAGGCCGTTGGCCTCGGCCACTGCAGGCTCAGAAATGTGCCAGTTGCCACCAGCAACGACACACCTCCCATCAGCATAAGTAGCATGGCTACAGATTGGTCGCTTGCCCTCTCTCTGGCATGCTTTGTAGATGTTCTCACTGTTCATTTGTCCTGCCACCCAAGTTCGAGTCAGGACAAAAGGTCCCAGGTCCCAAGACTTGGGGAAGTCGTCGACAGGTAGCGCACAAATTGTATCGCCGTCGCTGTCCCACACAGTTGCGTCCTCATCCTGTTGGGCCCACTTCGGAGGCCCGATACCCGTGCACACCATACCAAGCCCATCGTTGGTAACCTTATTTTGGGCATTCTTTCGTCCAGTGTTCTTGTGTCCGCGGTAGAAGTATGCACCCATCATCTTGGCCTTCGGCAGAAGGTATTCCTCGATGTTCTTCGGATCTGCGATATCCCAAGCACCCTGCACGATCTGACATTTGCCATCATAGTCATGCGAATGTTCACAGACGGGTCTACCCAAGCTTTCCCTGGCACAAGCCTCAAACATGTTTTTGCTTGTCATAGTCCCCATAACTTTGACCCGGGTCAGCTTGTACCCCAAAAAATCGAACGATTTCTCCTTGTCGTTGATCCTCATGTCCTTCACGCACACTGTGTCTTGATCTACATCTTGCGCAGTTGACCATCGATGATCGTTCTTACCATTGTCCATCAGTGAGTCCTTCTTGAAGTTCGTACCTAGGCCTGCGTAGAAGAAGCTCCTGCTTAGCAGTGCACGTGGAAGACCTTTGCCGGAGGACTGCATGGGGTGCGAAATGTACCAACCCGAGGCATCAATAACGATGCATTTGCCATCAGCGAAATCTGGGTGTGCGCACACTGGCTTCATGTCCTTGTCAGCACATGCATCTACAATATTCTTTGAATCCATGCGCCCTTCCACAGGAATTCGATGGAGGTCGAAGCCCTTCCAGGAAACTTTCTCAGCCTTCTTCTGCCGGCGCTTGACACAGAATGTGTCGCCATCAGAGTGAGTGACTTTGCAGTCGTCACCACCGCAGTTGGGTCCTGACCAGATGGGAAGTCGATCCTGTCCGATGTTCATCTTAGCTTGACCTCCTCTCTTGTTGGCAACGTAGAAGTAAGCACCTAGCACCTTCTGTGGTGGAATTCTGAATTTTCTGAAATTACACAAATGGTCGCCTTTCTCCTCGGTGGTGGGGCAAGATAGGTCCCAGTCAGTGTTGACAACTTCACATTTGTCGTCGTCCACATCAGCAGTATCGCATGGCGGCAGCATCTTCTGACTGTAGCATGTGGCATAAATATTATCTGCACTCATCGCACCTTTTACGGCTACTCGAATGAAATCAAAGTCACCCAGGGTAAAGTTGCTTGCAGCATTGTCCACACGAGAGCAAACAGTGTCTCCATCTTTGTCGTCCTCAGTTGCCTCGCGGAATCCTACACCATAGTCAAAGTCTGGTTTGTTTTTGCTATCTTCCGTGTAGATGAAACTTCCCTGGGCAATCGAGCGCGGAACATCCCTTCCTGGTCGTTTGGTTTGTGCTGGGTTGGCAAACGACCATTCCTCTCCGGACACAAGAACACATCTGCCATCAGCACTGACCCAGTTGTTGCAAACAGGCTTCAGAGGTGTCTCTGCATACTGGTCACGACAAACCTTAATAAGGTCGTCGTTGGTAATGGGGCTGCCATTCGTTTTCACAGGGGTACGCTTCAGAACAATGTTACGCCATTTGGCAATGTGCTCAAACTCTTGTGTGCGAGTGGCACACAGAGCTTCTCCATCAGCATGGGAGGAAGTGCCTCCCCATGATTTGTCACCTCTGTTCATCCTCGGATATGTCTCACCCTTGTACATGTAGGCGCCGACAACGCTTTCAATAGGTGCCCCATGCTGAAGGACTGCATCTGGGTCAGACCACTTCCAGTTGCCACCAACAATATAGCATCGACCATTAGCATCTTCAGGCGAGTCGCATACAGGCTTGGATCCATCTCCATCACACGCAGCCCTGATATTAGCACCAGTCATGGGGCCCTTGACAGGTTTGCGGGAGACAAGATATCCGTTCTTCCACTGGAACGAGTACATGGATGTGATCATCCTGTTGGTGCATAACACGTCACCATCATAGTCACGCCCTTGCTGGGCATCTCGGGAATCAGAGCCAACATCAACACGAGAGCCGAGCGGCTTGCAGTTGTCCTTGTCACAGTAGGTGTAGGATCCTAGGAGAATGTCTTTCGGAAGCTGCTTAGGCCCCCCTACTTCTGGATCTGAAAGTTGATTAGTTGACTTGTCCTTCCCACCCACGATAACACAGCGGCCATCGGCATAGGAGGCCTGGGAGCATACTGGTCGCATCTTCAGTTTGTCACACGTTGCAAGCAAATTCTCCCGACTCATCTCAATCTTTTCTGGGCACTTTCCTGCTGCGTTTGGCACAGCGCAGGTCACAGGGACCCTCTTGAGCTCGAATGCATGCCACTCGGCCTTATCGCATGGCTCGTCATCCTGGCAGACAGTCGATGGCTCTTTGACGCAGAATGTGTCTCCATCACGATCCCACACTTCTGTTGCCGACCTCATTCTGGCCCATGATCCATAATTATTGTTGGTTTGAGCACCGTAGGGGACATTGCTCTGTTTGTAGCTATAAAAGTACGCACCATAGATGACATCAAGAGGTACATCGTGCCTAAGGCACTCATCGGTGTTGGTTAGCTCAAAGCCTGTCACCAACTTGCACTGACCATCAAAATGGGAGGGCCCATTGCAGACAGGAAGCATATCAGCTCTTGCACAGGCATCGATGATGTTTTTGTTCGTCATTTCACCTTCAACCTTGACACGCTTAATTGTGAACTCACCAACCTGGAGCGTTCTATTCTCAGCCATAGGAGGCTTAGTGCACAGCGTCTTGCCCTCCTCATCGGCACTAGTCGACCACCGGTACTTGTTCTCTTGATCAGCCACAAGCGACTTTCCATCACCACCCCATCCAGCGTAGAGGAACACATCTTTCTTTAACATAGCCGAAGGCATTCCAGTCTTAGACAGTTCCGAGTGCAGCGCAGTTCCAGAAACAGTCTTGATTGCAGTCATTTCAGTTGAATCTTGTGTCCCAGAACCGGGAGGCTGGACCATGATGCACCTCCCATCCGAGAACTCAGGATGGGCGCACACAGGTACCATTTCACGATCTTTGCAAGCCTTGATCAATGCTTCACTCTTGAACGAATCTGGTGACTTACCCTCAACCGGAACAGCAGCCAGCTCATACGTGTTGTAGTCGGCCGATACCATGTTGGAGTAGATTGCATTTGCTTTTGCCCCACCCATGCCAACACCATAGTCATTGTCGCAGCTGCTTTGTGGCAGCTTTCCATATGTCTTAGCTGGTGTTCCATATGTGTTATCGCATGTACAGTAGCCGCCATCACTGATACCGAAGTAAGTGTAACCAGGACAAGCCGTCATACATGAGACCGGCGCAAATCCATACTTCTTTGGCCCGTACTGAAGGTCACGTTTGTCGTCGTCCTTGAAGCAGCCAAGAAGTTTGGGAACTTCACGGCACAGTATAACAATGGCCATTACTGTGGTTGCTGTCTGCGTTGGAGGCAGATTGAGGACAGTTCCACCTGTTGTTGACTTCTTGTAGGTGATCATGTTTACGGAACTACCAGAACTCTTGTCTGTCCACGTCACCTGGAAAGACTTCTGTTCTTGGCCCCAACCCCAGTTCTTCACACCACCATCACGAGCACCGTCCTCGATCAGGAGGTATATGTCGGCTGCAGACCTTGTAAACAAAGACAACACCGCACCCTGTGTCAAAGTCGACTGCTTGGTCATGAATACAGTGCCGCCCTCCAGCTCTTCAGGAAGGTTCTTGATAACACTGTTGGTGTCATCAGTCCAGAGCTGTTGATCTTGCGCAGCCTTGATAGGTTGCGCACTTTTCATGATGTCATCGGTCAGGTCCTTCTTACTTGCACCAGTTCCTACCACACCTCCAACGTTTTCCCCACATCCCTCAATATCATCGCCCATGGATTCTGCGAACACAATACTGGAAAGTGCAAATGTTTTCCCGTGTTGATTTGGAACGCTGAATGCGAATTTTACGGCTCCATTCAGGTCGGGAACAGCCTTTCCCATCGCTGTGGGTGCCTTGGTTCCGGTTTGTGCATGCATTGTCTTCGCTCCGTCGTTCACACTAACTTCAAAGTTCATTTTGTACCTTGGGGGATGAAGCTTTATTATGTCCTCATCAACATAGTTGTAGATGGCATAGTTGTACACACGCAGCTTTTGGAATGCACCAGTGCACTCTGCTTCAAAGTTAGAAGCTTGTGACCATCCATTCCATTTCTGAACGAACCCCTTGGCATACTTCACTCTTTCTGTGAACCCTTTGATTTTGCAAGTGTAGAGTCCCATCTGGACAGGTACAGAAATTTGCTGGTTAGCATTCACGTTCTCTACCTGCTGGTTTCCACTAGGGCCACCAAAACTCGCCGAGTTGATCCCAGGTAGTCTCGATGCACCTCCACCACCGGTGCCCGGAGTCACGCAGAACGTGTCACCATATTTATCCCATACACCAGCAGCTGTTGTAATTGCCCATGCATCATTTCCAGTGCCTGTGTTGCGAATAGCCCCAGCTTGATCAGACCTACCCGAGTAAAAGTAGGCCGCTTTCAGCTTTTCCGCCATCAAACCATTTTCTGCAGCAGAATCTGGCTTTGAAAAGAACCAATTGCCACCAACCCTCTCGCACTGCGACAAATCTGCTGAGCCCCATGCGCCAGTCTCGCTGCTGACGTCTGCCATGTTGCACACTGGCTTCAAGTTGGATCCAGCCTTCTTGCATGCTTGAGCGATGTGCAAGTCTGTCATGGTGTCGTTCACTTGAATGCGATAGAATGACGAACCCTGGTACACAAATTGGGACTCTTTACAAGAGTGCATCGTGCAGATAGGCTTGCGCACACACAATGTGAAGCTATCCTTGTCATCTACAGTAGATTTGCGGGGTTCGGCACCAGTGTCTTGCCAGGAATATCCTGTACAGCTGTCGGACACAGCATCTTTGCCACAGCCATTGTACATGTATGTTTGCTCCAGCAGAGCACGAGGGAAGCTCCAGAACTCCTGATTTGCATCTCCCACTGGCGAATAGAAATTGGATGTCTTTTCAGGGTTAGCCATTTCAACATTGTCAGCAAGAGTAACACACTGGCCGTCAGCAATGTCTGCTGAGTTACACACAGGTCGTGCACCTTCACGTGCACAAGCTTTAATGATGTTAGCACTGTTCATTGCACCAGAAACCATCGCACGGGAAATCTCCATGCCATTATAATGGAAGCTTACTTGAGCGGATGTGTCGCGTTTGACACAGAAGGTGTCACCATCTTTGTCGGTCTTCTTAGCCTGCTTCTTCCCAGCACTGCCAGTCAACCCGTTATTCAAACGAGCGAGCATTAGCGCAGGATCCAGGCCTGCAGCAGCACTCTCTCTTCCGCGGTAGAAGTATGCTCCAAGCAGCTTATTGACAGGTAAGCGCAGCTTCTCTGCGTCCTCACTGTATGACAGCTCCTCAGTTCCTCCAACAATGCGGCAGTGTGGATCTGACACTGGACGGCTGTCACAAACCGGCTCCATCTGCAGAGCCTTACATGTCGTCTGAATGTTTGTAGCACTCAGTTCGCCCTTCACGTTCACCCTCTTGAAACTCCACCCGAGCCAGGTGAAAGACATTGCGTCCCGGTCGTCTCGGACGCAGAGCGTTTCTCCGTTGCTATCCATGGGGATGCCAGTGTCTCGAATGGATAGACGATGCATGTCGTCACCCAAGTCGAGATATGAACACTTCTGACAAGTGGTGCTGCCAACCATGCACCCTGTGCAGTCGCCCAGATATGTATATGTTCCCTGCAGGAACGATCTTGGTAGTTCTGGGGCGTATTTGTCAGTGTGAGAGGACTTGCTGATGTGGAAGCCATCATGGCCTGTCATAATGACACAACGACCATCCATGTACTCCGGACGGTTACACACTGGGCGTAGACCCTTCTTCTGACACGACGCGTAAATGTTGTCACTGTCCATCTTCCCCTCAACCTGAACGCGATGAACGACATGCCCACGCCACGTGAACACTGTCTTGAAATTAGCGCTGCGATCAGCACAGAATGCCTCTTCTCGCGCATCTGCTGGAGTGGACCACCTCCAATTGGTCCCTGTGTTCAGGCGTGAGAGCATATTGTTCGTGGAACCTGCATAGAAGTAAGCCCCACCAACCTCACCCATGGGAATACCATACTTCTCAGCTTTGGATGGATCTGAGAATCTCCATGTTCCGCCAACAGCCCAGCAAGAACCATCAAAGTCTGTGCTGGAATCGCACAGGGGACGCATCTTAACCCTCCCACAGGCTTTTTGAATATTGTCACTTGTCATTGTACCAATGACGCGCACACGGAGCAATTGGTAGTTGCCCCATTTGAACTTCTTTGGGTCTGCCTTGGACGCACACATTGCATCTCCATCTGCATCTGTAGCAGTGGACCAGCGCCAGCGATTGATCAAGTCCATACGCGACCTTGACCGCCCTGCATCAGTTGTTGTTTCGGTTCCAGGTTCTGTTGCGTTGCCACTGTAGAAGAAAACACCCTGCAGCAGAGATCTCTGGACCTCTGGGTATTGTGCAGACCAAGCTGGGTCGGACCAGTGACCGGTGCTGAGTCCCACCTTCACGCAATGTCCATCGTACACCGCATGCGAGTCACAAAGTGGCAAATGTCCTGCTGCGTAGCATCCCTCGATGATGTTTTGACTGGTCATTTCGCCCTTGACCGGTGCACGCTCGATGATGAAGCCCATTACCTCCACCTTGGTCATGAAAGCATCTGTCTGTTTGACGCAGAAAGTATCTCCGTCACGGTCCCACCTCTGAGTGGCAGACTTTTGCTCAAACCCAGTGTTCATCTCACTCATAGTACCACCACCATTGTAGAAATAAGCAGACGTTACTTTTCCTTCTGGCACACCAGAGGCCAAGGCCTCCTTGGGGTTCGCAAAGCTCCAGTCTCCACCAGCAAGCTTGCACCTACCGTCTGCAACATTCGCGTTGTTGCACACAGGCCTCATCATGTGACCAACGCAAGCTTTATAAATAAGGTTCGATGTCATGAAGTCCATCAGCTTGATCCTGATGAATTCATACACTCCCCATTTGAAGCCCATTTCTTCGTTGTCCTTTGGCTCTGTGCACAGCGTCTCTCCATCAGCGTCAGACATTGCAGACCACCGATGATCCTCACCGACTTGCAACATTGACGACATCCGGCCGCCATCCATTTCATTGGCATTGCCTGCGTATGTGTAAGCACCAGCTGTCATCCAGTCTGGGACTCGGTACTTCTGTGTCTTCTCAGCAATCGAAAAGTGCCAGTCACCACCCACAACAACACAATGACCATCTGCATACATAGGTCTATTGCAGACTGGCTTTCTTCGGAATGTCAGACATGTCGAGAATAGGTTGTTGGAGGTCATGCTCCCGGATACTCGGACACGGGAAATCGGGAATCCATTCCAAGTTGAGTCCCCAATCACTTCTGGCATCATTTCATCCGTATTGTATTTGATTTCAGCTTCCTTCTTTGTGCACCATGTGTAGCCATCAGCATCCCCATCAACACCCGTCTTGGCCCACTTGTAGGTTGTGCCTGCGTTGGCTATGGCAGCACCCTTCATGTAATCGGAGGCATAGAAGTAGGATCCTTGTACGAATGAAAGTGGTACTTTGTTCTCCTGGCACATGAAAGGATGCGACATGTGCCAAGGACCACCAACCACAAGGCATTTGTCGTCTCTAAAAGCAAGGTGATCACAGACTGGTTTCCATCCATGCTCATCGCATGCATCGGCAATGGCTTTACTCTCCATGGGCCCATCGACTGACACACGGTATAGTGTCCACTTGTTTTCAACGCCTGCATCCTCAAGCTTCTGTGTGTAAGTGAAGTTCATGTATTTGCCCTCTGATGGCAGCAGTTCTGCACAGACTGTATCCTTGTCCCTATCTGATTCTTCAGACCACCTGTGTGATTTGCCAAGGTCTACCATGGACCTGCCATCCCGTTCATCACCACTGTACAGGAATGCACCATACAGCAGATCACGGCTTAGACCTTTTTCTTTGGAGGCCTTCGGGTCGGAGATATGCCACGACTCACCAGGTTTGTGAATAATTACACACCGCCCATCCAGATATTCAGGATGATTGCACACAGGTCGCATACCTTTGGACTTGCAAGCTTCATAGATGTTAGCACCAGACATTGTGTCATTGACTTCGACTTGTGTCAACATGAAGCCATTGAACTCCTGCGAAACGTTGCCTCTGGGCTTAACGCAGAAGGTTTCTCCATCGCGATCCCAAACAGTCTTGCCATCCCAGTCAAACACAGCGTTTTTGCTCCGAGTGCCGGTGTTCATTCTGGCCAGGTTGTGACCAGCATAGAAGTAAGCACCTTGCAGTGCGATCATGTCGATGGACGGTGACATTTTCGCATTATGTGCAGGATCTGACAACCTGAACTTCTTGTCAGGAAGGATGCTTGTACACTGAGCACCAGCAGGCTGACCACCAGTACCATCCTCTTCACTATCACAGACCGGTAGCCATGGTCGCTTGTCCATTGGCTCAGTTGCATCTTCACAAGCCTTCATGATGCTTTCACTGGTCATCGGTGCACCCTTCCTCACCTTGACTCGTGTCAGCCTCCACTTTTTGTTCCACATCATCTGGCCACTGTCACCACGAGTATCTCGAGCACACATCGTGTTGCCGTCCTTCTGATACATCACGGAACCGTCTGCCTGTTTCCATCCCTTGTTAACAAAGCTGCTGTGCTGCTCATTTGTCCAGAAGTGACGCTTTTGATGACCAGCTGCATGCAGCTTTGTGCAGTAGTGACATGGCTTACCTTGATTGTTATCATCAGTACCCCTTCCAGCGTATAGATATGACCAGTCCATGAATCGTTCTGGAATGGCCTCGGCATTTGCAATCATTTTGTCTCGCCGAGAGAAATCCCAATCGCCACCAACCAGGGCGCAACGACCGTCAGCAATCTCGTTGTTGTTGCAAACTGGCTTCATTCCGAGGTCTGCACAGGTGTTGTACACATTATCTGCCGTCATTTCACCTGAAACTTGCTCACGACTCAATTCGAACCAGTGGTAGACCAAGAACTTTTCGAATTTCTCAAAGTTGGGCCTAGCACAGTATGTGTACGAATCCACATCACACAATGGGGTGGACCACACGCTCTCAAAACCAGTGTTCATTTTGGTGAGGTCAGTGTCTTCTTTTCCGCCACCGCCAGTGTAGAAATATGCACCTGTCCACTTCAGATCTGCTTTCTTACTCAAAGGGTCGGGATCTATCCCTGGAGCTTTGTTCTCTCGCAACTGAGCAGGATCTGAGAACTCCCACATGCCGTCATCGCTGGACGCCATCTGACCAACCACACATTCACCGTCAAAGTACTTTGAACTGTCACACAGTGGTTTCATGCCAGCATCTTCGCCTTGAAGATCAAAGCATGTGGCCTTCACATTGCTGCTTGTCATGTATGCTGAAGTATGAACACGGAGGAAGTCATACTCTCCCCATGTGAACTTGAATAATGCATCGTGCTGATGATTTCCCTGGAGAGTAACGTTGGCGCACATCACATCCAAGTCAGAATCAACTGTCTCTGTCCGTCGATGATCCACGCCAATATCCATCCATGGCCGAGCATCGCGACCTTCCCTGCATCCAGTGTAAGTGGTGGTACCATGAATCACATCTCCAGGGAGACCAGATTCCCGAGTAAAAGCAGGGTAAGACACCGACTCTTTCATTGGTGGAATAACACATCGGCCATCATGGTATAGTGGCTTGTTGCACAGCGGCCGAAGGTTGTGCTTAGCACAAGTGTCCCGGATGTTTTTGTTGTTCATCTCCCCAGTCACTGTGACGCGCTGGAGGTACATTCCCCTCCATTTGAAAATCTTCTTGTGGGGCTCCACACAGAATGTGTCCTGCACGATACTTTGAGCATTACGGTCACACTTTGATGAAGAAGTCACAATGGTGTTGAAACCTGTGTTTTTATTTGCTGTGCATGGTTGACTAGGATGGCATCTGCCTGAGAACCAGTATGTGCTCTGGACTGAGCCCACCGTCGGCTTCCAGACTTCAAAGCCATTGACTGTATCATCCTGTTGCTGTGGGACCGAGAAATGCCATTTCTTTCCAACTGCTACACAGTAACCATCACAATGCTTCTGGTGATCACACACAGGAAGAAGCTTCTTGCTCTTACAGGCTCTGTAAATAGATTCTGAGTTCACATACTGCGGCACTTGAACCTGAGTGTTGAAATGCTTCCTGTATGAAATGGACGACTCTGTGTCAACCTTCACCCTGACGAACTTGTATTCAAACACATTGCTGGCATCCCGCTTGTCATCGGCAGGAACTCGAGTTGTTTTGGGGTCGTCCTTGTACATGAAACTGGGGAGGGGTGTCTGCTGTCGAACACACAATGTGTCCATGTCCGTGTCCACATAAGTGCTTTGGCGTGACATGCGGTTATTGAGACCGTTGTCAATGAAGGAGCTCTGAGCCTCACTTTGAGCAGATGCATGGCACCCTGCGTACACAAAGGTGGCCTCCATGAGGTGTCGGTGTTCTCCAATAGAGCCCAACATCTTTCCGGTCTTAGCCTCAGCAAACTGAGCATTGTTATTCCTTGGATCCGAGACAGACAAGTCTTTGTACTTCTTGCGGTCTGCTGGATCATCCGAAGGAGCGATGATGACACAGAGCCCATTGAAGAATGCAGGTCTGTCACAAACAGGCCACATGCCTTTGTTTCGGCAGGCAGTCAGAATGTTTGCAGAGACCATCTTGCCAGTAACTTGAACACGGGACAGCTTCCAGCTGTTCCAAAGAACGTCAACAGGTCTTGCAGGAACTTTGCCTATTGAATAAATACACTGACTGTTGTCTGGAGCAATCCGGTCTCTGTTGTTACAGGAGCATTGGTTCTCTGCAAGTCCCATCTTTCCGTAAGAGTTCCCACACCAGCACTGCTGATCTTTCTGAAGGCCCATGAATCGATAATTCAGGCACAGGTGCGCGCAGTCCTCGAATTTCTCGACTTTCACCTTAGGGGCAACCCGAAGTGCATCACCTCCTGCATTCGGCAAGTCGCGGTTCTGCCATGCTTCGTTGGGACGACCATCAGCATAACAGCCCACATAGTTGAATGTCGTGCTGGGCATTGTGAGCCACTCAAAGACCTTCACTTCACACAACTTCAGGGCCTGTTTCTGGGAGATCCCAGATGCTGTTACATATACATAACGACCGTGCAAGCCACTACAGATGAAGTCCTCGGCCCAGTCTTCATCCTTCTTGAGGGTCACCATGGTTTGACAAATGCCTGCCGTGGCAGGACGATTCTGGGACGGGTCACCGCGATCACCGTTGGACCTCAGGATCTCAAGGCCCGAGCTGCCATGGTCCTGATCACCGATTCGCACCTGCAACTGCTCAAGTTTCTCTCCAACAGGACCATAGACAGACACCATACGAATTGCTTTCACACTCCCAAGATCAAGTCTCCAGTACGGATATGTTGTAACCTCTGTGGCTGTACAAGATGATGCCTCACCATTGACAACACGAGGGATGCCATCTACCGCAAGCTTCGCTGCGCCTTCTGATGCAGTGCTGGTTTGCTGTGCCGGCAGCCCCTCTGCCATGTCGTCAGGGCGCGCTAACTCGACATTGGAGAATACTGCATTGCGTGCCTTTGTGATGGCAAGAGAGGAATCTTTTGCACCGTCGCTGAGCACACCACATTCTGAATCAGGCTTTTCAGCATAACTGTCCTTGCCTCCCTCTCCAGACTCACTCGTGACTCCAAACTCGTTGTCACAACTGCACCAGCCTGTCTGACCTTCTGAGTTCGCCACGGTGTTCTGATGAGGCTTGTCCTGAAGGGCAACGTATTTGTACTCTTGACATGCTGCGGCACAGGTGCGACGGTTGTATCCAAATTTGTGTGGGCCGTGTGGCATGTCCTCCTTCTTTATACTGTTGTATGAGTCGAAGCAGCCTACATATCGCATGCCCTGACGTTGATCAACAACATAAAGCGCTCCTGTCTTGGAGTTACGAACACCGATGGGCTGCCCGCCGATGTATCGACAGCCCCAGCTGGACAGTGGCACACCGACATTGTAGAACATCTCAACATTTTCTGTGTCTTCAGCCCACTTGAACCCAGCATCTTGAGCATCTGGGTTTGGTGATTGATCTGTGGATGGTGCAATCTGCTTCTCGGAGCCCTCGCCCAATGAGGCTTCCTGCAGACCGGGTGAATAACAGAACACATTTGCCCCCTTGTGCTGTGGCAATACCGCACTCGCGTGTGTGCTTCCAAAATTGTTCTCTCCATACAGAATGTTGCCTTGACCGATTGCTGATCCATGATCATTGAGCGAGATCCATGGATCTTCCAAAGCTCCACTGCGCCGATACCATCTTGCCTTGCTCAAACCCAGGGAGGACTTGCTGATGGTCCTTTCGCTGTTGGAGTAAGTTCCCAACACTTGAGTTTTGTCAGCGATTAACCATTTTGCCATGTCGCCTGTTGCAAACATGTACTTAGTGCAACCCAAGTTGTCAAACTTGATACTGAATGTTGAATCGTGTTGATAATCGGTGTTGTATGTGCCATAGCTCTCAGAACCAACCATCTGATCCTTCGCAGGGTGCCAGGTGGAGCCAGCTTTCACACGACGGACAAGCTTCCACTTCTCTTCACCTATCGCTGGAATGGCAGAGAAACTGTACACACCGTCGCCGTAGTGTTTGTTGCCATGAACCTGCACAGAGGCATCTGCAGAGGCACCTTTATTCTTGAGGACGTAGCACTTGGTCTCCTCAGCAGCCTTGCCACTACCGACCACGTCTTCTGGTTTGAAGGCAGACTTATCGATCCCATCATTGTGGGCAAGTGACGCTGACAGCGTCCATCCGTGCTGGTTGGCGGCCACCCCATAAACAAAGCAGTAGTCCCCTGCTTCACCCCATGCCCCTTTCTCCATTTTAGCGAGATTCAGAGCAAAGCATTCTGGGGTATTGGTGCACTCCAATTTACACTGGGCCAGTGTGAGACCTTTTTTGTACTGTCGCCCCTTGATATACTGTTTGTTTGCCTGGCACAGGCCAGCACCCATAGCCTCAAAATGTTGGCTCTTTGGACCACCACCTGTCCCGCCTGGAGAGCCAGCTGGAGAGCCAGCGCGCCGCCTGCGGCCACACCAATCCACCCCACACTCTGAACAGTCAGAGATGTGGTGAAGCACCGGCTTACTGTTAGCGGTGCCTTGCACAATGCGCAACCATGAGCTGTCTGTGGTGGACACTTGGTATGCTTGACCACCAAAGGTAGATTTGTGCATGCAGCCATTGTCACAGTCCTTCTTCTGGCAACCATCTGCACAGGTCTGTCGGTACTTGGAGCCAGACCTTGTCTCGCCGTTCTCTTGACAACACTTACCATTAGACGTGAACACGATAGCGCTCTTTTTCTCGCGCTTGTATGCCACAGCCATGCGGGAGCCATCAACGTCTTGTATCCTCCACTGGTTGCCAATCTGTACAAACCGATCACCCATCGAAACCTTATCCGACTTCATGCTCTTCTCCCACACATTGAACTTCGAGTTACCTACCCCATTGAATCTTCGACGAGAATAGCCTTTTCCATCCTTCTTCCAGACGACTGGCGTACGAGCATCTCTATGTGACAAGGACAAGTAGGTATCATCACTGTCTGTCAAACGCCAGACTTGATTGAATTGAATGAAACCATCGCCGATCTCGATATTCTTGATGCCATTTGCAGCAAGATGCCAAAGATTTTTGGTGTTCTGATTATACCCACGGTGAGTCCTGGAATTTTCTTTCCCGTTCTTCTCGTAATACATTGCTGTGCCTGATGTACGATGGCTGAACACGAAGAAATCTCCACCGAAATCACCAAAGCGCCAGTCGCCAATTTCAATGAAGCCATCCCCACCTTTCATTTTCTCGGCAAGACTGCTCCCGGCTGTTTCCCTGATAAAGATCTTGATATTCTTCTGAGCACCACAGGACTTGCCTCCATCTGCTGTTGTCTTCTTGCGAGCAAACCATTCTAATCCATTACACACGCCAGCCGCAGTGCTGTAAGGCTTCCCCAGCGATGTAGGGTTACCTGCTGTGCAGTAACAGGTCACAGTCTTTGAAAGTGGATCGTAGGCAAAGTTGTACTGGCCCTGGTGGTACTTCTGGCAGAATTCGTCGCAGATGTTCTCGGGCAAATTGTGTGGATCCTTACCTGCCAGCTTCAATGTGTCTCCCTTACAGAGAGCTGCAGAACTGTCACTGCACAACGGTGTGCCAGTCAACAACGAATCGGCAGTGCCACCATTGTGGCCTGTGTTCAAGGTCATGCAGCCAGCGCGATCAAATCTCCACTCACTCTTCATCCACTGCCCGGTCTCTCGAGCATCAATCCCGCACTCGCTTGGGAAGCCATAGCCTTTGTCACCATGACTACACGACTTGTTGCTCCATGCATTCATGTTGCCACGAAGGTCTCGCAGTGTCGTGTACATCTTGAAGTCAGTAGCAACCTCGTTACCTGGTTGCCCAGTCACGAATGATTTGGTTAGCCAGTCGTAAGCAGAACCTTGCATAGGCGTCAAACGCTTCAGGAAGGCGTACGGTCGGCCATCAATCTCGTAGCGCATCACTCGACTACCCTCGAACAAGACATCGATGGTTTTCCTCCCAAGGTCTGTTGTGGTCTCACAGCCACCATCCGCTGCCTGTTTCTGCTCGTAAACAAGATCCCAGTCAACTGATGGCTCTGGGGGCAGATAAACTCCCAGAACCTTGACTTCGCAAACTGTGAGAACACCACCTTTCGGCTGGCTCACAAAGAGGAATTGTCCCTTTTTGCCGGCACAATCCGCTGTGGTCAGGCCCTCGTCCTCAGCAAAGTGACCATCGGTCAGACTCTCAGACTCTGGCAGACACTGGTCATTCTTGATCCAGTTTTGCATTTCGTTGCGGAAACCAAACCTCACATGGAAGCCATTGAGACGATGCCCCTCAGTGGCACGATTGTACACTTTAACATACTTGACGGCAGCAGGCTTGCCCAGATCAACCATCCACCAAGGATGTGCTTCACTTTTGGTCATGGTGCAGGTACCCTGATCAAAGCGTTGATTGTAGTCACCATCGGTACCCTTATGTGCGTGCCCGTGGTCTGCAACTCCTGCTTTCGTCACTAAGGTAGCAGCAGCAGCAGAGTCAGTGCTGCTCTGCTTGGTTGCTTTTCCCTTTGAGAGGTTTTCGACACCACCCTGAGCTGCGGCAGTCTCGTACCACTCAAAGCCACTCTGCCCTGCAGCACATTTACTGTCGTCGGCCATGCTCGCAGTTGGTTTGGACTCGACACAGAAACATCTCTGGTTGGTGCTCCCTGAGAACTTGTAACCGAAATATTGGAACTCCTCATAGGTTTCGTGATCCTTGCAGGCATTCTGACAAACTGCTATTGGAGGGTTGGTCGCATCAAAGACCATGTGAGTGACGTAGTTCACAGAACCCTGGGAGTTGAAGCAACCAAGTCGGACTGCTCCACCTCCGGCGCTGTTGGTTATGGAGCGATCCCATAGCCCATACAAAGTCCTGATGTCAAGTGGTGTGATGCTGTCGCCATGCTCATCCTTGTCAATTTTCTTGGTTGCATGATACTCTGCACCATCTCCAGTGTACAGTTGTGCTGTCTTCTGCTTCTGGGTGTTCGAGAACGACATGTGCCACCCATCCACATCACCAATTCGCCAGCCTGCATGCCTACCCAACTGTATAAAGCGGTCACCAATGCCCACACGAACACAGTTCAAGATGCGTGCCCAGGGGCCTGTAGGTGCTGTAAATGGCTGTGCAGTTGCGACTCGAGAGCCATCCAGCTTCCACTCCATGCACGTGACTCCTGTCTTTCCACTGTTATCACTGTAAGCCAGCGTAAGGCTGCTTCGCCCAACGTCACCCAAACGCCACTTTTCTGCGAACTCCAGGAAACCATCACCGAAAGCAATGTTGGCCACATTACCCTCCTCGCCCTTGGTCCACAAATCAAAGTTGTTGTCCCGACCATATGGTCCAGGATGTACATTTCCATTGTTATTGAAAATCATTGGCACTTCTCCATCCTCGTGGGAAATTGAGAAGCAACCCTTGCCATCAGAACCACAACCAGGATAGTGTCCCAGGCGCCAGGCGCCTAACTGAATCCATCCATCACCACCTCTGAGCAGCCATGAAAGATCACCAAGATTCAAGAACTTTCCATTGATTAGCACTTCGCATATCTTCATAGTCGAAGCCATACTTCCAGTCTTCGGGATATTAATGAAGAGGTACCGTCCCTCCTTCTTCTTACAGTTGACAGTCTTCCATGTTGCTGGCGCAACCTTGTGCTCATGTCCACACTTTGCATTCTTGTGGTACTTTTTGTACTCGCCGATGCGGAAGTCAAACCCTTGCAAATTGTTGACATTGCTCTTTCCAGCAATGTTGTAAATTGTCGAGTTGTCGTCTGAAATGTCCCTCTTCATGTCCAGACGCCACCACAGCTCTCCATCAGCATCAAGCTCCGTGTGAGTGCATGATCCACCCCCTTGTACCTTGCCGTCTTCTGTAGTCCAGTCTCCATCCACAGCATTCGCAGCATCGCGCTTTGGATTGCTTGTCTTACTCTGCCTTGCTCTCTGCAAGAGGCCAATGTTGGCTATGACACCGTCAGCGTCCACAGGTGGCTCTGCATTTGTGAAAACAGACCCCAAACTATACACGCACTGTTTTTCACTTCCGACTGACGAAGCGCTGTTGCATGCACAGTCTTCAGCTTTGCCCTGTGTACCATATGACTGGCCACACCGACACTTGTACGCTCCTTTTCTGCCACTCACCCCAAAGTACTTGAAGTAGCGAGCATCACACTTCTCTGCACAGTCCTCGATGGTCTGCACTGAGCCCTCATAGAATGGCAAGTCGTACTCCTTGTTTTTGGTTGTCCCTTGGTCATCAATCTGGCGATTTGGTCCACCGTCTTTTCCACCTATGAAGTATGGTTTCTTCTCCTCCTTATAGCAACCCACATATTCGAGAGGTATTCCACGAGTTGTGATGAGTTCATGTACCTTCACTTCGCAGAAGGTGAGCCAGGTTGTCTTGCTTGGAGCTCCAGAGATAAAGACATACCTACCAGCATGTCCCGCTGCATCAACGCTCACTGTTGGTTTAGTTGTTGAGGTCGCGTGTAAGTCCCCAACCTTTTCGTTCTTGCTTCGATCAGAAGAATCACCAATGCGGAGCTCAAAATTATCTAAGTGACCATGCGATGTGTCATCTGAAGACCAGACAGAGACAAGCTTAACATTGATTGTACGCCCGAGATCTACCCTCCACCAGGGGTACTGTGCATGCCACAATCTGGTGCAGGACCCACCATGCCAGTACATGTCTGTGTTGCCATCGACTGCACGCTTACTGTCAACCCAGTTGTTGCTTGTTGCTGTGGGTTGGTCCAGTGCCAGATTCGTGGTGCCAGCACCGGGCACTACCTTGAAGATTGCATGTGTCTCTTTACCGCCTGTGAGATGACTACCACTGTTGGTACTTGGATGCTGGAGGAATTCGGTGGAGCCACCAGTTCCATCATGGCAGTGCTCATCCACCACATCGTTGTCGTTGTGCTGTAGGAGACACAAGCACTCAGTTCCACCCTTTCCCAGTGCAAAGTACGGGAAGTAGACGAAACCAGCCCCATTGCCTCCCTGGTCATTCCAGCCTGCTGGCGTGGTGCCGACAGTGCTGCTGGACGGTGCTGCCGACAGAGGGCTTCTATTGCATGTTGTGCGACACTTGCTTGCTGAGAAAACCTGCCCTTCGTGTCGCTGCCCTCCTGTCCCTTTGACCTGGCTCTTGACACACTTCACGTACTTGACGCCTGGCGATTCCTCAACTAAGAAAGTCATCCCTGCCCCATTCAGGTGCACCAGCACTGGACTTTTCCTTGTGACAAGCCTACCTGTGTACGTACGGTCCAGACATTCTCCCCAGGGTGAGTCGGTTCGTACCGACAAAGAATTCATAGTCAGACCATTTGATGTCCTAAACCCATTGTAAAATTCGGCCAGATCAGCAGTATTCTTATAGTACTGATGTTTTGTTGACCAGCGAGGTGCGGAACATAGATCACATCCACCAGTGCAGGAGTCAACTTTGTGCACAACTGATGTTCCTGTCAAGTAAGGATCGCCAGAGATCCTGGCCTGGCACAGCTTGAAGTCGCCAGACTTCTGAATGTAGACGAATCGCCCAGTCAGCGAACGGCAGTCCACATGTGTTGATCCCCGCCATGCAACAGTATCCGTTCCTGCGTTGAGTTTGCAACGAGAGTTCTTATTGTACGTTTCGCTGTCGCCAACCCACACCGTGATTCCCGAGATGTCGGCATTGGAGTTCACATGTCGTGCCCAGATTGTCACACCTGTGACCTTGGCAATGCTGAGGAGGTCAACCCTCCACCAGTTTCTCACAGCGACACAAGCATCACCAGATGTGTCACCATCCACAGCGAAATGAGTCTGTGTTCCAGACAGCGTTGCCTGCGCAGTGGTGGGCATACCCATGGCGATATCGGTCGTCATGTCAACCTCAGTGTTGGGAGTGCCTTGCACAAAGACCTCGCACAGAGTAAGAATCTTATTTGGTCCCTCCAGAGCAACGAACACAAAACGACCCAGCTTCGAGTAACAATTCACCTCTGTGTGCACACCATGGGCCACATCCTTAAACGATGCAGTTTTTGCATTCGTGTCCTCACATTTCGAATTCTTCTTCCAGTTCTCCTGTCGGAATCCAACTCGGACCTGGAAATCCTTCAGCCGGGTGCCACAACAGTCACCGCGGTTCCATACCACGACCTTGGAAACTGCATAAGTTTGCTGCAAATCAACTCTCCACCATGGGTCAGTTTCCTTCTTTGTTTTGGTGCAGCCTGCACGGCGACGAGCAAGTGCCAAAAAGTTGAAGCTGGTGGAATATTCACCGTCAAGTGCCAATGATGATTTGTACTCGTCATTCTTGGCCTCGGACGCCATTGAACTCATAGTGGACGGCTTGGGTCCTTCTGTTGCCCTCGCTATGTTGTTCCACGGTGGGTAAGGACAATGGGCCTCCTCCAGAGAACGACAACTGGCGTGATCACAAGTTACTGCTTGTGAATCAGCAACCTGTGTTTTGTGGATTGTATCGGCCGATCCATCTTTCCCTGCCACTTTGTACCGCGTCTTCACACCAGGATTGAAGTATCCACCGGCCAACACATCCTTGCAGCACTGGAGATGAGCCGCAGGTCTCGCCTTGTGCACATTCTTACATGGATAATCCGGCTCCTCGTATTTGTAAGTGCAGGCAAGAGCATTCCCACCTGTCGCTGCGCTCACTCCACCTTTGGAGTCCCCAGCTCTCTGTGCCTGGCTTCCATAAGCATTGCAGAAACACTGGTCTTCAGATGCATCCAGTGTCGTTTTTAATTCGTCAGCGCATCTGCAAACGTATTGACCCGTCATTGCGAAGAAATTGAACCTCCTGTGCTGCCCACTCTGTGTACTGGTGTAGCCAGACTCACATTTCTCAGCGCATGCCTCGTTGTTGCTCACCTGCTCTCCATTACTGGAGAAGGAGGGAGTGACCGCAGTGTTACTGGAAGATGATGTGTGTGCCACAGCTGCAACATTCTTTTTGCAGCCTTGATAATGGATGTGATAGCCTTTTGATGTCACTAGCTCGAACACTTTGAAGTCGCAAATACTGAGCTGATTGACAGGTCCGACAGAGTTCTTCTTGTAGCTGCCCTCATCTCTCGGCCCTGTTCCAGCAGGCAGGACCACGAACACGAAGCGACCAAGCATACCACCACAGTCGATCGCCATAGTGTTGGCCTCAGCATCATTGTTGTTACGTTTTAGTGTGGGTTTGAAGTTCTTGTCACGGTGCTCGTAATTTTGCTGCTTCACATCATCTTGCCATTTGCCATCAGCTGTTTTCAGTGTCACTTGGAACACTGCATTGGACCACTTACCACCCATGACCTTTGTCTCACTCTCCGGTTTTGCTCCAGGATCATCATGCAATGATTTCGGATCGATGAATCCAGGCACCAGGAAGATGGAGCCAGCACCATTCGTACCCAGCATGAGGCCATTCGTGTGACAATCTGCACAGGCCAGATCGCTTTGTTTTCCGCTTTTGGGCAGCTCGTGTGCACAGCGGCACTGGAAAGCCTTAGTTGACGCTGTCATGGAAGCAGCAGCCGCTGAAGGGTTAGGATGGTTCCAATCAAACTGGACATCGTTGTTGACAATGCAGTGATGTGGACTGGTGATGGCGACATGTGACATTTTGGGCATCAAGCCAAAGTACTTATATTGCGTGCCAATGTAACCACTGTCAGTGCCCTTGCATGTTTTCATACATTGATCAACACCAGCCTTGGACTTTGGCACATCTGTTACATGATGAGGCAGGCCACCACTGACACATTTCATGTCTTTGGGGTAAGAATAGTGTGATGCAACAGTGAGACCTGGGAACGGTGGGGGTGTTGGTGGTGGGGTGGGGGAATATGTTGGAATAGGTGTCGGCTTGGGCGTAGGCTTGGGCGTGGGCTTGGGCGTGGGCTTGGGCGTAGGCTTGGGCGTGG